>Ga0123335_1008162_pt1 | contig 11354 bp, 5 predicted proteins | sample BiotimSIPDNA_2_FD_89707 | JGI IMG/M metagenome (GOLD analysis project Ga0123335, IMG submission 89707) | Anaerobic biogas reactor microbial communites from Washington, USA - Biogas_R2 time_0 SIP DNA | ecosystem: Engineered > Bioreactor > Anaerobic > Unclassified | place: Washington, USA... | reverse complement strand
CATGCAATTGTGATCCATGTCTTGTCTTTTGTGATCACCAATATCATTGGGTTGGTAGGTTTGCGAATGAGGGGTGAGGCAGTGATTGGACTTTACCAGCGGGTGGTCAATCGGAAGCCAAAAATTCAAGCGTCTGAGTGAGTTCTATGCGCATTCTAATGGTTTTAACTTACTACCAACCCTATAAATCCGGTTTGACGGTTTATGCTGTAAGGCAGGCTCAGGCATTTGCGGCGCTTGGTCACCAGGTGACTATTTTGACTTCACAGTACGATCCCTCTCTTCCTTCGGAAGAAGATGACGGGAGTGTACGCATTGTCCGACTTCCCGTCCTTTTTCGGTTGACCAAAGGGGTCATCATACCAAAGCTGCTTTTCAAAAGCTGGGCTTTGATGCGTGATTCAGATCTTGTAAATCTTCACGTCCCCCAATTTGAATCTGGAATGATTTCCGTGATGGCAAAACTAAGCAAGAAACCGGTTGTGATCACCTATCATTGCGACCTGGAAATGCCAACGGGATGGCTGAACAAGCTGGCTGGTTGGGTGACTCATATGATGCACCATCTCTCAGCTGGTTTGGTGGATGCGATTGTCCACAATACCAAAGATTATGCTGAACAATCCAAATTTCTCAATCGATACCTCGATAAACTTTCCGTTATTCAACCACCTGTGGTTAATGCAGGGTTTTCAGAAGAGGATGTGGACAAGTTTAAGGAATTGCACAAGATCAAACCCGGGCAGCGAATCATTGGCATGGTTGCCCGATTGGCGACCGAGAAAGGTGTGGAATATCTGGTTGATGCGATGCCGCGAGTTCTGGATGTATATCCACAAGCGCGGGTCCTATTTGTGGGGATGTATGAAAATGTGCCGGGTGAGGAGCGATATCAACAAAAGTTGATGCCGATGATTGAAAAGCTGGGAGATCATTGGACTTTTTTGGGTGTGGTCACCGAAAAAGAAAAATCTGCTTTTTATGATATCTGCGATGTCTTGGTTTTACCGAGTATCAACAGGACGGAATCTTTTGGAATGGTGCAGGTGGAAGCCATGCTGTGCGGCACCCCTGTCGTGGCAACGGATTTACCAGGTGTGCGTCAACCTATTACAGAAACAGGGATGGGGAAAATTGTCCCTCCCAGGGACGCTTCAACTCTGGCGGATGCGATCATTGATGGATTATCTTCGAAAAGAACGGTCAACCCCGAAGTTATTACTCGGTTAAACCAATATTACGCACCTGAGACCGTTGCAAAGGCTTATCAAGCCCTTTACGAGGATCTATTGAGGACGCATGGATAAGCAACGACTCGACGCCATTCTCTGGCGGCATTTATCCAGCCTGCCCTACTTTCGGGCTTTTTTGCGTTCATTTGAGGATTATTTCTATCAAGGTATTGCCCTGCAGGAACCCGTGTTGGATTTGGGTTCGGGTGACGGACATTTTGCATCCGCTGCCTTCGAACGGAAATTAGATGTTGGACTGGATCCGTGGGTTGCACCCATGCAGGAAGCCCGTCAGCGAGACTCCTATCATTTGCTAGTCCTGGGGGAAGGGGCACGCATTCCCTTTGTGGATGACAGTTTTGGTACGGTGACCAGCACATCAGTTTTGGAGCACATCCCAGATATTCAACCTGTTATCAATGATATCGCCCGGGTTTTACGTCCTGGGGGCACCTTTGTTTTTTGTGTGCCGAATCATCGGTTCCCCAAGTACTTATGGGGACGCAAGTTCTTTGAAAGGTTGGGACTGCGAAATCTTGGTGAAGCTTACAGCCGGTTATTCAATCGAATCTCCCGCCATGCGCATACCGATTCCCCTGCCGTCTGGCAAGAGCGGCTCGATCATGCCGGGTTGGATCTTATCGAAACCTGGGATTATTTTCCGCCGAAAGCCTTGCATATCCTGGAATGGGGGCATCCCCTCGGGCTGCCCTACTTGCTCTCGAAGAAACTGTTCGGACGCTGGGTGCTCATTCCCAAACGCTGGGCGCTGGTTCTGCCATGGCGTCTAACGCGTCCTTATCTCGATCACCCAAAATCAGACGAAGGGGTTTGCTCCTTCTTTATCGCACGGAGTCGAAAATGAAGTCCATCAAGGCTTTAGCCTACTATGGGGTTTCTGCGTTTGAAATGCTGGTTCATTTCAGACAGGTTCATCGCCTTGTTCCCTTGTTTATATCCAGGAATAAATCAAGAAGTCTGGTTCTCAGGTTTCGAAAAATCCCCATTCAATTTTCCGTCCGGGGAGCGATGGATGTGTGGTCGATCAAAGAGACCTTTATCGATGCTTTTTACACCCGTTATGGAACACCAATTCATGATGGATGGCAAGTGATCGATATTGGCGCAGGGATTGGAGATTTCAGTATCTTTGCGGCACATAATCGACCTGATGCAGTCGTTTATGCCTATGAACCTTTTCCTGAATCTCATCGTTTACTGATTGAAAACTTAAGTCTGAATGGGATTGAAAACGTGCACCCATTTCAACAGGCGGTATGGTCATGTGAGGATCAGCTCAGTTTGGATGTTTCCGCAGGTGAACCGCTGCAAATTGCCAGTCAAACCACCGCTGGCATGCATGAGGATGATGGTTTAATAAAAGTTGGGGCAATTTCATTGGAACAGGTCGTTGATACCCATCATCTGGAACAGGTGGACTTGCTGAAACTGGACTGTGAAGGGGCTGAGTATGAAATCTTATTTTGCACACCTGCATCGGTGTTTCTAAGAATTGATCACATCATTATGGAATACCACGATCTTGATGATGAGCGTAACCATCGAAAGATGATATCTTTTTTGCAGGAGATGGGATTTAGCGTCAATGCGAATGCGAATTTTGTCCACGAAAATATCGGTTACCTGTACGCCTCACGTATTTGATATTACAAGGAAACAACCTGGTTTATCGGAGGTTGTCAGGCCATCACCCGTAGAGTATGATATTTTCTTTGGATGTATGCCGGAATGCGTGGTTATAATTTATCCAAAGCCAACGAGGATACATTATGTCAGATCAGCAAGGAACAACACCAATGGGTGAACCCAGCGTCTGGGACCATATGACCGGGAAACTGGCTGCCTGGTTTAAAAAGAGCCCAAAATCTATCGGACCAGACGAAAAGGTACAGCCTGAAAATAAGATCAGTTTCCCATGGTTGAGCTTGGCTGCGCTTGTAACAGCGCTGATCGCGCAGGTTTCGCTGGAACCATCCCAAAACCGGACAGCATGGGTCGGTATCGTTCTTTATGCGATCTCATTGACGTTCCTGGTTTTTGCAATCCTTCATAAGGCGTGGTCCATCCCACCAAACAAACCAGAGGCAAGCCAGTCATTTAAAGTTTCAATCCGGTTGGAATTATTCTTGGTCGGTGTGATCTTTGCAGCTTTTGCATTTGTTCTTTTTGGCAGCGGGGAATTTGGACTTCTCAATACAACATTATGGGTACTTTCGTTGGTACTGATCCTGTTGGCTTTTTGGAAAAGAGAAAAAATTAGGTCGTTTGACCTTGCGTCCTTTTGGAAAAATTTTCTGAAGGATGGCTTCAAGGTTCGAATCACGCGGTGGACGATTATTGTCCTGGCTGTGATTGCTGTGATCCTGTTCTTTAATTTTTACCGTTTAGACTCGGTTCCACCTGAGATGCTCAGCGACCAGGCGGAGAAACTGCTGGACGTCAATGACATCTTAAATGGACAAAAGCCAATTTATTTCCCGCGTAACACCGGGCGAGAAGTGATCCATTTTTATCTGACCGCAGCTTATATTGCCCTATTCAACCTGGATGTCTCCTTCCTGAACTTGAAGGTCGTCGCAGTCTTTGCTAATTTGCTGACGCTTCTGTTCATCTATTTGCTTGGAAAGGAATTCGCCAATAAATGGGTTGGGTTAGCGGCAGCACTCTTTGCAGGTATGGCCTATTGGCCATTGTTATTTACCCGGTTGGCTTTGCGGATTCCTTATTACCCCTTATTTGTTGCACCTGTTTTGTTTTTCCTGATCCGAGGACTGCGGCGCCAAAACATCAATGATGTCCTCCTGACGGGATTATTTTTAGGATTGGGCTTGCATGGTTACACGCCCTTCAGGATCGTCCCTTTTTTGATTGTGATTGGCATCATGATTTATGTTTTGCATCAGAAAAAACGAGAACAGCGATTGAGTGGGTTGTTCGCTCTCGTCCTGGTTGCTTTTATTTCTCTGGTCGTTTTCATTCCACTTCTACGCTACTGGTTGGCAAATCCTGAATTGTTTGCTTACCGGGCATTTTCCCGGCTGACCGGCATGGAAGTTAACTTACAGGGAAGTCCTGTTTTGATCTTTTTACAGAACTTCTGGAAAGCCAGTGTGATGTTCTTCTGGGACAACGGCGTAATTTGGGCCCATTCGGTTCCTGGAAGACCGGCTTTAGAAGTCATCAGCGGGGGGCTTTATTTCATAGGGGTGATGAGTTTGTTGATTCGATATGTGCAGGAACGGGACTGGAAGGATTTGCTGATCTTGATCTCAATCCCTGTTTTGTTGATGCCCTCAATTTTATCTATCGCTTACCCGGGTGAAAACCCCAGCCTGAACCGGACAGCAGGTGCTATGGTGCCAGTGTTTTTGATCATCGGGTTGGCATTTGAAGCGATAGCTCGTACTGTGCGAGAGAGAGCTGGGAATAAGGTCGGAAATTCGGCCGCGATCCTGGTCATCTTGTTATTGATCGTTGGATCAGCTCTGGGCAATTTTGATCTGGTTTTCAACCAGTGGGCAACGATCTATACAGCATCAAGCTGGAATACTTCTGAAATTGGCAAAGTGGCTGCACTGTACATCGACTCCCTGGGAAGTCCGGATACAACCTATGTGGTTGGCTACCCGCACTGGGTTGATTCGAGATTGGTAGCAATCAATGCAGGCGCTCCAGGCTTGGATTTTGCCATTTTCCCCGAACAAATTCCGGAAACAACCCGCGACCCCCGTTCAAAGATGTTCTTCCTCAGCACGCTTGATATTTCAAATCAAGAATTATTGCAGGAGTCCTTTGAGGATGGCGTTTTGTGGCGGTATGATTCCAGTGTTGAAAATAAGGATTTCATGATTTTCTTTGTGCCGCCAGATCAGGAAGGGTCAAACTGACGATGGAAGGGTCATCGATGCGAACGCCAGGACAAAAAAAGACAGTCTGGATCAATGGGCTCCTGATCTTTGGTTTGATCCTTGCCATTGTCGCCGGCGCCTACCTTCGGTTTTCCAGTGTTAATTGGGATGAAGATCAGCATATGCACCCGGATGAACGTTTTCTCAGCCTGGTGCAGGTCGCCATCGCTCCGGTTGAGCGTCCCTCAGAATACTTCAACACAGCCGCATCCAGCTTGAATCCAGCAAACCGGGGGTATACCTTTTTTGTGTACGGGACCTTACCCATCTTCATCATTCGCTATCTGGGGGAAGCTTTCGGTCAAACGGATTACAATGCGCTAACGATCCTGGGGCGGTACACATCGGCGGTTTTTGATATGATTACCGTTCTTTTGGTGTATGCCATCGGAAAAAGGCTTTATAACCGGTGGGTGGGACTGTTTGGGGCTTTGTTTTATGCGCTGGCTGTGCTGCCGATCCAGCTATCTCATTATATGACGGTGGACACCTTCACCAATACCTTTGCATTTATCGCTGTTTATGCAGCCGTGTGGGCTTTAACAAGGGGCAGCACATTTTCCTCGGATGTTACAGATCAAGATGCGTTCTCCGGCAATGATGTGGTGGGCGGAATGACGCTGCATGGTGTTTGGCGTGTTTTGCGAGAATTGGCTCCCTACATCCTGTTCGGCATTGCCCTGGGTGCTGCAACGGCTTCAAAAATCAACGCGGTGGTATTGGCGGTGATTTTGCCCTTGGTGGAACTGATGCGCTTCCTGGCACTTGATCCCGATGAACGCCAGGATGCGATTTTGCTGATCTTGCGAAATTTGATCGTAGCAGGTGTGCTAAGTTTTATCACCTTCCGGATTGGGCAACCGTATGCCTTCAATGGTCCCGGGTTTTTCAACCTGGGTATCAGTCCGGAGTGGTGGTCCAGTTTGCGAAATTTGCGCGTCCAGGCTTCGGGTGAGGTGGATTTTCCACCCGCACTGCAATGGGCTCGTCGGCCGATCACCTTTTCGTGGGAAAATCTTGTCCGGTGGGGTTTGGGCACACCCCTGGGTGTCTTTGCATGGCTTTCTTACCTTGGAATGGGGTGGCAAATCCTCCGAAAAAAGGATTGGCGAATTCATCTGCCCTTGTGGGCATTCACCGGCATATATTTTGTATGGCAATCCTTCTCCTGGGTTCGGTCAATGCGCTACCAGATGCTGATCTATCCCGCGTTGGCATTGATCGCCGGTTGGGGGTTGGTGAAGCTGTGGCAGGTAAGGGATGATCTCAAATTCAAATTCCTGCGTATCCCATCCCGTTGGATTCGCATCACAGGCGTTGTTATCACCGTAATCGTCATCCTTGCAACAACAGCCTGGGCATTTGCATTTTCCGAGGTTTACACCCGTCCCCACACCCGTGTGGCTGCCAGTCGCTGGATCTATCAGCATATCCCGGGCGCTCTGACCTTGCAGTTGCAAACCGAAGATGGCGAATATTTACAGCCTTTGCCTTACCGGGCTGGGAATTCGCTTCGCTTCGATGAATCTTATCGGATGCCATTTTATGGCATAGCCGATGGCACACTTACATCGGTGACCTTTCCTTTTATCGTCGATCAAACGAATTCGCAATCCATAAAAATGGTCTTGCTCTCTGTTACATCAGATGATGAACCAAATCAGATCCTCGCCAGCGCCCGCGTGGAGAGTGCTTTCCAACCATTGGAAAATGAATGGCGGGGTGCTACTTATGAATTTGTTTTAGATCGAAAACTCGAAGTTTCATCGGGTAACCTGTATTACCTTCAGCTTGAACTTGCCCTGGGTGAGCAGGATGATCCCAACACGGCACTGCTGCTGAATGGTTCACCTCTGGTCCATATGACGACCTCAACCGGGGTTTCCTTAAAGAGCCCCTTGCCTGGGATTCAACAGGGTGTCAGCCTGGGTTCTCCCTACACCATGATGGTCCAGATTGTGGAAAGTGGATCAATCACTCATGTGCATGTTCCTCACCTGGTGGATCAATCCGGATTGACAGCCACCCAGACTCTCGAAATCCGCCTGGAAGTTCCGAATGATGAAAATAGATCAAGTACAGGGATTTTAAGCGTGGATCTCTCACCGGAAAAAGATATTCGCGGGAAATCCTTCGTTTGTGAGTTGGATAAACCCTTGAGTGTGGAGGCGGGGCAATCTTTGAACGTGACTCTGACCACATCAACGCCAGATGCACACCTTGTTCCACGAGCCCCGGTGCCCGTTCACGAAAGCAGCTGGGATGATGCTGTCCCTTACCCGGTGGATGGGTTCAGTCCCTACAGCGAGAGCGCCGGAATCTATCGCGGTGATCTGAATTTTGAGATGTACTGGGGGGACGACCAGCAAAAATTGGAAAGGTTTGAGATAAATCTTGACCAGGCCGATTACATTTTCATCACATCAAACCGACAATGGGGCACGACCACCCGGGTGCCAGAGCGCTACCCGCTAACGACAGCCTACTATCGCAATTTATTGGGCTGCCCGGAAGATATGGATGTTACCTGGTGTTACAGTGTGGCAGAGCCGGGCATGTTTGATGGTGCCCTTGGTTTTGAACTCGAAGCTGTTTTTGACTCGAATCCCCGCTTGGGGCCGTTTGAATTCAACACTCAATTCGCTGAAGAAGCCTTCACCGTTTACGATCATCCCAAAGTCTTGATCTTTAAGAAAACCGCAGCTTATGATCCCCTCGAGATGCGGTCTATCCTCCGATCCGTTGATCTGAGCAAAGTGGTTTACTTTACACCCGGGGATGCGGCAAATTACAAAGGACCGTCTCCCGATCAGGCTGACGAACCCCGTTTTAACTTAACCTTGCCCGAAGACCGACTGTTGCAACAGCGTGAAGGGGGCACATGGTCGGATCTTTTTGACCGAACCAGCCTGCTCAATACCTCTCAACCTCTGGCAGCTGCTGCCTTTTATGCATTTGCAGTCCTGCTGGGACTTTTATGTTATCCCCTGGTGCGATTAGCCTTACCTGGTCTAGCTGACCGCGGTTATCCCCTATCCAAGTTGGCGGGATTTTTGATCCTTGCCTTTGTGGTCTGGATATTGGGTTCTATCGGAGTACCTTTCAACAGAACGACCATTGTTCTTGTTTTGGTGGGGTTAGCTGGTGTTTCAATACTTTTCATTCTTTTGCAAAAGCAAAATCTTTGGTCTGAATTAAAAAGCCATTGGCGTTATTACCTCGTGATTGAAGGTTTGGCACTGGTTGCATTTCTCTTTTTCCTGTTTGTCAGGATGGAGAACCCAGACCTGTGGCATCCTTACAAGGGCGGCGAAAAGCCCATGGATTTTTCCTACCTGAACGCTGTGTTGAAAAGTACCACATTCCCACCCTATGATCCATGGTTTGCTGGCGGTTACATCAATTATTACTATTATGGTTTTGTTATCCTGGGCGTACCCATCAAGCTGCTGGGGATTGAGCCGGCTGTTGCTTACAATATCATCCTGCCGATATGGTACAGCATCTTGATTATTTCCAGTTTCTCTGTGGGCTGGAATTTGTACGAGGGCATTTTACGTCCCAGGGCTTTGCGTTCCGAAAGAACCAACAAGGAGCGTGTTTTTGGAATGGCTTTTTGGGTGGGTCTGGCAACTGCGGTTGGCCTGGCTGTGTTGGGTAATTTGGGGACGGTTAAGCTTATCTCGCGAGGGTTTCAACAGCTCGCCTCTGGCGGCGCTGTTCTTGAGGATGCAACCTTTTTCCAGCAGCTTCGCTGGTCGCTGCAAGGATTTGCTCAATTCCTGAAGGGTACACCGATGCCTTTTTATCCCGGTGACTGGTACTGGTATCCGAGCCGGGTGATCCCCGGTGAACCGATCACCGAATTCCCGTATTTCACTTTTATCTATGCGGACCTGCATGCTCATATGATTGCTTTTCCCATCACCGTTTTCGCGATCAGCTGGAGCTTGTCTATTGTGCTTGACCGTGCCCGTTGGGGAAAAGTGGATGGACGTTTGAAGTGGGTGAGCAAGGTGATGGGATTTGTGCTGGGGGCACTCGTGATCGGAGCGTTGCGCCCCACCAATACCTGGGACTTCTATACCTACCTTGTGCTGGCTTCAATAGCATTATTGTATAGCGTCGTTATGCATTACCGACCCCGCCTCTGCTTTGCCTTCAGCGGTGGTAAATGGCTGGAAAAGACACTGGTTGGGATGGGCGCTGTCCTGGTTCTGGTGGCACTTGCTTCGCTGTTTTATCATCCCTTCAACTATTGGTACGGTCAGGGATACACACAGGTGGAATTGTGGGAAGGAGCCCGTACCCCACTCAGTTCTTATTTCACCCATTGGGGCTTGTTCTTGTTCTTGATTGTCAGCTGGATGGGTTGGGAGACTTACCATTGGATGAAGACCACACCTTTATCAGCCTTGAAACGGCTGGAACCTTACAAGGCATGGATCTTTTCTGGGCTGGCTGTTTTTCTGGTCGCTCTGATCATGCTCCTGGCATTGGGTGTGTCGGTTTCGCTTGTGGTGGTTCCCCTGGGCGTTTGGACGGTTCTGTTGATGCTCAGACCGGGCAGAACGGATGGGATGCGATTCCTTTTGTTCCTGGTGGGGACAGCCCTCATGCTCACATTGGTCGTGGAGCTGGTTTATTTACCGGGTGATATCGGACGGATGAATACCGTTTTCAAGTTCTATCTGCAGTCCTGGATTATGTTTGCCCTTTCTGCGGGTGTGTGCTTTGGTTGGGTGATCAAGTCTCTGCGATATTGGCACCCACGCCTCACTTTTTTCTGGCAGTTGATCCTGTTCCTTCTGGTCACTTCCACCTTCCTGTTCACAACCTTAGGGACGACGGATAAGATTCGTGACCGGATGAACTCGGACGCCGCTACCGGACTTGATGGGATGGCTTATATGGCATCGGCAACCTATTATGACATGGGTGTCGAAATGGATCTTGGGGAAGATTACCATGCCATCCGCTGGATGCAGGACAATGTTGAAGGCTCTCCAGTGATCCTCGAAGGTCAGGCATACGAATATCGTTGGGGCAATCGCTTCACAATTTATACAGGATTGCCAGGTGTGATCGGTTGGAACTGGCACCAAAGGCAGCAGCGGGCGATCTTGCGGAACAATGTGGTGCAGGAACGTGTGGATGCCGTCAACGCCTTTTACACGACGGAATCGCTCGATGTGATGCTGAACTTCATTGAAAAGCATGATATCGCTTATATCGTGGTGGGTCAGCTTGAGCATGCCTTCTACCCGGGCGGTGAATTGGATAAGTTTGAACGCTATGATGGGGAGCTTTGGAATGAGGTGTTTCGCTATGGGAGCACTGTCATCTACAAAGTTTTTGAATGATCAATTTCTGAAAGTTGATTCCTTATGTTAAATTTGCCATTCAAATGAAACAGGGTGGAGAAGATGAAACAAAACCAGAAATGGGTAAACTGATTGGTATTTCAAGGGGTGTAATCCTGCTTCGGCAAGTATAATAACAATGATTCGAAAGCGTTATGGGAGCCGTATGATAAAATCAATACAGTGAGGGGTTCCTGTAAATAGTTGAAGTCCTCTATGCATTAATAAGATAGCGTATTGAAATTTTGATCCGATGAAGCTTGATAAAAAACGAACTGTGCACATTCTCCTGCTGGCTGTTGCCTTTGGCTTAGCCTTAAGTTTTCGTTTGATCCGTCTGGGGACTTATCCTCTGGGTGATATGGAAGCGGAAATTGCTCTCCAAGCTTTGGCTGCTGCACAGAAGTCCCGGGTTAGTTTTGGTTCGTTTATGTCGGTTGTGGGATTGACCGGTATCGACTTTTTCCTGTTTTCTTCGGGGAACTTCCTGGCACGCTTTTGGACTGCGTTTTTGGGGGCGGGTGTTGTGTTTGTTCCTTTTTTCTTTCGAAAAAAACTGGGTGATTGGCCTACAATTTTGGCATCCTTGGCACTTGCTATTTCTCCAGACATGGTGGGGCTGTCACGGATAGTCGGGTCGCCCATGATGGCACTGGTTTGCCTTTTGTTGGCGTTGGGTCTTGTTTATAATCAGAAACCGGTCCTTTCGGGTGGAATGCTCGCGATGGGATTGATGAGTGGGCGTGTGTTCTGGCTGGGGTTGATCATCCTTGGTATGAGTGGATTGATTTCAAGGTGGATCTTCAAAGAAAATCACATTCTTGCAGATT
>Ga0123335_1008160_pt1 | contig 11356 bp, 17 predicted proteins | sample BiotimSIPDNA_2_FD_89707 | JGI IMG/M metagenome (GOLD analysis project Ga0123335, IMG submission 89707) | Anaerobic biogas reactor microbial communites from Washington, USA - Biogas_R2 time_0 SIP DNA | ecosystem: Engineered > Bioreactor > Anaerobic > Unclassified | place: Washington, USA... | reverse complement strand
TTAGAGCGATTTTGGATGGATGCAGTTGTAAACAATAAAATATCGTATAACTCGGTTGAAGCTGAGGCAGCTTTGGTTATACCTATGAATTATGGGTGGGGTATGAGATTTCCTTACGACAGAAGCTGGTATTGGCAAGCAGGAGAAAGAGGACAACGCATTTGGGATTTATGGCTGATGCTTCTTTCTGAGTATGGTGAACGCTTAGATATTGTGTATGATGACCCAGCTTTTCCAATAGGTAACTATTATAAAAAAGCCTTCTATTGGAATACAAGCCAATTACAATAAGGGCATACATAATTAAAAGCAATCAGTTTTCAGGTAAGCAAGTACTAAATTCTCTTATTATGTATAGCCTTCAAATATTACTTGTCAGACTCAGTTGCTGTTAACATTTTTCCCAATTGATTTTGATTAAGAAGTCGGATTGCCTCTTTAACTTCTACCGATTTAGGAAGATGGTAGATTAGTATTAGATTATCCCCTAACATGTGGAAAGGTCCTTCGCCAAGGTCTGAAGCTAATAATATATCCACTTTTTGCTCCACCAACTGTTGGGCTGCCTTTATGCCCTTCTTATGCAACAAAATAGCCCCTTGATTTTCTATAGTTTGAAAATTGAGTATCTGTTCCCCTTCAATATCTAAAATGGCAAAGAACGGTGCGCTACCAAAATGCTCGCTTGAAATTGAATCTAAGCCTTTATCATTCTGAATTGGAACAGTAACGCGCTTTCTTTTTTTATGTGAAATTCCTGCATGAATAGTTAAGGATTCTAGATTCTTCATTTTTCCTTTGATTCTTGATTCAACCGTGTCTGAGATTAAGTGTGCTTTTTCTAAGGACAGATTTTCTTGCAATTCAAGATGTATTTCTCCGAAAAATACAGGTCCAGATTTCCTTAGTCTTATAGCGTGCGTGCCTTTGACGCCATTTACACTCTCCGCTATTTCCTTTATTTCCTTAGCCATTTGGGGACTTGGGGAGACATCCATTAAGAGTAGAGCTGCATCTTTTCCAAATAGCAAGCCTCTTACTAGCACGTATACACTGATAATAAATCCAACCAAAGCCTCGACAATTTGATAGCCAAACACTCCCAAAAGGACCCCGATAAAAACCAAAATGGAGGTGTAGACGTCAATCATTGAATGCAATCCTTCACTTACCAAAGCTTGAGAGTCAATTTGGCGACCAACCCTTTCTTTGTACTTAGCCAGTAAAAAATAGACAACAGTTGACAAAGCGGCAACAACAAGTGCTAAATCTGAAAACGAGATAACATTGACCTCAAAAAGTTTCTCCCAAGACTCTATCATAATAAAAATGCTAGAAGCTACAATAATCATAGACACAATTAGCAAAGCGAAAGTTTCTGCTTTAAAGTATCCATAAGGAAACCTCTCTGTAGGTTTTTTCTTTGCAATCCTGAGTCCCACCCAAACCGCTGCTGAAGAAAAAATATCTGAAAAAGTGTCAATTGAGCCAGCTAGTAAAGCCAAGCTACCGCTAATAATCGCAACGCTCCCTTTAATTATGCCTAAAGCAATGAGGGTGAAAGTAGAGAGCCTTGCTGCTTTCTCTCCTTTTTCAAAAGTATTCTTATCAACCATTTGGAACCGCCTCTTCCAAGGCTGTTCACTATATTATTATGCTTGCCCCAAACTTATTTTTTTTTTTGTGAAATCAAGCTTTAATTGTTTTTTAAAAATAATTGAATTTACACTTAGCTTTATTAGCTGAACTGATGACTCTTTTGGTTGTGGTTCAGAAGTGGAAGGGATTCTGAATGTGCTGCTGTTAAGTGTTTTAGCCGGCTTAGCTACAGCTCTGGGCGGCGCAATCGTTTTAATAAAAAAACCCACCAAGAGAATGATGAGCTTCTTTATGGGTTTAGCGGCTGGAGTTATGATTATTTTGTCTTTCATGGAGCTGTTGGTTGAGGCTTGGAATATTGGGGGCTTGGTAGTTGCAGCGGCAGGTTTTCTAGCTGGCTCACTATGTATTCTTGTTTTGGATGCACTGTTACCCCACATGCATTTTGGAGTAAAAGAGAAAGGACTAGCAGATGTTAAACTCTTCAAGTACAGTACGCTAATAGCTGTGGGCATAGCGCTACATAATTTTCCCGAAGGCATAGCTTTAGGTTCCAGCTATGCCTACCTTCCAGAACTGGGTTTAACAGTGGCAATAGCTATGGCTATCCACAATATCCCTGAAGGAATGGCTATTGCAATTCCAGCGTGTTTGAGTGGTTGCTCGAAATCGTCGGCTTTTCGTCTTGCGCTGTTTTCTGGTTTAGCCGAGCCAGCAGGTGCTTTAGTTTCAGTTTTGTTGTTGGGTGTTTTCAGCGATTTTGTGCCCTTCGGGTTAGCTTTTGCAGCTGGCGTAATGGTGTTTATCACGCTTGATGAAATACTTCCAGCCGCTAGCCAGAATGGTCATGAACATTTCACATCGTTCGGAATTGTAGCAGGGAGTTTACTTACGTTTGTCTTGCTTGGGTTTTTGTAGTCAGAATGATAAAATTGCTTACTGCTTGCTTTAACGCAAATGTATTCATTAACTTGGCGTAAGCTTCCATTTTACTACTTGAAAAGTTTCTAAGGCGCCACCAAATAATCTCATCTGGTCAGCTCTATACTTTGCTTGACACCGTATAGCTTCAGAATATAGATTACTTTTTTCAAGCGATTTGTGCATTGACATAGCCTTTACCTTATCCTCAAGCGTTTCCCGTATATCAACATAAATCTGGGGCTTAAAGTCAGTTGTAGTAGGGGTTTCATACAACAAAACGTTTGCAGTTTTCCTGCTGGCTGATATTGAAGCGTTTCCTCCGTTTCGATGGTCCTGATGACTATCAAAGGGGCATGGAGCAAAAACTATGTCGGCTGTCACCGTTCTGATTTTTCTTTCAATCCAAGATACCGTTTCAGTGTCATCAGTAAGTTTGCCATCCTCAAAGCCAGCATACGCCAAAGTAGCGCCTATAATCGAACACGCCGACTCCGCTGCTTTCAGCCTAATCTCTTTTTGTCCGCCCCTTTCTCCTCCAGTTAAAAGAAGAATTCTAACGTCCGCTTTCTTTTTAGTGTATAAAGCTAAGGTTCCAAAACATCCGCTCTCGACATCGTCAGGATGACAACTTATTGCTACTACCGAAACCATTAACTCACCTAACTATCGAAAAAGAATAAACAAGATTTTCCCGAAGTCTACCAATGTCTTATCAACGTTAGCTTGATTACAATATAAAAACTTAAACAGCGTTTAAAACGTTTTCCTGCTTATCTTGCTCTTTGTCACAATAGTACTTGAAGGTCTCTCGCCATCGTTTAATAACTCCTGGCCTCTCTAAATTCATAAAATCGACAAACTTGGTAAATTGAAGCGTTGTTCTATAGTCTAATCTGTGTTCAAGTATGCTTGCATCTTTAGCGGCTATTTCTTTTGGAACAAAAATAATCTCGAGGAACTTGCGGAATGTATCATGCCTCTTGCTTACGGCTTTGGCGGCGTAGGTACCATCCTTGGTTAATTCGATTTCGCCATATCTTTCGTGAACAACAAAACCTAATTTTTGAAGCTTACCCAACATTTCAAAAGCGCTTGCCGGTTTAACTTTTAATTCAGAGGCAATATCGCCAACCCTTGCATTTCCTTGTTGATTAATCATTCTATAAATTACTCTAAGGTAATCTTCAGCTCTTTCAGTAATTTTGAAAGAATTCTTACTGACTTCTTTCAATTAATTTACCTCAATTTTCAATTTTAATTTGAAAGCTGGTTTCTATCTATCGTCTTGAATGTTTTGATTTGGCTGAATCGACACTATGTATATGGGTCTTCCTTCACTGAGGGCTTTTGAAGCTTTTTTCCTTGCACTCTGAACAAGCCTCCAAATGGTTCCCCTTGAAATGTTCATTCTTTGTCCAGCTTCTTCCTGCGATAAACCCTCCATATCTACTAGCCTAAAAGCCTCAACTTCAGCAAATTCAATGTACACGGGCTCTGGATTTCTTAGCGGATTTGGAATAAAACTTGCAATTGATGGAGTGGTTCCTAAGGTAACGGGTTTTGGAAATCGTCCTCGTCTGCCATATCGATGTCGTCCACGCCACATGGGTTTTTTTCTCCTACGCTTTTAGAATGTTATTTTTTCTGTATCCCCTAGAACCCAATTTAATGCTTGCTTTGCAGCTTTTAATGCGATGTTTTCCCATTCCCTGTATGGTCCATTGTTTATTGCTTTGTTTTCGATTTCTTTTAATTGTTGTTTTATTTCTTGTTCTGTTCTCGTTTGTTTTCACCTTGTGCGGGTTTTAGGTTTCATTTAATTATTGGATTGCGATACTCTTATATATTTTTGTGCACTATCACATTAATTGATTATGTGCATAAACACAAAATAGAGGTGAAAAAAATGCCAGGAGGAGACAGAACAGGACCTTGGGGCGCCGGACCCTTAACCGGTAGAGCAGCAGGATACTGCGCAGGTCACCCTGTACCAGGCTATGCAAACCCAACTGGAAGATACGCTAGAGGCTTCGGAAGAGGTTGGGGACGCGGACGCGGGAGAGGATTCGGACGAGGATGGGGCCGAGGATGGTACGCATACCCACCAGCAACAACTCAACCCACTTATCCACCAAGCCAACCACCAACTCAAGAACAAGAAGTTACATCACTGGAAAACTACTACAACGATTTAGCTGCCGACAAAGCAGACCTTGAAAGGGAATTAAACGACGTTAAAGCTAAAATCGACGAGTTGAAAGCAAAAGCAAACAAGTAGCTAACAACCAAACCAGTCAATTAACAATCACCAACCACATTATTTTTGTATAAAGAGCTTTATAACTTATTTACTAAGGAGATGAACAATTTGAAGACAGCATTGATAATATACTGGTCCAAGACAGGAAACACTGAAAAAGTTGCTCGGGCAATAAAGCAAGGATTAGAAGAAGCAAACGTTCAAGTTACAGTAAAACAGCCTGAGGAAGCCGAAGCACTGGATTATTTTGATTACGATTTAGTTTGCGTTGGTTGCCCATCGTATTCTTGGCATCCACCTGAACCAATGACTAAATTTTTAAAGAAAAAATTCGCTGAGTATCGCAGTAACGGAAAAATTAAGCCTTCAGCACCAAAAGTTCAAGGAAAAAACGCTTTGGTCTTCGTAACTTATTCAGGTCATCACACGGGAATTAATGAAGCAACTCCTGTCGGCAAAGATTTAGGTCAATACTTTGAGCACATAGGCTTCAATGTTATTGATGAATGGTACGTTCTAAGCGAATTTCATGGTTCAATAGAGCACAGCACCCTTGGAAGACTTGGAGATGTTAGCGGAAAGCCTACTGCTGAACAATTACAGGTAATCAAAGACGACGCCAAACGCATAGGAAAATTAATCTAAAACCCTATTTCATTTGCAGAATCTTCCATCGTCTTTCGCTGAATCAAGCTTGTTTATTTTGTCCTTGAACCAGCCGATTTTGGCGTTTCTTCTATAGTCAAACTTTGGAACGTAGGGTTTGATATCTAAAAGCGGTGTTCCGTCAACAATATCTATGTCTTGAATATTTAATATGCCGTTTTCTATACCTGTTAAGCGTACAATAGATATGCCAAGTTTGTTTGGTCTGCCAGGTGAGCGTGTGGCAAATACTCCATGCAATTTGTCATCAAGAAATGGCTTAACCATTAAAGAGCAGTCTTTTATGAGATGCAAATGGTAAAGCAAAATGATATGTGAAAATCCTTCAAGGTCTTTTAAGCCTTCAACATATTCAGGGTAGATTTCGATTGTTCCATAGGTGCCTTTTGAGGCTGCGGCTTGTATTGGCACGTTTTTTGGTTCTTTAAACGGTGAATGAACAACCCCAATTGGCTTGTATATTATTTCTTTCACCTTGCTTGCACTTCCCACGAATTATGGCAATCTTGTGAAACAAACTGAGGTTTCTTCTTAATAAAAAGTGTTAAGCTGCTGTTAGTGCGCGCCCAATTCATCTGAGTAATTCGAAATCTGCCATGGGTTAAATTAACAAGAAAGAGGTTTCAACGTAATCTCAATGTTGGCTATGTATAATTTAGGTTCAGGCAACTCTATGATACCTGTTTCAGCGATCACTCTTAAAGTGTATGTGAATTGGTCGCTTCCACCGTAACCCGCATATTCAAAAGTGTTCGAGCCTCCAACTAAGTCAAAGCGGTCTTCTGGAAATTGGTCAACCACCTTTACTTCCCGCTTGAATTCAGGAAAGACGTAGCCGTGCCAACCTACCTGAACCGTAACCTCTACACAATCGCCAACTTCGGCGGTGGTGCAGTTTAGAGTCTTTTCAAAGTAGGCAGAGGTAACATCCAACCGCGGGTCGCTATAGCGCAGGTACGTTTGTACGCCAGCATAAACGGCAAATCCTAAGGCAACAACCGCAACTAAGGTTAAGGCAACCCAAACTGGCCGTTTCCAGCGGGGCTTAAAGGGTTTAGTAGCGTAAATTTTTAAGGGTTCTTTAGGGAACCAACCTCTCGCCGTTTTCTTAAGGCATTTTTTTGTTGTCATTCAAGTCCACTCTTAATCGTTTTTATGCATTCTTTTCCAGAGCATGTTTCCTACAAGTGCTCCAGCGATTCCCAGAAAGATAACTGGTATCCACAGGTACGGCAAGTAAGGTTGCGGTGACCCCAAAACTACGCTAAACAGAACCATAGATGTGATTGCTGTAATTGCGCCTGAGGCTAGCATGAGGCGGATTCTGTGCTCTTTTGGGTGTCGCCTGTAGTAGTCGCGGCCAAAAATGCGGTAGATAATGATGACAATTGAGGCATAAATAATCAATGCAACAGTGCGGTTTATGAGGCTTGCAGACAGAAAAGGTACATAAAATATGACTACCGCTACCACTATGAACGCCAAAATTGTGAAAATCAACAGGTACCAAGCTACTTTGAAAGCCTTAGTTGGCTCGTCAACAGCTTTAACTCTGCTGCGTGGCAAACTTGGTTCTTTAGGGAACCAGCCTCTAATCTTATTTGCTAACTGTTTTATGAAGGTCAATTCTTTAACTCCTCCAGTCCGTCGGCGTATGTTACAGCAAATTTCTTAGTTGTACCAAGTAACCAATCAAGCCGCCTGCAAGAGGCAACACTATAAGTATTAAAACGGAAAGCCCCCAGCTACCAATTGCCTCGATAATTTGGTGACCAAACAGCATCAGGCCGCCGATAACACCAACTGCAAGACCAATCCAAGCGCCAACCGCAACATAGGTTACCCTCATTCGCCACTCAGGTCTGCGATTGAGTAGGTACACTACTATCATTGCAATTAAGCTCCAGCCGATTCCAGTCAAACCATAACCCACTATGGTGCTGTCTATGTAGCCAAATAAGAAAGGCGCAAGGACTAAGAGTATAAATAGGCAGTAAGATATGGCTAAGCTAATCCAGAAGCGCTCGTTGAACTGGAATTTTTTCCCTTCAGGCTCTTTGCTGTTAATGTTTAGTTTGCAACTTGGAAGGTTTGATTCTTTAGGAAGCCATCCACGGATAGGGTCTTTGACATGTTTGTTCTTGCTCATTGCCTCAACTCCTGTGGCTGCCGTTTTTTTCTGAAGCCTAAAATGGCAGACCAAACCAAGCCAACTGTTATGCTGAGAAACGATACCCAAACTACGGCTATACTGCCAAGTGAGGCTTCAATGTCCATTTGGCTTGGAGTAAAGCTTGTGCCGTTTAGCAGGTTTATTAAGTAGTCGCTTGGAGTTAAGATGAGGGCAGCCAGTAAAGACAGACCAGCGATTGCTACAATGGTGCTGAACCGCAAGTTTTTGAGCATGGTAAATCGTGGATACGCAATTGCCAGTATGCCCAGCAAAAAGCCGACGTACCCGATTGGCAATTGATACCCCCAAAGTGTGCCCATGATGTATGGTTCAGCTAGGGAATGATAGAATAGGAAAGGCGTAAACAACAATCCTGAGAGCATTAAGCCGTAAACGTATCGAACAAACTGGAAACGCATAAAAAAATCAAATAATCGCACTTTATGGTCAATATGTAAAGCCACTTCCTTTGGAAGCCATCCCAGTATCTGCCTTAGTTTCCACTTCATAGCAGCCCCTCCAAAGCTATGTACTGCTTCCACATTTCCTTGGGCAGCGACCTTTGAACTTGCGCATTAAAGCCTTCTGCCTGATAGCGTTCTATGATTTGGCGCATCTGTGAGTCTTCTACGGACTCGACTAGAAGCACATCTGGGTCAGACTGAAGGTTTCTTGCCTGGTCAGGTTGCAGATAGCATTCAACTGCTATGATGCCACTTCTGATTTCAGCGTTATCACCAGATTTTTCAACCGAACTATCAAGCCAGTCACCAAATTCTTCTGGACTCATTGATGCTTTGAAGGTTACTATGGCTTCAAAAATGGAGTTGGTGTCTTTCAGAAGTTGGTTTAGAGTTTTTGTTCTTGAATCAATGTAAGCTGATAGTTTTTCCCGTGTAGTTACGTTTGGTTCTACGTCTAATATTATGTAGCCTTTGTCTCTTGAGGACTCGCTGAACTTCCAAACTACAATGTCGCCGCCTGGAAAACCAACACGCTCAATTACCCTCTGAGCTACCCATCCGTCATCTGTTGATTCTCCATCGTACAACAGAAGGGGAACTATGAAAAAGCCTGCTGCGATTATACCGCATAGTAAAACCGACGAGAAGGCAACGATGCCACGCTTGTTTAAGAGCTTTTTTTGTCCTGCTGCTTTGTCTATGCCAAATGTGTTAGGCTCTTTAGGTAACCAACCTCTGTTGGGCAATTCAGTATTTCTTTTTGCAAAGTGTCTACCAAGCAAGTATACAAGTGCTAACAAAGAAACGTCTACTGAAATAATTACTGCTTGAGTGGCAAAGAACAGCATTTGATTCTTGTATAATCCCAGCAAAAACGCCGTCCACAAAACAAGCTCGGAAACGCCCATGCCAAATGCACTAATTACAAGACCCTGCTTGTATGCTGTGAAGCCGACTTGTAGACCTGCAGTGGAAAGTTCCTTTGGAAGCCAACCTCTGATATGGGATTCAATGAATTTTTTTGCTTTCAAAGGTTAGCCTCCGTTTTTTGGGCGGTTGTTATTACTTCGCCATTGTCTTGTACCAGATTGATTGAGATAGCCAAGTTTAGAACACGACGTTGGGCTTCAGTAAAACTGTCAACGTCCTTCTTGTTAATGGGCATCTTACCAAGGACGCCAGTCAAAGTTGCTTGATGAAAAACATAACTGCGGTCGCCAATTGTAGCTGTCTCAAAACTAGACGAGTTGTCTTGCAGGATTTGTTCTATAGTGCGTCTGCCTTCTGGAAATTTTGAGACATTAATCATGCGTTTTGTTACTTCTATTGTGCCCTCTTGTTCGAGTTTTTCCTTGAATAACTGTAAAGAGTTAACTTTGATTTGTTTGCGAATAGTTAAACCTGCACCCAAACTTGCCGGAATGAAGGACATTACCGCTGTGGGACCCATTTTAACCGCGACACAAAAAAGAACAGCTAAAGAACCACTTAGTAAACCGCACAAGATAGGCACAGGTGCTGCGCCCAGCACAAAACGACTAAAGTGGACATTACTGGTTATGGTTTTAGAGGCTTGAATTTTGGGGTCTTGAGGAAACCAGCCACGGATACGGTTTTGCAGAGCCTTTACTGCATTCATGTTTCTGTTCGCCTCTGCTCTTTTCGTTTGGCAAAAAAGGCGGCAGTCGCCACTGCAACAGGCGCAATTGCTATCACAAACGCAGACCAAACATACCCTCCAGTTCCGCGGTCTAAGCCTGCCTGCGATCCAAAAACACCAAGCAAACCGCTTGCAACTGTTCCCACAACGATGGCTCTTGCCATCCATCGAGCCATAAGCGAGTTCTCTGAGTTTGCCAGCGTTTGGTAAGTGGACAAAACTGGTTCTTTAGGTAGCCAACCTCTAATGCGTTGCCCTAAGCCCTTCTTGACGTCCATTCCTAAGTCTCTCCCACTGTTCTCTGGTGCTTAAGATACAGATAAATCAAAATGTTAGCAACAAGCAGCACTAACATCAACTCGACGGTCAAGACCACCGTCTCCAAGTTCCATTTGATAAGGGTGGAGCGGTTTGATGCAATAATAACTGAGGCAATAATTGGGTTAGTAATCGAAATGGCTTTAATCAGTTTCTTGGACAATTCCTGATCCAATGCCGCTTTAACCTCAGGCTTTAACGGCGCAGTTGCCGAGTGACCTTTTAGCAAAGGCTCTTTGGGAAGCCACCCTCTGAGACGGCTTTCTAAGCTTTTCTTTATACTCATGCTCCCAACTCCGGGATAAGCTTGCTGAAAATAATGTGTGCCAGTTTGGCGGGGTGAATGTTTTCGTAGCCTTCGATTTCTATGCCTCTCTCGCGGGCGATGTCAATTAGGTACTGTCTTATCTGGTTTAGGAAGGTGGGGTCGGTGACTTCTTCTGGGCTGTCGTGCCAGTACCAGACTTTGATGCCGTAGTTGGTGCTGTAGGTGACTATGGCTTTGCGTTTCAGCGCTGGGTGGTACCCGAGCAGGATGGCTTCTTTAGGGTATAGTCTTGTTACTTGGAGGTCGTTTGTTTGGGCGACTTCCATAAGTGTGGTTGCGAGTTTGGCTTCGGCTGCGAGTTTGGTTTGGTTGATGAATTGGCGGGTGGTTTTGAGTTTTTCTGCGATTGCGGCGATTGATAAGCCTTTGCTTAACAGTGACCAGACTGTTTTTTGTTGTTGACTTAACGGCGAAGAGAGGGGACCTGTTGTTACCATCACACTCACTGTAAATACTACACTATTTACAGGTATTTAATTTTAACGCTCAACCACTCCCAAAACACACAAAAACCCCCAAAAACACCAAACCACCCCAGACAGAAACAGTTATTACCCAACAAAAAACTAGATATTCGGTAATAAGCCATGATGAATTTTTTCACAATAACCGACCAAAACAGCATAGAACATAAAATTCTCGTTTTACCCCTAAGCGAAAATGAATACAACGACCTCGCCGGGCAATGCGAAAAATGCATGCCAACCCTTTTAATCTCCAGCCTAATCCGCAACGGACACCCCTATGTAGTGGCAGATTTTGGGCCGGGCGGATGGAAAACTGCTATTCCGCTTGACGAGGAATCCTCGGATGGACATAAAATCGGCGATGAGTTGGCAATCGGAGATGTGCTAACGGTTATTTTAACCTCTAACCCTGACGCCGTAAAAGTATCCAAGGACAAAGCCTACATGAATGTGCCCTTAGACAAGGTGCTTGCGTTCAGTTTTCTTTTGACGTCTGA
>Ga0123335_1008158_pt1 | contig 11356 bp, 8 predicted proteins | sample BiotimSIPDNA_2_FD_89707 | JGI IMG/M metagenome (GOLD analysis project Ga0123335, IMG submission 89707) | Anaerobic biogas reactor microbial communites from Washington, USA - Biogas_R2 time_0 SIP DNA | ecosystem: Engineered > Bioreactor > Anaerobic > Unclassified | place: Washington, USA... | reverse complement strand
CTTGTTAATACCGAAGGGACAACCATTGCCGAAAATTCAAAATATTGTCAGCTGCAGTTCATGGGCAGTATCAGACATGAAACCGGCATGATACTTCCTGTTCATAAAACTTACGCAGCTTTTAAAATCATTGACCTGCCTAAACAGCCGTTGATATTGGAAGATATACAAAAACTCAAACAACAGTTAGTAGCCATGAGCAGCGCTCCTTTGGCCGAACCATACAGTGGCCCTGCTATACTTTCGTCAGGTGCTGCAGGAGTTTTTTTTCATGAAATATTTGGACATCGGGTTGAAGGACATAGGCTGGAGAGTGTTGACGATGGACAAACATTTAAAGATAAACTGCAATCAGTCGTACTTCCTGTTGATTTCCAGGTATATTCAGATCCGAGCATTCGTAACTGGAATGGTCAGGATCTTATCGGAGCTTATAAATACGATGATCAGGGGGTAGCAGGTCAAAAGGTGATACTGGTTAAAGACGGTGTACTGAAAAGCTTTTTAATGTCGAGAAAACCCGGTAAAGAAATTAACAAATCGAATGGCCATGGTCGTGCACAGCCAGGTTTTGCAGCTGTTTCACGACAATCTAACCTTTTTATAGAAAGTAGCAGACCTTACACCGAAGAAGCTTTACGTAAAATGCTGATCAAAGAGTGTAAAAAGCAAAAGAAAATCTATGGCTACTATTTTAAGGAAGTTATGGGAGGATTAACCATCACCGACCGCTATAATACCAATGTTTTCAATATTAATCCTATCGAAGTTTACAGGGTATATACAGATGGTCGTCCCGATGAACTTGTTACAGGCGTGGAACTGATTGGTACTCCCCTTACAATGTTCTCAAATATTCTGGCTGCGGGATCAGAACATAAGGTTTTTACTGGCTTTTGCGGAGCAGAGTCAGGTATGGTCCCAGTTACAACCATTGCACCTTCAATTCTTGTCAGGAAAATTGAAACCCAAAAAACACCTGAATATAAGAGCCAATTACCCTTTCTTCCAAGCCCTAAACAATCTTATAATCCATAGTTTATAATGATGACTGGTTTGCTCACGGATATAATTTCGAAAAACCTGCATAAGATTTGCAGCTTCATTTTTGTTTTAACCACCCTCCAGATCGTTCCAGCCCAAATTGTTCCCGATAGTGCTATCATACAGGCTATGCAGGACGAGTTGAAAAGAAATATAAGGGAATTGGAAGATACCAGCCTTGCGAAACCTTTCTTTATTTCTTACACCATTGCCGATGCGGAACAAATCCAGGTTTCAGGAACTCTCGGTGCCATTGTTAATTCCGACAAAAACAGGTATAAAGACTGGAGTGCACGTCTGCTGGTTGGTTCATATGAAATAACCGATGAAAACTTCTATTCTTCCCAACCTGATGAACCGGTATACCAGCCTAATATAGAAATGCCTGTTGAAAACGATTACATTGGTATACGACGATCATTATGGCTTACAACCAATAATTTATACTATTCAGCTGCCCGCACTTATCATGATAAAATTACCCAAATTGAGCTTAAAAAACTTGATAAAAGCTCTCTGGATGTTCCTGATTTCAGCAAGGTTCCGGTGGTAAAGAAATATATCAGCAGCAGATCGACAACTATACAAAAAGAAGAACTTGAAACAAAAGTGCGCAATTTATCATCTTTTTTCAGGAACTATCCGGATATTTCCAGATCATACATAATCCTGAACGTATTTACTTCCTATGTGTATTTTACAAACACTGAAGGCACTGATATCCGGTTTCCTTTTAACATTACTTCACTGAATGTTCAGTTAGAAACCTATACTTCCGACGGAGAACGTTTAAACAGAAATATTACCTATACCTTCAACCTTCCTGATGAACTTCCTTCAGATTCAAAACTTCTTGCCGACATGGAAATGATAACGGAGAATTTGCTTTCTGTTAGAGAATCCGTAAGGTTTGATGATACATATTACGGACCTGTTCTGCTTTTGGGGGAGGTTGCAGCTGAAACTATGGAAAAATTCCTTTTCGCAGGATCAGATGCACTGATTTCTTCTCGACAAACTCTGCACAGCAGTCATCAGATGAACATGTCTTTTGAAGAGCCAACAAACGATTTACAGTCGAGGATTGGCAAATCAATAATATCCAAAGATCTTACCATCACGGCAGAACCTTTTTTAAAAGAGTTTAATGGAAGAAAACTTATAGGTTCATTTGAGGTGGATGCTGAAGGTGTTATCCCTCCTGAGAAGTTAATACTGGTTGAAAACGGTTCACTTAAAACATTATTAAATGGCCGAACACCATCAAAACAAGTTCCGGAATCGAACGGACACATGCGTTTAGAATACAATAACAGGGGCTTAACGAATACTATTGGCCCGGGGGTAATCCGGATAGTGACTTCAAACCCTGTTCCCATTGAAGAATTAAAAAAACAGCTGTTAAACTCAGCACGGGAAGAAGGACTTGATTATGCCATAATGATAAAATCGCTGGACATCGATGGTTCGGATGTTCCTTTCAATTATTATAAGTTAGACCTAAAAACAGGCGAAGAAACCCTGTTACGGGCTGTTAGATTAAAAAATCTCACTATGCAGTCCTTTCACCGTTCGGCAGTATTTTCTGATAGCATATTTGTACACAACACAGTTCTTGAACAGGATAAGGTCGGCAGTAATGCTTTATCCGGAATTCCTTCCAGTTTTATTTTACCTTATGGTGTGCTTTTAAATGATATTCAACTTGAAAGTACCAGAAAACCCCTTAACAGTTTGTTGCCTGTAATTAATAATCCTGTCGGGAAAGAAGAATCTAAAACTGAGAACCCTTTTTAAAACAATGCAGAAAAGAAAGCCGGTATGTACAAAGGCTGTTATTTTTGATTTTAACGGAACTCTCTTTGATGATACTGATTTTCATAATCAGGCCTGGACTGAGTTTTTCAGAAATCATGGAATTCACCTTACACGCGACGATATTAACAATAAGATCCATGGATTTACCAATCGTGAAATACTGGAAAGGTTTCTAAAGAGATCCCTGACTTACGAAGAACACAGTGAATTTTATGAAGAAAAAGAGAATATCTACAGGCAGATATGCCATCTAAAAAAGGAACTTTGTGTTCTGACGAAAGGATCGGCTGAATTTCTCGATTATCTTAATATCACTAAAATACCAAGAACAATAGCAACTGCATCCTATCTAACGAATGTAAAAATGTATTTTGAGATGTTCAGTCTCAGTCGTTGGTTTGATTTATCAAAGGTTGTTTACGATAGTGGCGAATTCAGAGGTAAACCTAACCCTGACATGTACCTTGCTGCATCAGAAAATCTGGGAGTCCATCCGGGCGAATGTATGATCATTGAAGACTCTAAAAGTGGTGTTGAAGCTGCAAAAAATGCAGGTGCTGGTATCATTATAGCAGTTTCTTTCAACAATAATCATGAAAAATTCCGGGATTATGGTTATATCGATCAGATTATTGATGATTTCACCAGGCTTAAACATTATTTTAGTTAAACCAAAACAAAATAATCTGGTTGCCGTTTATGGTTGGATGATCAGGAATCCGTATCTGAAACAATCATTCTAATTCTGATTTTATTTAAGTTTACACCTCTTTACGTTAACGAACCATATGAAGTTAATATATTTTCTACTGTCAGCACCAATTATCCTGTTAACCTGTAAACCCAATCGTTCAAGTCAGCACGGAACAGAAATAACCGATACCTGTAAAGGTTCAGATCTTACTTTTCAGATTTATACTCCGGAGAATATATCTCCGTGCAAGAATCCTCCTTTAATTATGGTACTCGATCCACATGCTGATGGTAAACTTGCCATTTCGAAATTTAAAAAGGCTGCTGATCGTTTTTCATGTATTGTGGTTTCTTCCAATACCATAAAGAATAACAGCCAGGATTATATTGCAGATATTAATGAAATCCTGGAATATGTTAAAATGAAACACCGTGCCGGAAAAGATATATTCATTGCAGGATTTTCAGGCGGTGCAAGGATGGCGATTAATTATGCCCGTTATTTCACGGTGAACGGGGTAATATCCTGTGGAGCATTAGCCCCTGAACAACAGATAAAAAGTATAACCGGAGATTTATATTGCATAGTGGGTTATGCAGATTTTAATTTCATTGAGGCTGCACAATTTATTTTTAGTCCGGAAAAAGCACCTTCTAACCTCTATCTTGGTTTTACGGACGATAGCCACCAATGGCCTGATGATCATATGCTGGAACATGCCCTGGGCGTTTTATTTCAACACATTGAAAGTAAAGATTGTGCCTCCGGGGCAATTGATGATTTCAGGAAAAGTATGTTATCGGTATATGATTCGCTTATCAGCCGGGATAAAAGGATTGAAGCAGCTCTGCTTGCCCGCAATCTTTCAAAGACAGGATTCACACGGTTCGATCAATATGTTGCAGATCTTGAGAAGAATCCTGAACTAAACAGTGAACTTAACCAGTTAAGGGAGAGCATACGATTTGAACTTGCAGTTCACAATGCATATTATACTGCCCTCAGGGATGAAGACCTTGTATGGTGGGAAAGTGAAATAGCTTCACTTCTGAAAAGTATTGAAACTGAAAAAGATTTGTATAAAAATCTTGCTTTACGAAGGATCAAAGGTTTTTTAGGCATTGTATGCTATTCACTGGTAAATAACAATCTCCGGAAGGAAAATTTAGAGGATGCAAAAAAACTACTAGGTATTTATAAACTCATTGAACCCGAAAACCCTGATATGTTTTATTTTTCAGCATTATATGAGCTTAAAACAAATAAGAAAGATGCTGCAAGGGATTATCTTGAAAAAGCTCTCAAAGCCGGATACAAAGACACCATCATAATAGAAAATGATTTTCCTGATTATTATTTCAATTTGAGAGGCATAACGAAGGGGTCGTAATTACAGATAATATATAATCATTCTTATGGTTTATTCTCTGTTATTCTGTACAATACAAAATTAAACTATTATATTTATTTTATCCTTATATTGGGTAGGTAATCCAATCATTACCTCATGACCGTTATTAAAAATAAAGGAATTTGCTTTAAACGAGGATTGTGAACTGCGAAGATAGCTTTAGTAATTGTAGAATAGTCTGTTCGTAAGTTTTTAGAGGTCGTATTTGAGTCTGGATAGTATCATCATGGCTTTGGTTGCATCACGAAAAGGTATAAAAATATGATCGTAGTAACTGGCTGCAAATGCGTTACAGCTAATACCTTCCGCAGCCAGGGCATTGGATACCCTGGCGGTAAGACCAACGGCTTCAAGCGATGAATGGACTTTTAAAGTAATCCAGGCTGCAATAAAGGTATATTTATAACCTTTATTATCAGCCTTATCTATTGGTGTAACTATTGTAATCCCCTCATCCTCTCGAAAAAATGCTATCACATCTTCTGTAGGAATTTCGGAACCCTTCGGAAGACTTACAAAAACATACTTCCCTTCATGGAGCAATAGCTTCAGGTTTCGAATCAATTTATTCAGGTTTTTTTCTCCACTCATATGAGTATGTTGGTAACAGACAAATATAAGACATTGGATCGCAACCAGAAATATAGCCCAGTCTAAATGAGATTATTTTAATCAACTTTTTATTCCTAACTTTTCGAAAAGTATATGCCATGGATTTTTTTGAAAGCAATTTATATAACTACTTACTGCTGCCGATATTGATCGCATGTGCCCGTGTTGTTGACGTTTCCATCGGTACTATAAAAATAATTCTCATTTCGAGGGGAAATAAGCTTCTGGTGCCGGTTCTTGGTTTTTTTGAAGTGTTGGTATGGTTACTTGCTGTGACCAGGATATTCGAAAACCTTGACAATTGGATTTGTTATTTAAGTTATGCTTTTGGATTTGCGGTAGGCAGTTATGTTGGAGTAAGGATAGAAGAAAAACTGGCGTTGGGTGTGCAATTGATAAGAATAATAACCCATAAAGATGCCTCAGATCTTATCAGAGTGTTAAGAAAGGAAGGTTTTGCGGTAACAGCAATAAAGGCTGAAGGCAGTACCGGTGAGGTTGGTGTGTTATATTCGGTGGTAAATCGTAAAAGCATTGAACATTATGTGAAGAAGATTGAAGAATACAATCCGAAAGCTTTTTATACAATTGAAGATATAAGATTTGTCAGTCAGGAAGTTTATGATACTCCCGAAAAGGTCAGTAAAAGAAAATTTTTCAGCCTCCGTCCCTGAAAGGTTGTTTGCATGTCTGATATTCCTTACATTTTTCCCGGGAATTAATTCTCAATTTTACAATACAGGCCAGGCACCTGCATCAATTAAGTGGCTTCAGATTAACACAACCGATTTTCAGATTATTTTTCCTGAAAATTTCATTACAGAGGCTAACCGGGTAGCCGGGATTATGGACTATGTATATTCCGAAATTGCTGATGACTACGATCTTAAACCGAAGAAAATATCCATTTTACTTTATAACGAATCTGTTTTGTCGAATGGATATGTTGCATGGGCGCCAAAAAGATCAGAATGGACCACCCTTCCCCCGCGTGAAAGCTATAGCCAGGATTGGCTGGAACAACTTGCCCTGCATGAGACCCGTCATGTAGTACAAATCAATAATCTTAACCGGGGAATTACAAAAGTTTTAAGTTATGCTTTTGGCGAAGCCGCAATAGCAGCTGTTGCTGCTTTCCTGCCATACTGGTTTTTAGAAGGTGATGCTGTTTATTCTGAAACTTTTTATTCCAATTCAGGAAGAGGAAGGCTGGCAGATTTTAGCAAGGAGATCAGGGCCATTGAGTTGGACCGGTCAAAAAGGTTTACCTACGATCAATCATATCTCGGAAGTTATCGCGATGCTGTTCCCAACTATTATCAATATGGTTATCATATGGTTTCGTACGCCAACTCCAGGTATGGCAGAGATATATGGCCTCATGTGGTTAAGCATACAGGAAAATATCCGGTTCTTGTTGCACCATTCTATTTTGGATTAAGGTCTCAAGGTGCTGCCTCAAAAAATAAACTTTATCACGACACTTTTGATTCATTGAAAATATTCTGGAGCAACAATCTGAAGGTAAGTGAACCAGACATAACTAATTATAAATCAATACCCAAACACAGGGATTATACTGACTATATTTATGTACAACAGCATGGTGAAAAGGTGTTTGCGGTGAGATCTGGTATTGATGACATTACAAGATTTGTGATATTAAGCGATTCTACCGAAGAAATAATGCATACTCCCGGTATCTATTACAGAACTCGCATTTCCGTAACAAATAATTATCTGGCCTGGGAAGAAATCTATCCTGATTTAAGATGGGAAAAAAGAAATTATTCGGTGGTTAAAGTACTGGAAGTAGAGACAGGCAAAATAAAAAAGCTGCAAAGCAAAACCAGATGGTTCTCTCCTCAATTTTTCAGAGATTCAGACACTTTAATGTATGTTTCCGTTAATCCTGATAATCATTTCTCCATCGTTATATGGAATATTTCAGAAGATAAGATCATCAGAACAATACCAATTCCAGGAATAAGCAATCTTTTTTCACCCGTATGGATTGATAATGATGAACTGGCATTTATTTCTCTAAATCATACAGGAAAAAGTATTATTGTTTATGATATTAACACCAATAAATCCAGTGTACTATATCATGCCGGACAAAAGAATATTGAAAATCTTTCCGCAGGGATTGAAACGCTGTTTTTCTCGCTGGATGATGGAACATCAAAAAATATTTATTGTGTTGATATAAAAAATAGCTGTTTGGTTCAATTAACCCATTCTCGATATGGAGCTGATTATCCCTCATATGACAATGACAAAAAACTTCTGTGGTATTCCGATTACACCATTCATGGTTATAAACCTGCCTTTATTGAACTGGAGGATATGAAAAAAGATGGAACACCATTTATAACTGATGCTGGATATCCATGGATCGGGGAGACAGATACCACATACAAGCAGCCTCTTTATCATTACCCTACCCCAAGTGCTTACACCTCAAAACCCTATAACAAACTTTCCCATTCTTTGAATATCCATAGCTGGGCGCCTTTTTATATTGATCAGGATGATTTACTAAATTTCACGCCAAGCATATATCCTGGCATAACTATATTCTCGCAAAATAAATTAAGCACAGTAACAGCCCAGTTGAACTATTATTACACCAAAAAAAGTCATTATTTTAAATCAGTGTTGACAATTCAAGCCTTGTATCCTGAAATAGAATTACAGAGCATATTTTCCAATAATCCGGCAATTATTAACAAGCCTGCTGATTTTGAGTTGCCCCATAATTTGCAAAATAACTGGCAGGCACTCGTAAACATAAGGTTACCTTTGAACTTTACAACCAATAAGTTTAACAGATATTTAATTCCCCGTATTACATTCTGGTACAATAACCGTTACTATTATACAGGTTCCTCAGGCCTCATTCAAGGTATCATTCAGTTGGAACCTGGTATCTCATTTGGTAATTTATTAAAAAGGTCATTCCGTGATATCGAACCCCGTTTTGGCCAGGTCATGATGGGACGTATTAGTTTTCTACAATTGGGTGACAGTCTATATTCATCCCCAAATTTTACCTGTAATTTAATACAATATTTACCGGGATTATTTAAACATCATAATTTCAGGATCGACATATTATACAAGGGACAAGAAAAAAACACCCTGACAATTAATAGTCCAGGATCACTGCCCAGAGGAATTGAAAAAGATTTTTTAAGAATCCTCCGGGGCTCTGCTGAATATACTTTCCCATTGATCTATCCCGATTTAAGTATAGGACCCGCAGCTTATATCAAGAGAATCCATACAACCTTATATTATGATATTGCCCGGATAAAATATTACAATCCTGATGAACGCCCTTCTGTCATTAGAGATGAATATTTTTCATCATTTGGTTTTATCCTTTTTGCAGAAATTCATTTTCTCCGGTTTTTTATCCCCTTGAAACCTGGTATCAGATTTTCTTACCTTCCCGGGCAGAAAAATTTTGATCTTGGGCTGGACGTATTCATTGACCTTAATCTTTAGAATCATTCTTATTTACAATTAATTAATGTTTTGTCATTGATTATGATCAGGATTTTACATAAATTACTTGATATATTTTCTGCCAAAAATTCTATTTAGAATTAATCTTATACTGCGATGGAACCGAATGAAGTGATTGAAACTATAGGCAGCATAACGAAACTGGAGAAATTATGTCCACTTAAAAAAAGCATAGTCGAAAACTCGTTGGTACTTTTGAATACCAATCCTTTTCCCGGATATCAGGTTAATGAAAAGGATGTTGAAAAACCCGTATCAGTTTTTATTATCCTGAAATACAGATATTCACCTGAGAAAACCAACCGTATCAACAAAAATCTTGTTGACAACCGTATTGCAACATGCATACCTTCCTTCGGGGAAATTCTAACTAGTACATCAATTCTGCCTTGCATCCGCATTAAAAAACTTTCCAATTTTTCAGTTGTCCCTGTTATTCAGAATTTTTTTAAACGACATGGCCTTCAGCTCATGGAGTATCATCCTTTCAATGAGGTAGTGAGAATTAAGATTTTTAAAACATTTCGCCTGATTGAAATTGCTGATGGTGTATATCGCGATCTTAATGATGGCGAAAAGATTTACATCAGGATACCTTCTTCTATTAATGTGGTCAACCTCAAAAATATTTCGGACAAAATAAAATCGGATTCATTAAATGCCAATTTTGACGCCGCGCCTGGAATTATTTACAGGTTTTATGGTCCGGAGGATGTAATAAGAATCTATGATCATGACAAAACTCTTCGAAGAGCCATTGAACACAAAAAAGTATTCCTGCGTGAAATTAGAAAGGAATTTCTTGTCAGCTCTAAACTGAAAAGTAATCAATAAGTTCAATCATTTGCCGGGACCATCTTATAAAGTTTGTCTGATCTTCGTATGACATTATCAAGTGGAATTGAAAACCTTACTCCTTTCCCGGCGGTTTTAACCCTTTTTAAATCAACCCGAATCTCACGGACAGTTGTTTCAACTACACCTGTGGTTGGTCCTGTAATTAATATTTCATCTGATTCACTTATTTCAGCGGCTTCACACAAAAACTCCGCAACCTTTGCCCTGGTAAAATAATTCATTCCTTTACCAACATATACTTTCTTTCTGGCTGCCTTTGACCCATAAACATCGCTCCACTCACCAAGTTTTTGTCCCAGATAATAACCATCCCAAAATCCCCTGTTGAAGACCGTTTCAAGCCTTTTTTCCCAGGCCTGTATTTTCTCCCTGGAATAATTACCTTCATAATAACTATCAACGGCTTCCCTATAACACTTAACTACCGTATGAGCATATTCCGGTGGCCGGGCCCTGCCTTCAATTTTCAGAACACTTACGCCGGCTTCAATAAGTTTATCCAAAAAATGAATGGTACATAAATCCTTCGGCGACATAAGATACTCATTTTCAATGTCAATCTCTCTTCCCGATTCTTTTTCCCTGACAGTATACGCTTTCCGGCAATGCTGAAGGCAAGCCCCTCTGTTCGCAGAATAATTCTGTTCATGAAGACTCAGATAGCATTTACCAGAAACAGACATGCAGAGAGCACCGTGAATAAACATTTCTATCTTTACAAGCTTACCTCCGGGTCCTTTGATATTTTGCTCTGTAATAGCTTTGGAAATTTGTCTGACCTGTTCAAGATCTAATTCCCTGGCAAGAACTATAACATCTGCAAAAGCTGAATAAAATTTTACAGATTCAATATTGCTGATATTTACCTGAGTAGAAATATGTACTTCAACATTTTTACTTCTTGCATAACTGATTACAGCATGGTCACAGGCTATTATTGCAGAAATTCCTGCAGCTGCAGCAATATCAATTGTATGATATACGAGATCAAGTTCATTATTATAGATCACAATATTTAGGGTAAGATATGCTTTTACGCCATGTTCCCTGCAAATCTTCATTATTTTATCAAGATCTTCCTCGATAAAGTTGATGGACGACCGGGCCCTCATATTTAATTTATTCAGGCCGAAATAAACAGAATCTGCACCTGCCTGAATTGCAGCCATTAATGATTCCCAAGACCCAACCGGGGCCATTATTTCAATTTCCCTATTCATCCAAAATTGATTACTTAAAAAACAGTTTCAATGAATTGAAATATATCTTCTTCCATCCTTCCGCCATTTCCTCAAAAACCTCATCAGGAACATTGGTATGGGTAAGCTCAACAATGGTATTATTTTGTTCCGGTTTTAGCTGTAATGTTACCACAGAATCAGCTT
>Ga0123335_1008157_pt1 | contig 11358 bp, 7 predicted proteins | sample BiotimSIPDNA_2_FD_89707 | JGI IMG/M metagenome (GOLD analysis project Ga0123335, IMG submission 89707) | Anaerobic biogas reactor microbial communites from Washington, USA - Biogas_R2 time_0 SIP DNA | ecosystem: Engineered > Bioreactor > Anaerobic > Unclassified | place: Washington, USA... | reverse complement strand
GTGATGGCCACCTGCGCAACCGTTGGCCAGGCAGCCGGTACCGCAGCAGCGCTGGCCGTTACCAGAAGCGAAACACCGCGTGGTCTCTACCAGAACCACCTTAAGGAACTTCAGCAGCAGCTGATGGACGATGACTGCTATCTTCCCTTTAACAAACGGCCTGTGTCTGATCTGACTGCATCAGCCGTCGTCGAATCCGACCAGCCGGGTGCAGAAAATCTGCGTAATGGTCTGGACCGCCCGATTGGCGACACTGATAACGGATGGCGCGGTCGACCTGGTTCAAGTGTCCAGTACACATTCCCTGAGCTATCACCCATCCGTCAGATCCGGCTTGTCTTTGACAGTGATCTCAACCGGGAAACACTGCCCGAAGAAAAGAAATACAACCGTCCGATGCAGGCAGGTTATTTTCTGAATGATCAGCCGATGCATGTTCCCAAGACGTTGATTCGCGATTATCGGATTGACTTCCTCGACGCATCCGATAACTGGCAGACGCTCTGCACGGTTCAGGGTTCATACCAGCGCCTGCAAGTCCACGCCGTTTCTGTGTCTGCCAAGGCTGTTCGATTCGTTCCCCTGAAAACATGGGGTTCAGAAGATTTCCATATATTCGCATTTGATGTTTCGTGATTTAGATTAACTCAAATACGCAAAACATATGATTACGAAATGGATAATTAACATCAAATCTTGAAACCGCCTTTTAATAATCCTTGTGAGCGTATTTGCCTATGTTTCATTAATCAAGTATATTGCGAAATAACGTATTGTTAAAATTTTATAAAAACATATTGCTAATATATTAAGATTTATACAGCTTGAAAATATGATGTTGCATCCGGTGTTTATATCTGAGGCGGTTAATCGGTTACCTCGCTGATTGATCCTGATGCAAGCTCTTGAATACGTGAAAACGATTGCCTTTTTCTGTTTAATCCGACTCTGACGGAAGGGAAAAGCGACGGCTTGAAACCTTTTCGATCAGGCAATAATCTGGTAAGATGGTAATACTTGAGGATGGGTTGGTAACGTCATGAAGCAAATGGAAATAGACCAGATCTGGAACCGGGCACTGGGATTGCTTGAAAACGAACTGTCCGAGATTTGCCTGAACACCTGGATTAAACCGATGGAACCTCTGTCAATTGGCCAGGGTGTTTTTACGTTATCCGTTCCCAATGACTTTCATAAGACATTTGTCGACCAATATGTACCCCTGATTAAAAACACACTGAAAGTTGCCTGCTCGCAAGTCTTTGATGTCCAGGTTATTGTCGGCAAACCTGTATTGTCACCTCAGCCGCAGGAGGTTGATCCCGGCGACGAAAGCGGAACGTTTCATGGTGTCAATCACAGTCGTTTGAATCGCCAATACACCTTTGACGCGTTTGTTGTCGGGAGCGGCAACCGGTTCGCGCACGCTGCCTGTGTGGCTGTTGCTGAAAAGCAGGGCGGCCGTAATTTTAATCCGCTCTTTCTCTACGGCGGATCCGGGCTCGGCAAGACCCACCTGATGCATGCGATCGGTCACTACGTTATAGAGCATTATCCCGAAAAACGCGTTCTTTACGTCCAGTGTGAGCAGTTTGTCAATGAGTTCATCTTTGCGATCAAAGAAAACAAATACGATGATTTTCGCAGCAAATACCGTAACACGGATATGCTCCTGATCGATGATATTCAGTTCATTGAAGGCAAGGAGCAGATGCAGATCGAGTTTTTTCACACCTTTAATACGTTGTATGAAACCGGCAAAAATATTGTCATGACCTGCGATAAACCGCCGCAAAGCTTGATTTCTCTTGAAGAACGTTTAAGAACACGCTTTTCCTGTGGCTTGACGGTAGACATCCAACCTCCCGATTACGAGACACGTGTCGCTATTCTAAAACGGCGTGCCCAGATCAATCATGCGTCTGTACCAGACGACGTTTTTGATTATATCGCGACTAATATCGCATCAAACATCCGTGAACTGGAAGGCGCATTCAACACAGTTCTCTGTTATTCCCTGCTGGCAGGCGGAATTACGCTCGATGTCGCCAAAGAGGCTCTGAAGGACATCATTCAGCCGATCGCCGGCAAGACAGTCAGTTCGACTGTGATCATGGATGTCGTTTCACGGTATTACAATATTTCTGTCGATGACCTTAAATCCAACCGCAGAAGCAAAAACATTTCCAATCCCCGCCAGCTCGCGATGTACCTGTGCCGCAACCTGTTGAATATGACGCTGCCACAGATTGGCAAGACGTTTGGCAATCGTGATCATACAACAGTGATGCATGCCTGCAACAAAATGACTGAGTCGCTGAAAGGAGACGAACAGCTCATTCAGGATTTTGAAGCCATCAAAAAAAGGATTGCGGAGTAATGCACCTTTTTCTGTGGATATGTGCATCATCTGACTGTGGATTGGCTGTGGATAAAAAACATCAAAAAATGATCCACAATCCTGACTCGATTTTTGAAGAACCTGTCAACAGTTTATCAACAGGCAAAACGCGACACACTCAGCCTGAATGACAGTTATCCACAGAACCCACACACTATAAGAAGAAAAGTGATAAACTTATTAAGTAGATACAACAACACCAGAGGAGGATTCCCGAATGAAAGTAATCTGTTCAAGAGACCGGCTGATTGAATCAATCAGTATCGTTCAAAAAGCTATAGCGACCCGGTCAACCATGCCTATTCTTGAAGGAATCTTAGTGGAAGCCGGTGAAGGTCTGAAACTGACCGGTTTTGATATGGAGATAGGCATTGACTGCCAGATGGAGGCAGATGTCCCTGAAAAGGGAAATTTTGTTGTTCCGGCACGCATGTTTGGTGATATTATTCGAAAACTGCCTGATGACATTGTTTCAATCGAAAGTGTTCCGACTCAGAGTATCCAGATTGAAAGCGGCAGTTCCCATTTTACGATTAAGTGTTTAAGGGCGGAGGACTACCCGAAGTTACCTGAAGTTACACAAGAAGAGCGTGTTTCACTGGAACAGCAGACACTCAAGGAAATGATACGACAGACAATTTTCGCAGTCAGTACCGATGAAACACGGCCAATTTTGAACGGTTGCTTTTTCCAGGCACACGAACAAGCCATTGAAATGGTCGCTATCGATGGTTTCCGACTGGCTTTGCGTAAATGTCTGACGGAAGAGACGGTTGGTCAGGTTAAATTTATCATTCCGGGAAAAGTTCTTCACGAGGTTGGACGAATACTTGGTGCAGGTAAGGAAAAAGTGGATATATACTTATCCGGCAATCATATTCTGTTTGATATAGGCAGCGTGAAGATTGTTTCACGCCTGATTCAGGGTGAATACATGAATTACCGCGGAATCATTCCGCAGACCGCTGAAACGACAGTCACAGTCGCTCCTGAAGCGTTGTATAACGCGATCGAACGTGCTTCGCTGATTATCGCTTCAGATGACAAACGTTATCCGGTTCGACTGACACTGTCGGATGACGAGACACTTGTTATCAGCGCAAGTACGGATATGGGAACACTGCGTGAAGAAATACCGGTTACCATGAATGGTAATAAGATCGACATCGATTTTAATCCGCGTTACTTCATTGATGCGCTGAAAGTTATTGAAGAGGATGAGATTTCTATCGTGTTCAACGGATCGATGGGACCGTGTGTGCTGAAACCGATTGAAGATGATTCGTTCGCCTATCTTGTGCTGCCATTGAGACGCTGATATGCGTTTTAGTCCGGCATTATGATCATAAAATCGATAAAACTGATTCAATTCAGGAATTACCGGCATCAGGAGATTGAAGTCGATCCGGAAATAAATATATTCTATGGTGAAAACGCCCAGGGAAAGACCAATATTCTGGAAGCGATCTATTTATGCGCCTGTGCGCGTTCCCACCGTACATCCAGAGACAGTGATTTAATCCTGCACGACACGCACGATTACGCCGTATGCATCCGTTATCTGAGTCAGCAAAAAGTTGAAGAGACGCTGGAAATACGCTATCTGGAAGCAATACCATCTGATCCGCAAAGAACCCGATCACTGCGCCATATTTTTCATAACGGCCTGAAACTCGACAAAATAAGCGATCTGATGGGTCTTTTTCATGCTGTCATTTTTGCACCAGAAGACCTGATGCTGATCAAAGAAGGCCCGGCAACGCGCAGGCGCTATCTTGATCTGCTGATATCGCAAGTCCGACCCGCTTATTTTGTCCATCTGCAGCAGTACGCGCGGATTCTGGCTCAGCGCAATCGGTTGTTAAAGACGTGGCGAGATCAAAGAAAATCCGGGAAAAAGGGTATCGATGAAACGATAGCTGTACAATTGGACGTCTGGAATGAATCACTGGCACGAGAGGCCGCTGCTGTCTTATCCATTCGACAGGCATTCTGTGAGCGAATCAGTTCACTGGCGATGGAAGCACAGCAGTTGATTTCAGATCAGTCAGAAATCCTCGAAGTCCGGTATCGATCGGTACCGGGCATTGAAACCAGCAGCTCTACAGAAGAAATCTATGATCAATACCTCAGAAAATTGAAGAGAAATCTCGAAGATGATATTGAAAAAGGCATCACACAAGCTGGACCGCATCGCGATGATCTTGAATTGACGCTCAACGGCAATGCCATCAAACCGTTCGCGTCACAGGGACAGCAGCGCTCGGCTGTTCTTTCTTTAAAAATTGCTGAACTGCAGATTCTACGGGAGGATACAGGGGAAACACCGGTTTTCTTGCTTGATGATGTGATGTCGGAACTTGATGAGAACCGACGAATCAGTCTTTTAAAAAATATCCAGGATGCCCAGGTGTTTGTCACCTGTACAGATGCCCATCATGTCCAGCTGGATTTTAGTGAAAAAATGTGTGATACGGCAGATAAGCAGCCCTGTCAGCGAAAGCAATCGTTGTACTGTGTTCATCAGGGTCGTGTGACCCGGCAGTCTGAAGATGGACAGTGCGACGGTTTATGAGAGCAGCTGAAGCGCTTACGACTCCTCAAAACGATGCAAACGTGGTATAATTAGACTGTTAAGCTTATCGTCCACAGACTGGTATTGTGCGCAAACGACGAGAGGAGAGGAAAATTGGATGTACCTCCATCTGGGCGGAACGTACGCCATCTCAGATAAGTTGATCGTTGGCATATTTGACATCGATCAAACGACATTGAAGCGCTCCTCGACCGTTTCTTTTCTGCAGAAGGCAGAGAAGAACGGGCAAATAGAGATCATATCATCAGACATACCGAGATCTTTTATTGTCACGCTCGAGAAGATTTATTTATCGCCCATTGCCTCGACAACCCTGCGTAAACGCATTGGCCAGACTTGGCAGAAAATGAGTGATTAGTTAGATGAAAATGGATCAGGAAGGTGAAACAATGAGTAATGAAAGCCTGCGTAATGGGCTTGAACAGAATAATTTTCAGGAGCATCCGGTTGACGACCCTGATGTGGTTCTCAATGAAGCCGAGAATCCACAAGCTCTGATCGACGATGATTTTGTTGAGGATATTTTGAATGACGGTGATGACAAACAGGATGTCTTCGACACAAGAAACCAGCAAAGATACAATGAAGACGACATTCAGGTTCTGGAGGGTCTGGAAGCTGTCAGAAAACGACCTGGTATGTATATCGGAGATACAGGCGTTCGCGGACTTCATCACCTGGTCTATGAAATTGTTGCCAATTCAGTCGACGAAGCACTGGCTGGCCGCTGTGACCGGATAGATATCAGAATCAATCCAGATAATTCCGTGTATATTTCCGACAACGGAAGCGGCATCCCGGTTGGCAAACACCCGAAAATGGGCATCCCGACCGTTGAAGTGGTTCATACAATGCTCCATGCAGGTGGTAAATTCGGCGGCGGAGCATACAGCGTCTCTGGCGGCTTGCACGGAGTAGGCGCTTCTGTCGTCAACGCACTGGCTGAGTGGATGGAGGTAACTGTCAAACGAGACGGCCGCGCCTATCAGATTCGTTTTGAACGCGGTCGGACGACCGAGCCGCTCCATGACATCGGTCCGGCGACTGAAACTGGAACGACGACGCGTTTTCGGCCAGATCAGACGATATTTCCGGATATTGTATTTGACTTCAATGTCATGCTGTCACGCTATCGGGAAATGGCGTTTTTGAACAAGGAAATCACACTAAACCTGATCGACACCCGTGTCACACCAACGGTTGAAAAAAAGCTGCATTATGAAGGCGGCATTGTTTCGTTTGTCGAGTACCTCAATAAGCACAAACAGTCACTACACAAGATGCCGATATATGTGGCCTCAAAAGTCGACGATTGCTTTGTAGAACTGGCACTGCAATACAATAATTCTTATGTAGAGAATGTGTATTCATACGCAAACAACATCGCGACGATCGAAGGCGGAACGCATTTGACGGGATTTAAGACCGCATTAACGCGAGTGATCAACGATTATGCGCGTAAGAGCGGAAATCTGAAAGTCAGCGACAAAAATCTTCAAGGTGAAGATGTGAGGGAAGGCCTTGGCGCGATTATATCGGTCAAACTTCCTGAGCCCCAATTTGAGGGACAGACCAAAACCAAGCTGGGCAATTCGGAGATACGCGGAATCGTAGAAAGCGTTGTCTATGAGAAGCTGACCTATTATCTTGAGGAGAATCCGGCTATTGCCAGAATTGTGATTGATAAAGCCCTTTCAGCCTCACAGGCACGTGATGCTGCCCGAAAGGCACGTGAGATGACGAGGCGAAAAAGTGTTCTCGAATCAAATACACTGCCGGGTAAGCTGGCCGACTGTCAGGAAAAAAATCCGGAGTTCACAGAAATATTCATTGTCGAAGGTGATTCGGCAGGTGGTTCAGCTAAAAACGGAAGAGAACGTAAGTATCAGGCGATTCTGCCGCTTTGGGGAAAGATGCTCAACGTTGAAAAGGCACGAATCGATCGCGTATACAACAATGACAAGCTACAACCGGTAATCATGGCGTTGGGTGCCGGTATCGGCGATGCGTTCGATGTCCACAAGCTCCGATATCACAAGGTGATCATTATGGCGGACGCAGACGTCGACGGAAAGCATATAGCAACCCTTCTGTTGACCTTCTTTTTCAGGCACATGCGACCGTTGGTAGAAGGCGGATTTGTCTATATTGCCTGTCCGCCGCTCTATCGTGTCTATGAGGGAAACCGTTCTTTCTATGCCTACACTGAAGAAGAAGTCGAGAAGATTAAAGAGGAGACTGGCTGGAAAGACCCCAAGTTGCAGCGGTATAAAGGACTCGGTGAAATGAGTGCGGAACAATTGTGGGATACGACCATGAATCCGGAAACACGAAAACTCCTGAGGGTTGAGATGATCGACGCCCAGGAGACTGATGCTGTGTTCACATTGCTCATGGGTGATAAAGTTGAACCGAGACGGGATTTCATTCAGTCTAACGCGAAATATGCGCAGATGGATATATGATATATAATATGTAGAGTGTTATAGAAAAATTATTAAACAGGCAATAGTAGATAATAATTATATAATATTAAGATGACTGGACCGATTGTTTCACGTGAAACAGTCGGTCTAGTTATCACAACAGCGATGACAACAAAATCAAGGAGTTTGTCTATCAGAACCTGACGCTATAGGTGCTTGTCTACTGTATAAAACAGGGTATCTATGTTAAAATGCTATCAATTCAAGATGAACGATAACAACTTGTTTTTGGAAGGTTCATTGGAGGAGACATTCATGGCAGAAGTACTGGCGGTTGTCAATCAAAAAGGTGGCGTTGGAAAAACAACAACGGTTGTCAACCTGGCTGCCATCTTAGCCGCCAAAGGAAAACACGTTCTGCTTATTGATATTGATCCTCAGGGAAACGCAACATCCGGGCTTGGTTTTGACAAAAAATCACTGGAACGAACCCTTTATGACGTACTAATCAATCAAGTGCCACTCAGCCATGTTGTTTATGACAGCGGCCGCACACATTTACACATTTGCCCGGCAAACATCGATCTGGCTGGAGCAGAAGTAGAGCTGGTTCCCATTGTTTCACGTGAAACAATTCTCAAAAAAGCAATTGAGTCAGTTCGACAGTCATACGATGTTATCCTGATGGATTGTCCGCCGTCGTTGGGTTTGCTGACAGTAAACGCCCTGACTGCTGCGGATGGTGTCATCATACCGATTCAGAGCGAATACTATGCGCTGGAGGGTCTCACTCAGTTGATGGAAACCGTCACGCTGATCAAACGCGGGTTAAATCCAAAACTTTCCATTTTTGGCGTTATCATCACCATGTTTGATGTTCGTACACAGCTGGCGCATCAAGTTGCCAGTGAAGTTCGTAAATACTTTGGTGAAAAGGTTTTCAGAAGTATCATTCCGAGAAATGTCAGACTCAGCGAAGCGCCAAGCTATGGGCAGTCCATTATGGAATATGATGCGAGATCAAAGGGAGCTGAAAGCTATGACGCACTGGCACGTGAAGTTATACGTCGGTTAGGAGGATTGTATTGATGTCTACCGCAACAAAAGGCCCGAGCAGAGGGTTAGGAAAAGGTTTGGGAGCTCTGCTTCAAACAACTGAACCATCTTCAGAGGATATTAGGGGTGCGATTGTCAGCTTAAAAATAAACGACATCAGTCCGAACAGCGAACAACCGAGAAAGTCATTTGATCAGGAAAAATTATCTGATCTTGCTGCATCAATCAAAGAAAACGGCATCATTCAGCCGATAATTGTCTGCCGTGGTGCGACGGGATACAAAATTGTCGCCGGTGAACGCAGATGGAGGGCTGCCAGACTAGCGGGATTATCAGTGATACCGGCCATCATACGCGAATTAACAGATGTAGAGGTGCTTCAACAGGCGCTGATCGAGAACATTCAGCGACAGGATCTCAATCCGCTGGAGGAAGCAGCTGCGCTGGATCGATTGATCCAGGAACATCAGATGACTCAGGAAAAGTTGGCTCGTGTCGTTGGCCGCAGCCGACCGGCTATTGCGAATACGCTGCGATTGCTGCATCTTCCAGAAACGATCCAGAGTTTGGTTCGCACAGAACAGCTGACCGCCGGTCATGCGAGAACGCTGATGGCTCTAAATGAAGAATCACAACAGGTTAAGACAGCTAAAAAGATCATTTCACATGGATTGAGCGTTCGCGAAACAGAAAAAATGGTAAAACGAATGCTCACACCGGAACCAACACGGGAACCATCTGATTCAGCTTACGTGTTGAGCATTAAAGAAGTAGAGCATCGCATCGCAGGTAAACTCGGAACGCGCGTTAAGCTTAAAGACCGAAAAGGCAAGGGCAGCATCCAGATTAGTTATTACTCCAATGAAGATCTCGACCGCATTCTCGATTTAATCGATTCATAACAGTCAATCAGGTGATGTGAGATGGTGACATGGCAAAAGACCGGACATTCAGGTCTTGATGAGCTGATTTTTGGACTGCGGACTCATGATCAGGTCGTTTGGCAGATTGAAATGCTGTCAGATTACCAGATGCTTTGCCAGAATCTGGCTGCCAGAGCGATTGCAGAGCAAAAACACGTTACGTACGTCCATTTTAAGAATCAGACCTCGTTATTCACACCTGATCAGCGGACGAATGCTTTAACCATCCACGAAATAGACACCTCAGAAGGATTTGAACAGTCTGCACGCGCGATCTGCTCACTAATCGACCGTAATGGATCTGCGTCCATTATGATCTTTGACAATCTCTCTGAACAGTTAATAGACTGGGGCGCAGATCTGATGATCGAAAATTTCCTGCGTATTGTCAGTCCGCTCCTTGCAGAACGTCAAATCATCACATACTTCGCTTTACAGCTTGGCAGGCACAGCTGCGATACAGTTGCAGAAATCAGCGAAATCACACAACTGCTAATCAATCTATACCACTGGGATACACACGTAACGGTACATGTACAGCACGCTTCGAATCGATATCATCATCAGCTGTTCTGGCCGCATCGTCTGCATGGAGAAACCTGCGTTCCATTGAGTATAGATGAACTTGCCGGTTGGTTTATGGAAATTATCCGAAAAAAAGAAAACGACTTGAACCCGGAAGGCAATCTTTGGCATGACTATCTCGACAAAAGAGATCCAATATTTACGGCACAGATGCAAAAGCGGTTGCTTACATCTGAGCAGCGGATGGGTCACCTGGTCAAAACCTATTTCAATTACAACGATTTAATAAACATTAATAATAGGATGATAGGAAGCGGTAAGATCGGGGGCAAAGCGGTCGGGATGCTTTTGGCCCGTAATATATTGCAATCAGAATCACTCAAGGACGAAGATTTCACGTCGACACTCGAACCACATGACTCCTATTATATCGGGACAGACATCTTTTATTCCTATATTGTTGAAAACAATGGCTGGTCAATCTGGATGGCTCAGAAAGAAGAAAACGGTTACTATTCAGAAGCTGAGAAGCTTAGGGATATCCTGCTTCGGGGAACCTTTTCTGAGCGTATGCACGACGCTTTTCGACAATTGGTCAACGTCTTTGGTCAGTCACCAATCATAGTCCGTTCGAGTTCGCTGCTTGAGGATGATTTTGGCAATGCGTTTGCAGGCAAATATGAGAGTGTCTTTTGTGCCAATCAGGGGACTCCTGAAGAGCGGCTCGAGGCTTTTGAGCAAGCGGTTCGCATTGTCTATGCCAGTACAATGAGCCAGGATGCACTGAAATATCGGATTAATCGTAATCTGGACAAGAAAGATGAGCAGATGGCCATTCTCGTTCAACGGGTATCCGGACAACGACAGGGACATTTCTTTTATCCGCTGATGGCTGGTGTCGCTCACTCAGAGAATTTATACGTCTGGAATGACAAGCTGGATGTCAGCGCCGGTATGCTGCGGCTTGTCTTTGGTCTGGGGACACGCGCAGTAGATCGTGTTGAAGGTGATTATCCAAGGCTGGTCGCACTGGATCAACCTTTGCTCTCATCTCATGCCAGCAAAGAAGATGAAAATACTTATTCACAGCGTTTTGTTGATTTGATTGATCTTGAAAGCAATGAACTGGTTACGCTGCCACTGGAAGCGATGCTTCGTGAGGATCCGTCGATTGATTTAACACAGGTTGGTGAGATCGATTGGGTTGAAACGCAGCGACTTCGTGAATTGGGTTATCATGACAATCCGAAATGGGTTCTTAATTTCAACAAATTTCTCTCTAATGATACCATGATGAACACGATCAGAGACATGACAAAACATCTGGAAGCAGCTTATGAGTATCCGGTGGATCTTGAGTTTACAATCAATCTGACTGACAAACGCGATTATCAAATCAATTTGCTGCAATGCCGACCGCTTCAAACAAAG
>Ga0123335_1008155_pt1 | contig 11361 bp, 7 predicted proteins | sample BiotimSIPDNA_2_FD_89707 | JGI IMG/M metagenome (GOLD analysis project Ga0123335, IMG submission 89707) | Anaerobic biogas reactor microbial communites from Washington, USA - Biogas_R2 time_0 SIP DNA | ecosystem: Engineered > Bioreactor > Anaerobic > Unclassified | place: Washington, USA... | reverse complement strand
TCTGAAGAAGATTTTCTGCCACGTCCGGAGCAGTACCTACCAATGTATAGGGATACACCCACACCAGCATCGCGATGGGCAGAGCCAATGCCATACCAAAAACCAGGATGTAACACAGAAATACTCTGGTTTTGTTGCTGTACTTGACTTTCACTTGCATATCCCGCTTGGTGGGGGGAGGAGTCGCTCTTCCCAACGGGGAAGCAGACCCCATTTGCTGCTGTTCCCTCCATTGGGAGGCTCTTTGGGGCGGAACCATGTGGATGAACCTCCTCCTTCCTACCGGGGCGAAACAGTCTGGACCGACCCCTGATGATCCACAAATGCATCAAACACAAAACGAACAAAGGAAGACACCGGGATAGAAGCTGCCTGCCGGATCTGAGTAACCAACTCTTCGAGGCCCGGAGCCTTTTCTACTGGAGGAAAGTCCGGCACCTTCATTCCATGATAAAGCAGATTGGTATAGGGCCCCCAAGCATGAGAGAAGGCCTTGGCGATTCTCTTCTTATCGGACTCATGCTCATGAATGGCTTGGGAATAGGTTTCCCAAAGGGTAATGTCCTCCCGGGTGATGGCGGCGGACAGGCTTTCTTTACCATCAATCCAGGGAACAGGCAGCCATTTCATCTCCCGGTCGGTCAAATCCGCGCTGATCTTGACTCGATAGTATCCTTCCTTCAGCTTGGCTCCGTCCACCCTAACTGTGCATACCAAGCTCTCACTCTCTCTGTCCAGGGCCAAGCTATCCAAGGTAAAAGGGGAATCCTCCTCCCGGCCGATAAAAGGCTCCTCTTGTTGGGAATAGACATAGAGCTTGTCCCGAAGAGCCAGCACCTGGTCCTTCTCATCTGTCGTAATCTGGCTGCTGCTTGGCAAGATCTGAGTCAGCTGTATCGCGCTGATCACATGGGCCTTGGCTCCCTTGAGCGAAGAGAGATCAAGCTTCGTACCCCCTTTATCGCCCAACAGGGGAAAAGTCAGTGTGATGATCCTGTCCCCCTGCTTCCCAGCCTGATCTGGGGTAAAAAACGCTGTTTGAAGCCCGTTTTGATTGGCCACCCGGCCCTCCCCGGCAGCGATTTTCAGCAGAGCTCCCTGGCTGTGCTGGGTGTAGAAGCCCGGGTCGGGGCGGCTGATTACCGTATGCCAGTACTGAAAACGAAATGGCTGCTGGGTGATGGTCATACCATTTCTCGTATAAGTCAGCTCACCTTCCAGAGGGCCTCGAAGACCCTGAAGCGCTTCATCGCTGTCAAGCCGAGCATTCAGCTTTTCCATGTATCCGTTTACCCGAGCCTTCTCGCCAAGCACCAGGGCCAGGATAAGCCTGGGCATGGGGGCCAAATAATTTATCCGTTGTTTTTTATCGTCAAAAATTGGTTTCCCCCAAATCAAAGGCTCCCTGAAGTCCGCTGCACCTAAGGAGGCCAACTGTCCCACATAGTCCAACCGAAACACATACAAACCCACAGCCAGCCCTTGGGTATAGATACCCCTCTCCTCCAGAATCTGCCGGATATAAGCGATGGGCTTGCCTTCCATGCTGGTGCCTGAAAGAGCACGCAAGGAAGCCGGGTCACAAAGGATCACGCTCAGGCGGCTAAGATCGATGTTCTCCAGGGCGTACAACAGAGGATAGTCGTTCTCCTCCTTGCTTTTCTTGGACAAAAGCTCTTCCTCTTCCCCCCGGCCGCTGGCAATGGCGTCAATTTGCCTGGCCAATGCTTGATCCATCTTTTCCACCATGCCGGGGTTCTCGAGCTCCGCGCCCCCATCCTTCATAAATCGCGCCATCCGGTTCATCATGGGGCTGCCTGGAGAATAGAAACTGCCTTGCATCTGTTCTTGGGACATCTCGGAAAACACTGTGGGAAGCGGGTCCACCTCATAGGTGAGCAAATCCCGCCGGAGCGAGCGTATGACTTGTGGTGTAGCACTTGCATCCACCAATCCCTGGTCCATAAGATAAGCGTCCGGAAGCCGCTCATTGCCATAACGCAGCACCCGCGTACGGGAACCTTGCGCGGCGTATAGCATCCCTTTCAGCACATCTTCATACCAGCCTGTGGAATAGCGAAAGCGGTAATGAAAGCCGCCCTCCCGAAACTTCCAGCCATAATGGGGATAAATAGTATCGTCATGGGGATTGATTCCGCCCATCCCTTGGGTGGCCTCCAGCCACAGATCCACCCGCAGGTAGTCCTCCCCTTCCTGAGTGGGAAGGATGGTTTCCACATCCTCGCTTGTGTACGGCTCCATCTCCAATACGCTCAAATTAGGCTTTGATAAGGTAGCTTCTCCCTCCAATCCCACTACTGCACAGCCGGAAAGCACCAGGGTAGTGCCCAATAATATAAGCCCAATCAAAATCGCTTTGAGCCAGCGCATTGGACACCGCCCTTTCTCATTCATCATTGCATGGAATTTCCCTAAATAGTGAATATTCGACTTTTATTGTGTAATTCCTTCCATACATCAACAGGGATCCATCATTGAGCGCGTTTCATGGAATTTGAGCGGACAAAAAATGCCGCGCGATTACCGCGCGGCACCTGGCGATTTCGGAAAATCCTATCGCATATAATGCATCCCTGTCAGATCATTAAGGCCTCAATCTCTTCATACAGATCCACATACTCGCCAAAGCGCAACGCTTTGTCATACAACCGGGCGTGTTTGCGGCATGCTTTTGGATCCTTGGGAGCCTGACAAAGGACGTTGACCTGGGCCGCTACGGCTTGCAGATTGCCCAGCGGCACAACAGCCCCCACGGCTGGGGTGACACTTTCAGGCATGGCAGTCGCATCATAACAGAGCACTTGGGTACCGCAGGCCATGGCTTCAATCAGGGTCATGCCCATGGTTTCTTCGTGGCTGAGGCTCAGGTACAGATCAGCAGCGGTATATAGGGCACAGAGTTCCCGCAAATTTTCGGTGCGGCTCAGCCCGATAACATTCATGGGAAGCATTTCCCGTTGGAGTGGGGACAGTCCCACCAGCACAATGCGATACTCGTCTCCAAGGAGGGAGGCCAACTCAAAAAAGTCTGCCAGGCCTTTCCGCTCTTCCCAGACACTGGCAACCCCCAGTAATATCTTGCGGTTTTCCAACTCATCAAGATGGTATTTGTGCCAGACATCGGAGAGGTATTCAGCGTCCTCACAAGGCCGGAAAGCGGTCAGGTCCACACCGTTTGGGATCACCCGCACCGGATAGTAGGAAAGAAAGGATTGTTTCACCTCTCCCGCCAGCCATCGGGACGGAGTGACCAACCAAAGAGAGCGGAGTCCATGAACCAAGGCCTTCTTCTCCCTCCAGTTGCGGGCGCTTTGGTCGACCAACAGGCTTGCGGGATAAGCGCGCCTGAGCGGACAATGACCGCAGCCCTTTTTGTAGCGGTCGCAGCCCCGGGTGGTCCGTTGACGGTGAGTATGGCCCTCACGCCGGGAAGCGTCACCGTTTGCCATGGTGTAATAGGCACAATGGCCGGTAAAAGCCCAGCAATCATGGAGGGTCCAAACCACCGGAACCCCGGTTTTTGCCAGCCACTGAAACAGGGTGGGCAAGTGAAGGTAATAGCCGTGAAGATTATGCAGGTGTACGATGTCCGGCCTGTAGCGATCCAGCTTCTTCACCATCGCCCGGGTGGCTGTGCGGCCGGCAAAACCCGACCGGTCCGTCAGCCTGGCCCAGGCCAAATGCAAAGCCATCTCAGGCGCGCTGCCTACCCTCAAATAGGGAACCTGGGCGGGAGCCGTCCCCCGGCCGAATGCCACCAGGGCTTTGTGTCCCCTTTCCTCCAGCACCCTGCTGATATCCACTGCAATGCGGCCTGTACTCAGGGTAGCGGTGACGTTGATGTGGGCAACCCGCATGGCTTTCCCTCCTGTGTGAATAAGCAAATTCGATCAAAATGCCAGGCATTTTGATCGAATAAAGGGAACCAGTTTCCCAGGGATGTACAGCTCTTAGTAGTTCTGGGCCCGAAGCTGGAAATAGGCCTTGGGATGCTTGCACACGGGGCAAAGTTCCGGGGCCTTACGACCGATGACAATGTGGCCGCAGTTGCTGCATTCCCAAATCGCATCGCCATCCCGGCTGAACACCAGGCCGCCCTGGATGTTCTCCAGAAGCTTGCGGTAACGCTCCTCGTGGGCCTTCTCGATTTTGGCTACGCCCTCAAATTGTACCGCAATCTCGGTAAAGCCCTCTTCCCTGGCTTCCTTGGCCATACGGGCATACATGTCCGTCCACTCGTAGTTTTCTCCGGAAGCTGCATCCACGAGATTCACATCCGTGGAGGGGATCTCTCCGCCGTGGAGGTGCTTAAACCACAGCTTGGCGTGCTCCTTCTCGTTGTTGGCCGTCTCCTCAAAAAGGTTGGCAATCTGTACATAGCCTTCCTTGCGGGCTTTGGAGGCATAATAGGTATACTTGTTTCGGGCCTGGCTCTCTCCTGCAAAAGCTTCCCGCAAATTGGCCTCGGTCTTGGTTCCCTTCAAATCCTTCATGGTAAACTCCTCCTTTGATGATGATCGGCATTGCCTGCCTATTTGGATACCCCACGGGAGAGTCTGTGAAACATCATTTCCAGGTTTCACAAAACCCAAAAACGGCCCAATGATCCGTATGGAGCGCATACTGGGGCAACACATCCGTCCGGTCCGCTTCAGGGACCTCGCTCATATTCCTTTGCAGCTTCAAGCCCTTTTCCATCCCCACCCGATGGTTGTCCTTTGTGCTGTCATACAGATAGACATAGCTTTTTACAGTATTGCTCATGTTGCCTTCCACGGTGGTGATGATATACAGGCCTTGGCCCTGGTCCTTCACATCCGTTACTATGCCGATGTGGGTGGTTCGGTAGGCGTTGTCCAAGTCGGCGTAGATGACCAGATAGCCGACGCGGGGGATGCCACCAAAGCGGTCCAGGGCCATGAAGCCGTCATACTGGTGTCCCACTTGGCCCTCCCTCAGGTAAAGAGTGGCATCAGGCTGTACCTGCTCCGCTTCCTTGCGCTTGATGGGATTGGCTCCGGCGGCGTTTGCGCAGTAGATGGTAAATACCGAGCACCAACCCACTTCCTTCTTCTTGCCATAGTACCATCTGGCATACTTATTGTACTTGGGCAGCTTTGCCCGTTGGGTCTGCAGAAACTCGAGCCGTGCGATGTAGGCCATGTTTTTGGCAAGCTCTGTGGGTGTATTCTCACTGACGGCGATCTGATAGGAGATGATATTCCCTTCCCCAGCGCGGTGAACCACCTGGGCAGAGCCCTCCCCAACAGCGGTCATCAGCCCCATGCGGGAAACGGTCACCACTTGATCATTGGAACTATCAAAGGTGCCGCTTACCTGAGGTGAAACCGCCTCCTGCTGCTGGTCAAAGGGGATGATCTCTGGTGCCAGGTGCGGCATATAAGCGCTTTCACCGGGATGGAGGGCATAGGAGCCGCTCGCCATCCCCTCCTGGGCAGGGGTGCAAAGCCGCGCGGCGGCGGTTTCAAAAGCCTCCTGCTCCTGCGGTGTGGCAGCCAAAGCTGCCTTCCCCAGACAGAAAAGGGTGCCGCCGCCTACTTCGAAGGCTGATGCCAGGCTAAGCAGCAACAGCAGGCAAAGCCATATCTTCACCTGTTTCATACGCTTTCCATGCATCACGGCAGGCCTTCCTTCGCTCATTTTTCCTCACGATGTCACATTATACCACAAGGAAAATCCCAAGGCAAGGCGATGTGTGCCATGGGTTGTATGGGCTGCTCCGCCATGATACAATGAGGTAATTCCATTCCCGGAGGTGCATGCCATGGGTTCTCCATCCTTACTTTTGCATGTATGCTGCGCCCCCTGCTCCGTTGCCTGCGTGGAATCACTCGCACAGGAAGGCTTTTCCCCCACAGCATTTTGGTACAACCCCAACATTCACCCCTTCACGGAATACCGTAACCGCATGGAAGCCATGGAGGCCTATGCCCGGCAGATAGGCATGCCCCTGATCCTCCATGGCAAGTACGGCCTGCGGCCCTTTATCCAAGCCGTGACACCGAATATTGACAGCCGGTGTGAAACCTGTTATCGCACCCGAATGGAAGCCACCGCCCGGTATGCGGCCCGCAACGGCTTTGAGTGCTTCACCAGCACGCTGCTCATCAGCCCTTACCAAAACCATGATCTGCTATGTCAGGTGGCCCGGGAGGAGGGGGAGAAGGCCGGGGTCCATTTTCTGTACCGTGACTTTCGCCCCCTGTTCCGCCAGGGACAGACCCAGGCCAGAGCGCTGGGGCTCTATATGCAAAAATACTGCGGCTGCATTTTCAGCGAGGAGGAGCGATATCAAAAGCCCTCCGCCGGAGGGAAAACATGAAGCTCTTTCATCTGTCTGACCTTCACCTGGGCAAGCGGGTACTGGAGGTATCCATGCTTTCCGATCAGGCTCATATCCTGGAGCAGATCCTTGCGCATGTCAAAGCGCAGCAGCCCCAAGCGGTGCTGATTTCCGGGGATGTGTACGACAAGCCCGTGCCCCCGGTGGAAGCGGTGCGGCTCTTTGACGATTTTCTATGGAATCTTGTGAGCCGGGACGTGCAAGTCCTTGTGATCAGCGGCAATCATGACTCCCCGGAGCGGATGGCCTTTGGAGGAAGGATCATGCAGCAGGGAGGCGTTTCTTTGGCGCCAGCCTATGAGGGGCCCCTCATTCCCATAACCCTGAAGGACGAACACGGCCCCGTTGATATCTACCTGCTGCCCTTTATCAAGCCCGCCCATGTCCGGGCCGCCTTCCCTCAAACTCAAGTCTCCACCTATTCCCAGGCTGTTGCCCAAGCTCTGACGGAGCTTCCTCTGGTACCCAGCCACCGCAGTGTGCTGGCAGCCCACCAGTTTGTCACCGGAGCCGTCACATGCCAGTCTGAGGAGATCAGCATAGGCGGCATGGACAATGTGGACGGATCTGTATTTGATGCCTTTGATTACGTGGCTCTGGGTCATCTGCACAGCCCTCAGCATGTAGGCCGCGATACCCTGCGCTACTGCGGCGCTCCCCTGGCCTATTCCTTTTCTGAAGCGGGGCAGACCAAGTCCGTCACCATGGTGCTTCTGGAAGAAAAGAACCATGTGAGCGTTTCTACTCTTCCCCTCATCCCTCTTCGAGAGATGCGCAAACTACGGGGAACCTATCTGGAACTGACCGCCCGCAGCACCTACCTGGGCACTCATACGGAGGATTATCTTCACATCATCCTCACCGACGAGCAGGACATCCCTGATGCCATAGGCCGTCTTCGCAGCATCTATCCCAATGTGATGCAACTGTCCTATGATAACCAGCGCACCCGCTCTCAAGCCCACGTGATTCCAGCGGAACATGCTCAGCGTAAATCCCCCTTGGAACTGTTTGAGCAATTCTACGAGACACAAAACGGCTCATCCATAACCCCTCAGCAGGAGGACCTTCTCAGGGATTTCATTGAAAGCGTGTGGGAGGGTGGCGCATGAGGCCCATATCCTTGATTCTTTCGGCCTTTGGTCCCTTTGCGGGGCGGGTGGAACTGTCCCTGGACCGGTTGGGGGACAGCGGCCTGTACCTGATTACCGGAGATACCGGGGCAGGCAAAACCACAATTTTCGATGCAATCACCTTTGCCCTGTATGGCGAAGCCAGCGGGGATGAGCGGGATAAGTCCTTTCTACGGAGCAAATACGCTGCTGACAACGTAAAAACCTTTGTGGAGCTCACCTTTCTCCACCGGCGGGAACGCTATCACATTCTGCGGTATTATCCGGACAAAACCGGAAAAACCACCCTTACCCTGCCGGATGGCAAGGTGGTTACAGGCTTTAGCGGTGTGACTAACCAGGTTCAGGCCATTTTGGGGCTCAACCGCAGCCAGTTTTGCCAGACCGCCATGATTGCTCAGGGGAATTTCCGAAAGCTCCTGCTGGCAGGCACCAAGGAGCGGGTGGACATCTTCCGTCACATCTTCCAAACCGGTCCCTATCAGGAATTACAGGAAAAGCTGAAGGGTGAGGCTTTGGATGCGAAACGGCAATGCGAAAGTTTGCGCCTGAGCCTATCCCAGTATATCAGCGGCCTCGTTTGCCCTCACGACGATCTCCTGGAGGGAGAACTGCTCTGTGCTCAGAATGAACAGCTGCCCCTTGAGGAAGTAATTTCCCTGGCTCAAAACCTGATCACTTATGACCGGGAATCGGAGCAGGATCTGGAAAGCCAGCGCTCTGCTTTGGAGAGCCGTTTGGCGGAGGCTCAGCAACTGTTGGGCCAAGCCCTGTCTCAGCAGGCGGCAGCCAAGGCTCTCCTCCAGGCCCAAACAGATCTGGAGGCCGAGCAGATCCAGGAGTTACAACGAACAGAAAGCTTTCACCAGGAAGAGGCCCGGCAACCGGAGCTGAACCGGCTAGTCGGGGAAATCGCTACCGCCAGATCGGCTCTGCCCAGCTATGAAATCCTGGAAGACAAAAGCCGGGAACTTACCCGGATCATCCAGCTGAAAGAACAGCAGATAAACGCAGCCGCTCAGGCCAAGGCGAATGTGGAGGCTCTCCAGGTAAGTCTCGCGGAGCTGGAGGCGGAGCAATCTATCCTTCAAAGCGCACCGGCCGATAGGGAACAGCTCCTGGCCCAGCAAAAGGAGCAGTTTTTCAAGCGGGATCAGTTCAAACAGCTCCACGCCATGCTTTCGGAGTGCAAGGAACTGGAGCGGGCTCTCGTGAAAGCCCAGGCCAACTATCAGGAAGCCGCTGCTCAGGAACAAAGCTTGGGCATCGCGTACCAGCAAATGAACCGGGCCTTTTTGGACGGACAGGCCGGGATTCTGGCTCAAACGCTTTCTCCCGGTATGCCCTGCCCTGTATGCGGCTCCAAAGAACATCCGGCACCCGCATCCCCCTCCGCTCAGGCCCCCACCCAAGCCGGGCTGGAGAATGCAAAGACCTGTTATGAAAAGGCCCTGACGACAGCCCGCCTTCTTAGTGAGGAGGCCTCCGCCGCAAATTCCCGCCTCATGGCCCGCAGACAGGAAGCCCATCGGCAGGGAGAAGCCCTGATGGGTCCCTGCGAGCCCCAGGAGCTTTCCTCCCGCATGCGGGAAGCTGCCAAGGAATTGCAAGCAGCCATGGAGACCACTGCGGCCAACCTTGCCCTCCAGGAGAAAAGGCTCCTGCGCAGAGAACAGCTGACCAAGCTTCTGCCCAATCACCGGCAGCAGCTTCAATCGGCCCAGGACCAGGAGGCCCAGGCAACCCAAAATCTTTCCGCTCTCACTGCCCAGGAAAGCGGCCTTCGGGGAGAGCTGGCCGGCCTTTCTTCCCGTCTTCGATACGCCACTCAGAGTGATGCGCTGGCGGCTCTGGCGGCTCTTGAGTCCCGCAAAGCCGATCTGGAAAAGGCTTACCACGATGCCGACACAGCCCTCCGTGATTGCCGGGCCAGGGTTTCCGGCTTGAAAGGTCAGGTCCTTTCCCTTTCCCAGCAGCTTCAGGACAGCCCCAGAGCGGACCTCTCCCAAATCACCCGGCAACGGGACGAACTCTCTGCAGAGAAAGAACTCCTGGAGACCAGCCTCCAGGCCCTTCGCTCCCGCCTGAGCCGCAATGCAGATGCTCTCAAAGGCATTCACCGCCAGGGAGAGGCCCTTGCTGCCGCCCAATCCCGCTATTCCTGGGTCAAAGCCCTCTCGGATACAGCCAACGGCACCCTTTCCGGCAAGGATCGGATCATGCTGGAAACCTTTGTTCAGATGACTTACTTTGACCAGATCCTGGGACGGGCCAATACTCACCTCATGGGCATGACTTCAGGGCAATACGAGCTTCTCCGTCAGGATGAGACTCTGGACAACCGCCTCTCCAGCGGTCTGGAACTTGATGTGCTGGATCACTACAATGGTACCAGGCGCAGCGTGAAAACCCTATCCGGAGGAGAAAGCTTTATGGCCTCCCTGGCCCTGGCTCTGGGCCTGGCCGATGAAATCCAATCCTCCGCCGGAGGTATCCACCTGGATACGCTTTTTGTGGATGAGGGCTTCGGCTCCCTGGACGAGGACGCCCTTCAGCAGGCCATTGGCGTCCTGGCCTCTCTCAGCCGGGGCCATCGGCTCGTGGGTATTATATCCCATGTCTCAGAGCTCAAGCAGCGCATCGACAAACAGCTCCGCGTGACCAAGGACAAATCAGGCGGGAGTCATGTGGAGATTGTGGTATAGAAACTGAGCTGATAAAGAGACATAAGAAGGCTCCCATTCCGGACAGAAAACCGGCGGCATGATGCGCCGCCGGTTGAAGTCTTACGGTACAACCTCTCCTGTCATCTGCTTCCATTTTTTACGGATGGCATTTTGGTTCTGAACGCCGTAGTTGGGATCATTTTTAGCACACTCATCCATATCCCGGAGGAAATGGACGCAAAGATGGCCGTCAAAGCCGTTGTCTTTGATAGATCCCGAGAGATGGGGCACGTTGTGCATCGCCCCCAAGGTCCAGGTTCCACTGGGGAGTTTCACATAAACAGGCTTTGGAGTCCATGTGTTGACATAGCCAAAGGCCTTAAACATGATTTGGGTATCCTCCAAAGTCTTGGGTTCGCTGTCCGCGTGATGGCCCAGGCTGTACAGGCGCAGGTTCCATTGGAGGTTTGTGGCGGGGTCAAAGATGACGATGGTTTGTCCGGTCCTGATGCTGGGCTTGATCTGGTTGAACCAATGCAGCAGTTTCACAGAGCCGGTGTCAGGACCGCTGGCTTTACCTGCATCGGGGTCAGAAGGCCCGGTGGTACCGCCGGTATCGGAGGGGTCGGCTTCTACGGCGGAACCGCTGAACAGCTTGGCTTGGGTAGCCGCTCCAGCCACGCCGTCTGCGGTTAGACCGTTGCGTTTTTGGAAGGCGATTACAGCCAGTTTGGTAAGGCCGCCGTAGTTACCATCGGCGGTAACGTTATAATTCAGATTCTTCAGAGCCTGCTGAAGAGCTTTTACCTCTGTTCCGGTAGAGCCCTCTCGCAGGGTGATATAGGTCCCCGTGGAGGAACCAGAGCCGGAGGAGCCGGAAGAACCGGAGGAGCCGGAAGAACCGGAGGAGCCGGAACCGGAGGAACTGGAGGAACCGGAGCTTCCCGCAGCTACTGCACTGGAAGAAAACAACTTGGCAAAGGTCTGAGAGCCGGCCAGGCCATCCGAATGCAGCCCGTTGGCTTTCTGGAAGGCCGCAACGGCTGCCATGGAGCCCGAGCCATATACACCGTCCACCTTGCCGCTGTAATAGCCCAGGGTCTTCAGCTGGGTCTGAACCTGCTTCACATCCGAGCCGGAACACCCGCTGCGCAGGGTGCGGGTAAAGCCGGTGGAG
>Ga0123335_1008154_pt1 | contig 11361 bp, 6 predicted proteins | sample BiotimSIPDNA_2_FD_89707 | JGI IMG/M metagenome (GOLD analysis project Ga0123335, IMG submission 89707) | Anaerobic biogas reactor microbial communites from Washington, USA - Biogas_R2 time_0 SIP DNA | ecosystem: Engineered > Bioreactor > Anaerobic > Unclassified | place: Washington, USA... | reverse complement strand
GACAAAGCATCGTACGCCCCTCGATGCTGACCGATCGCCGCCGTGACCCGAAGCCGCGGAACCAGCAACGCCTCCGCCAAGCCTACCATGCAGCTCGCCCGAGGCCCGATCAGCACGCCCGAAGTGTCCAAACCCGCCGCCTCCAACTCGCCCAGCACGCCGCGGGCGCGTCGCGAGAGCACGTAATTGGGCGACTCGAACGCGATGTACCCGATCCGCCGGTGCCCCAAATCGATCAGGTGCCGCACGAGCATCCGGGCGTTCGCCTCCTCATCGCTCATCACCGAGTGCGGGTGCTCCGCTTGGTCCCGGTTCATCCACACCACCGGCGCCCCAAGCCGCGCCAGGTGCTCGTCCACGGTCGCCGGCACAACGCCTCCAGCCGGAAGACCCAGGATCCCATCAACCGCCAACTCAGAAAAAATCCGAGGTGGCTCCCGGAACGCATCATCCAGCAGGTCCAGGTGAAGCGGCTCCAGCACCAGCGAATACCCGTGCTCCGCCAGGTGGTCCGCCGCCGGATCTAGAAAACCCGTGTTCGGAAAGTAGCCGCTCCCGTCAGAACCATATTGCACCACCACCCCCGCGATCCGGTTGAACCGACCCTGACGCGTCGCTCGCGACGCCGCGTTCGGCAAGTACCCCATGTCCTGGGCCACCCTCAGAATCTCAGCCCGCTTCGACGCACTGATCCCAGCCGTCCCACGGCTGTGGTTCACCACCCGCGATACCGCCGTCTTGCTCACCCCCGCTCGCCTCGCAATATCCGCCAGCGTCACCGCCATCGCCCAAGTTATCTCCTATCAATCGTTAAATATAGCCTAATCAATCGATAAATATTGTCAAGCCATTTTTCCCCGCCGACTCGTGGAATGGGACTCCCCGCCCAAAACCCAGCCGATCACCTGCGTCGCCACCCCATCCCGACCAACCCGAATAGCTGGCCCGACCCTCCACCAGGCCGAACCGCCCCCCCAACGCCCGCCTACGGCGCCGCCTCCTCAAAAATCACCCGATACAGCCGCACCCCGTCCACCAACTCCATCGCCGACCCCTGGCCCGCCAATCGGCGAATCTCATCGCCCCCATCATCCAGATGAATCACCGCTTTGACCTGCCGGTCCCCAAACCCGATCGTCCCAGTCACGAACGTCACGTCCTCCCACTGCTCAAAATCATCCCGATCCTCATACGTGCCTCCCGCCAGTCCCACCGCCGTCACCTCGCAATCGTAATCCGCTTGGCCCTCGTCCATAAACTCCGCGATCACCACGTTGCACTTGTCGCTCGTGATATCCATCTCCGCCTTCTCGAACGCCAGCTTCTGCGGCGTATCGCACGCCGCTGCGACAAAATGCTCCGTCTCCACCCGCAACAATCCCTTGCCGTTGGCCCGGTACACCTGATCCGTCTCCACGTTCGCCCGGCTGAAGATGCGCTTCAGCGCCTCGACGTCCTCCAGCGCCTTGATCTCCCTCGACTTGTACAGCCGTCCCGACGCCCGATACACCAACTGCCACGGAATCTCCCCGATGAAGTCCAACGCCCCGACCTCGCCCTTGACCAACTCCTTGTACTGGAACCGATTCTTGTGATACCGCAAGTTCCATGCGAACCACGTGATCCCGTCCATCCCCGTCAGCGACTGGTACACCGCCGTGAACAGCGGCGACGGTATCCGACTCGCATTCGTCATCCCGTACTCGCTCCGCCAATACGGCTTGCCCCACGCGTATGGATGCGGCTCCGCCGGCACCCGCGTCCGCGTAATCACGATATTCGACCACCGGAAGAAATCGACGTTCGCGTCCGGATACTCGTGATCCTCCAGATACGGGCACAGGTCGCTCTCCGCCCATAGCCGGGCCGTACCCGCGTGCGAATTGTTGAAATCCCCGTACATCGTCGGACCCGCAAAACCCGCCTGCCGGTAACACTCCTGCATCCGCCCCTGAAACGCCATGTCGATCTCGGTCAAAAATGCCAACAGGTCCTCGTCCCGCTTGGCTGAGTACTCCTTCGCCTCGTCGTGCGTCGGAGCCAACGCCACCGAACTGCCGCTCAGGCTCTCGCCCTCGACCAACCCCTTCACGCCATCCTGCCGCCACGCCTCCGCCAACTTCTCGTCCGATCCGTACTTGCCCGCCAGCCACTCGCACCACCGCCCACGCAGCTTCGCCCCAAAATACTCCGGCATCGACCGATGCAGCCCCTTCGCCCGGATCAGCCGAAACCCGTACCCCTCATTGCATGTCGTAATCATCGCCAACTGCGGATCCTCAGCCAGCCGGAATCCCGTCTTGGGATTCCGAAGCCCAAGCACCTGCTGCATGTACTCCTGCGTCAACGTCTCGCACCGCTCATCGAAAATCGGCAGATACGTCATCGCCCGCTTGTGCGTCCCGTTCCACCGATCGAACTGCCCGATCGCCTCCTCCCACGCCTTGCGGTCCGCCTCATCCGTCACCAGAATCGCCGATTCACCCGGCTTGAAGTGCCGCCCGATGATCACGTCGATGCAGATGTAGATTCCCTTCGCACGCATCGCGTTCATCAGCCGCCAGAAATCCTCCACGTTGATCAACTCCCGCGCCGACTCCTTCTCGATCGGCAACACCCCGCACGACCACCCCAGATCACCATAGTGCGTCTCGCCCAGCGTGTGCAGCCGCGCCATGTTGCAGCCGAGAAACCCCAACCGGTCCACCGTCGCGTGCAACTGCGCATCCGTCAGATTCAACCCCCGCACCACGTTCATGCCCCAAATCCGAAACTCCTCCTCCCCGACATAGAACTTGTCTCCGCGCACCGAAAACCGCTCCATCCCCAATCCCGTTCCCGCCGCCGCCAACACCGCCAACGCCACAATCGCCGCTCGTCTGAACATCTTCTGCTCCAGAAGTAAAGCGCCTGCCGGCCTTCCTGCGCCCGCCGCCGCACGTCTACCGCCGCTAAGGCTCTTCCACCCAATAGTAAATCGACGAACTCGGCGCCCGGTGATACATCCACCCGTCGAACGGATCGCCCTTCATCGCCGAAAACGGAACCCACTGCACGTGCCCGTCGCTCCAACCCTGGTTGTATCCCGCCGGGTCGCGCTCGTCGGCCATGTGGTTCGACAACCACTCGCCGGGCGCCTGTGTCCAGCCGCGCCAGATGTCCGCGAACACCGGGCCCATCTCATCCTCCAGCCGGGCCGGCGAAAGCCGTCCCATGTACCGCGGATGCCCCTTCAAATGCGTCTGCACCATGTGCTGATCGTTGAGAAAACACCCTTTGTCCGGACGATACCCCCTCACCAGTCCTTCACTGGACGGGCACCGCCATATCCCGGACCATATCCCATACGACGTCCCGCGATACTCCATCTCCCAGCTCGCCCCCAATCGTCCCAATGCCGTCGCCACCTCCAGGTCCATCGAATACGGCTCCGGACCGCTCGGCCACGTCAGCGCCGGCGGCAGCACCGCGTACTCCTGCCCATACACCACGAACGCCGCTGCAACCTGCCGAATCTGCGATCCGCACACCACCCGCCGCGAACTCTCCCGCGCCGCCGAGAGCGCCGGCAGCAAGATCGCCACCAGCACCGCCACGATCGCCACCACCACCAAAAGCTCAATCAGCGTAAACGACCTTCCCTCCCGAACCCCAATCCTCCACGCTGCCCAACGCATGCGCCGCCTCCACAAATCCGAAATCATGACTCCCTCGCTTTCGCCGTCGATCCCCGCACCACCAACTCCACCGGCAACACCGAATCCTCCACCTCCCGCTCCTCCAGCATCGCCACCACCTTCCGCACCGCCTCCCGCCCGATCTCCTCCAGCGGCTGACGCACCGTCGTCAGCGGCGGGGCCGCGAACCGCATCGCCGGAAGATCGTCGTACCCGCCCACCGAGACCTCCTCCGGAATCCGCACCCGGTGCCGGTGCAGCAACTGCAACAGCGACATCGACACGTACCCCGACGAAGCCACGATCGCGGTAGGGGGGGCGTCCGACCCGAACAACTGCTCGTACACTCGCTCCTGCTCCTCCCACTCCTGCAGCACCGGGTCTTCTGAAATGAATATCCATGACGGCTGAATTGAAAGCCCCCGCTCGCCCATCTTCCGGCAATACGCCTCCATCCGACGCCTCACGCTGTGGGTCAACTGCGAAGCCCCCACAAACGCGATCCGCCGATGCCCGAGCTCAAAAAAGTGGTCCATCATCGCCCCGATCCCCGCATGGTCGTCCGACCGGACCATCGGCAGCGCCTTGCCGCTCCCGCTGACCGTCACCGCCTTCACGCCCGCCTGCCTCAGCCCGTCCGGATCGATCAGTTCCGAACTCGTGGCGAAAACGATCATTCCAGCCGCCCGCAACCCACGCCACGTCTCCACCAGACTCCCAGCCGGCGTCATGTACGGGCACGACCAACCCATCCTCTCCGCCTCAAGCCGCATCCCGCGATACACATTCTGCAAGAAGTCCTGCCGATCGCTGTGAACATCAAGCGGCCAATACCCCACCGCCGCGATCGTCCGGGTCTCCCGACCGGCCGCCGTCCGGTCCGCCACGAACGTCCCCTTGCCGTTGATGATCTCCACCAGACCCGTCTGCGAGAGATACTGGTACGCCTGCCGAACCGTCCGGTAGTTCACCCCCAACTCCCGCACCAACTGGGGAACCCCCGGCAGCCGCTGCCCGCGCCGCAACTCACCCCGCTTGATCATCTCCGCGAACTGCCGACCGATCTGCCGATAGATCGGCACCCGCAACCCCCGGTCCACTCCAATTGCCAGCTCCGCCGTAGTCATTGTATAGCCTATGTATATAGCATGAGCATGCCCTCATTATCCCGTTTCCCATGACGAAGTCAAGACAAAACGTGACTTGATATAAAAGTCTGCAAGAAAACTACTAATGGTAATACAATCCGATGTAATCGCCGTCGGAGGCGTGGCAATAGCTCTCCCAAAAATGACCAAAGCTATGCGCATTTCACCGATAACACCTCACCATCACCCACACCCCGCGCTTGATTAGCCATCCACGATCCGTTACAAACCTCTGTTCGCCACAGAACCCGAATCGACGATATCAGGAGCCGCCAATGGCCGAGACAACCAAGGTCGACGTCTTCGCACAAATCGCCGCCCAAGCCAGACAGCAGCGAGACGCGCTGCTCATCGAGCCTCAGCCGCCGGCCATCCGCCGCAAAAAACTCGAATCCCGAAAGTCCAGCCTCCACGCCGCCTTCAGCCCGCCCGCCAAACTCGACACGCCCGAAAAACTCCAGCGCGAACTCCAGCGCCTCCGCCGTCAGACCGACAGATTCACCCGCGACCTCGCCCCCAAACTCAAACCGACCCGCAAGACCATCGCCCTCGACTCCTTCGACTTCCGCCACGAAACCCAAGCCGACCGCGCCGACTTCGCTCACACCCTCGCCGGCAGGGGCAAATGGCAGCGCGTCGCCATCCCGCACTTCGGCGGACCCACCGGCCGCGCCGCTGCCTACTACCGCACCACCTTCGACCTCGCCAAGTCCGACCTCGCCAGATCCAAAGCCTGCTGGCTCTGCTTCAAGGGCGCCGACTACAAAACCCACGCCTTCCTCAACGGCGCCTACGTCGGTTCCCACGAGGGCTTCTTCGCCCCCTTCGAATTCGACCTCACGGCCGCCGCCCGACCCGGCCGCAACGTCCTGGTCGTCCGCATCGAAAACGACGCCATCTGCATGAGCAACGACTCCTGGGGCGACGACAAAACCCAGGGCGACAAAATCTACGCCGCCACCGGCCTCGGATGGGACGACCCCGAAATCGGCTGGCACCACTGCCCGCCCGGCATGGGCATCTATCAGGACGCCTGCGTCCAGGTCCGCGCCAACTACCACGTCGCCGACCTCTTCGTCCGGCCGCTGATCGACCGCAACCAAGCCGAGCTCTGGATCGACCTCTACAGCACCCAGGCCGACGACACCGAACTGGTCCTCGAATACGCCATCCACGGCCAGAACTTCAAACAGACCGTCCTCAAATCCGACAAACAGCAGATCCCCGTCGGCCCCACCCTCAACTACTACCGCTACCGCGTCGACATGCCCGATCCCAGAATTTGGGACCTCGAATCCCCCTGGCTCTACCAACTCCAGGTCAAACTCTACGACCAGTCCGGCCGTCTCCTCGACGCCGCCGCCCGCCAGTTCGGCCTGCGCGACTTCCGCCTCGATACCTCTACCGAACCTAAAGGCCGATTCCTTCTCAACCGCCGGCCCGTCAAGCTCCGCGGCGCCAACACCATGGGCCACATGCAGCAGTGCGTCGCCAAAAAGGACTGGAACCAGCTCCGCGACGACATTCTCCTCGCCAAACTCTGCAACATGAACTTCTTCCGCCTCACCCAACGCCCCGTTCAGCCGGAAATCTACGAGTTCTGCGACCGACTCGGCATGATGACCCAGACCGATCTGCCCCTCTTCGGCGTCCTCCGCCGAAACCAGTTCGCCGAAACCGTCCGACAGGCCGGCGAAATGGAACGGCTCGTCCGCGCCCATCCCTGCAACGTCGCCGTCTCCTACATCAACGAGCCCTTCTCCGGCGCCCTGGGCCGGGCCCATCGCCACCTCCAGCGCGATGAACTCGAAGCCTTCTTCCAAGCCGCCGACCGCGCCGTCCTCCTCGAAAATCCCGACCGCGTCATCAAGCACGTCGACGGCGACTACGACCCGCCGGACGTCGGCCTGCCCGACAACCACTGCTACAACTGCTGGTACAACCTCCACGGCCTGCCCCTCGGCAAGCTCATCAAAGGCTACTGGCAGAAGGTCAAACCCGGCTGGAACTACGCCTGCGGCGAATTCGGAGCCGAGGGCCTCGACCACGTCAACACCATGCTCGAAGGCTATCCCAAAACCTGGCTGCCCAAAAAACTCGACGAGCCCTGGTCGCCCGCGTCCATCGTCCAGGCCCAGACCGCACGCTTCCACTACGTCTGGTTCACCACCCAACGCACCCTCCCCGAATGGGTTGCCGCGTCCCAGCGCTTCCAGGGCTGGGCCACCGCCACCATGACCGAGGCCTTCCGCCGCGATCCCCGCATGATCAGCTTCGCCATCCACCTCTTCATCGACGCCTTTCCCTCCGGTTGGATGAAGGCCATCATGGACGTCAAACGCCAGCCCAAACCCGCCTACTTCGCCTACCGCGACGCCCTCGCCCCCGTCGCCGCCAACATCCGCTCTGACCGCACCCACTACTTCGCCAACGACCGCCTCGACGCCGAATTCTGGGTCTGCAACGACCTGCCGCACGAACTCAAGGGCCATCGAATCGCCTGGCAACTCCGCCAGGGCCGAAAAACCGTCTTCGCCGCCCAGACCCAAGCCGACGTTCCCGCCCTCGCGCCATCCTGCCAGGGCGTCTTCGACTTCCGCCTGCCGGACGTCGCCGAACGCACCGCCTTCACCCTCCAACTCGCCCTCAAGGACCGCGCCGGCAGGATCGTCCACTGGACCCAACGATCCTTCGACGTCTTCCCCAAACTTGCGCCCTCAAGCCGCAAGGTCTACGTCCTCGCCCGCCAGGGCGGCGCCGCCTGGAAACTCGCCCTCCAACTCGGCCTCAAACCCCAACTCTGGAACAACCAGACCGACGCTCCGATCCTCGTCGACTCCCCAGCCGAGCTGCGACGCCACAAGTCCGCCCTCAACCAAGCCGTCCGGCAGGGGGGGCGAGTGGTCCTGACCGACCTCGAAATGACCGAAAAAGACTGGAACTCCACCCTCACCTTCGCCAACGCCAAATTCACCCTCCAACACCCCGGCATGGGCCCCCGATACTTCGCCAACTGCTCCACCAGCCACCCGCTCGTCCATGGCTTCCAGCAAGACGACTTCTTCCTCTGGCACAGCACCGCCACCGACATGATCGAACCCCTCATGCCCGTCACCATGCAAGCCGAAGGCCTCCAAACCATCCTCGCCACCGGTGAAGGCGACTGGGCCGCCAAAACCTGGAACCCAGCCCCCGCCGCCGCCCTCTCCCATCACGGCCAGGGCCAATTCATCGTCTCCCTCATCGCCCTCCTCGACCGAGTCACCACCAACCCCCCAGCCAAACGCTACGCCCTCCGCCTCCTCAACCTCACCTGACAAAAAGGGGACATTCTACTTTATGCCGCCTCCGTCCTTCAGCACAGCCGCCCAGCTCCCGCATCGCCGGTCTTCCCCTTGAAATCACGCCCCCTCTCGGTTATCTATTCCCCCACAACCGAAATGTGGGTCCGCCGCCCTCGACGGACTCCTTGCTATCGCGATCTGTTGATAGTTAGTGCCTGGAGCCAAAAACCCCAATGCCCAAACCGATGACCCCAAAAGAGCGTGTCCTGACCGCCGTCGCTCACCAGGAGCCCGACCGCGTCCCGATCAACTACTACGGCAACGCCGACATCGACCGCCGTCTCCGCGAACACTTCAACGGCCGCGAACCGGACGAAGCCCTCGGTGTCGACTTCCGCACTGTCTGGCCCGTCTACACCGGCCCGCGCCTCCACCAGGACCTCGGCCACGTCAAGGTCGACGACTGGGGCGTCCGCCGACGCTGGGTCGATCACGAATCCGGCGGCTACTGGGACTACTGCGAATGGCCCCTCGCCAGCGCCGATCTCGACCAGATCGAAGCCTGGCCCATGCCCGACCCCGACCGCTTCGACTACTCCAACGTCGAAGCCGCCTGCGACCAGCAGCGAGACTACTGCATCCTCTGCGGCGGAGCCGGATGGCCCGACGTCATCAACGGCTGCGGCATGCTCCGCACCATGGAACAGATCCTCGTCGATATGATCACCGACGACCCCGCCGGCCTGCGGCTCATCGACCGCCGCAACGACATCCAGCTCGAAATCGCCCGCCGAACCCTCGAAGCCGCCAACGGCAAAATCGACATGATGGCCCTTGGCGAAGACCTCGGCACCCAGCGCGGCCCCGTCGTCAGCCTCGAACTCTTCCGCAGACACATCCGCCCGCGCATCCAGAAATTCGTCGACCTCGCCAAGGCCCACAGCATCCCCACGATGATCCACTCCTGTGGCTCCAGCAGTTGGGCCTTCGACGACTTCATCGACATGGGAATCGACGTCGTCGAAACCCTTCAGCCCGAAGCCGCCGACATGGCCCCAGCCTACCTCAAACACCGCTACGGCGACCGACTCGCCTTCCACGGCTGCATCTCCACCGCCGGGCCCCTCGCCACCGGCACGCCCGACGACGTCCGACGCGACGTCCGACAGACCCTCGATATCATGATGCCCGGCGGCGGATACATCCTCTCACCAACCCACAGCGTCCAGGACAACTCGCCAACCGAAAACGTCCTCGCCATGTACCAGACCGCCCAACAATACGGCGTCTACCGCTGATGCAAATCCGAAATTCGAAATTCGAAGTCCCTCCGCCCCTCACCGCTCCAGCACCAACCCCTGCAAAACAAACGCCCCTTCGCCTCTGACATCCACCCCGCGCACCGAAAGCACATACCGTCCCGCCTTCGGAACCGTCACCATCCCCAGCCGCTCGCGCCGAATCCGCACGCGACCCTCCGCCCGACCCGTGCACAGCGCCGGAAACCGCCAGCGACTCTCGCCCACCGACACCTCAAACTCCGACCCGTCCGCCTCCGGCAGACACGCATAGTCCGCGTACAGGCAATACATCCCCGCCCTCACCGCCCCAAACTCCCACCTCGCCGAACTGCCGCGTTTCCACCCCACGATCACGTCCGCGTGATGCCAGTCGCCGAACTTCTCCATCCAACTCCGCTTGCCGTGCCGGCATCCGTGAAGCGACGCGAACGGGGCGGCAAATTCATTGGCCAGCCCGTCGTGCAAAAACAATCCGCCGCCCGCCGCCTTCACCTGCCCGCCCACCGTCAGCTTGATCACTGTCGCCGGACCGTCCGGCGCAACCGCCGGAATCGCCAGCCGCAGATGCCCGCCCTTGCGAGAAAACGCCACCGCCTCGCAGCTCGCCAAGAACCGCGCCTCCCGAACCTTCCCCTTCCAGTCCGGCACCCACAACTCACCCGTCGCCGGCCAGTTCAGCACGTGCAGATACAACGCCCCCGGCCTCGCTGTGCAGCAGCCCCACGCCTGCCGGCCCACCGGCGATCGCCCCGCTCCGTACACGCTCTCGCCGTTCCGCCCCAGCCACCGTCCGACCTCCCGCAGAATCGCCGCCGACTCACCGGGTATCGCCCCCTTGCCCGTCGGCCCCACATTCAGCATGTAATTCCCGCCCAGACTCACCGACCGCGCCAGCCGCCCGATCAGCTCGCCCGCCCGCTTCCAGTTGTGATCGTTGTCCGCATACCCCCACGTGTCGTTGTGCGTGTCCACTGTCTCCCACAAACCCTCCGGAGCCGTCAGCGGAATCTCCTGATCGCCCAGCGTCACGTAGTCGCCCAACCCGTTGCCGATCCGGCTGTTCACCAGACAACGCGGCTGAAGCCGATGTACCATCGCCGCCAACTCCGCCGACGCTTCACGCGATATGCTGCCCGGCGTGTCGAACCAGATCAACGCCACCGGCCCATAGTTCGTCAATAACTCCTCGATCTGCGGCATCGCCTTCGTCCGCAGATACCGCTCGAAATCCCCCGGCCCGGCAAAGTCCCACGTGTTCCCCGCGGCGTCCGCCTCGTGCCAGTCCTGAAACTGCGAATAGTAAAACCCCAACCGCAAACCCGCCTTCCCGCACGCCTCCGCCAATTCCTTGAGCGGGTCGCGACCGAACGGCGTGGCGTCCACAATATTGAACCGACTCGCAGCCGACTTGAACATCGCGAACCCGTCATGGTGCTTCGCCGTGACCACGATCGTCCGCATCCCCGCGTCCTTCGCCAACCCAACCCACTCCTCCGCCCGAAACGCCGTCGGATTAAACCGCCGCGCCAACCGACCGTACTCCCGAGCCGGAATCCGCGCCACGTGCATCAGCCACTCGCTGATCCCATGATACGTCCGCCCGCGCCAGCGACCAGCCGCCTCCGAATACAACCCCCAATGCACGAACATCGCGAACCGACTCTCCGCGAACCACTCGCCACGCCCGCCGTCCTCCCGCCGCACCGACGCCTCCCCCCACATCCGCGCCACATCCACATCACGCCTGGCCATCACCACTCCTTACCCAAAAAACGCCAAACCAGCTCACGGATATCCTAAACCCCGCCTCTCCGCCGCACAACGCCCACTCGCCGAAAATGCCCATGACCAGCCCTTCACCCGCATCTCCGCGCGAACGGCCTCCCATGCTCTTGCCGCCTCACAGGAACCATCGGCCACCCCACGCTGCACGCTCACGGCGATCGACGAG
>Ga0123335_1008152_pt1 | contig 11363 bp, 10 predicted proteins | sample BiotimSIPDNA_2_FD_89707 | JGI IMG/M metagenome (GOLD analysis project Ga0123335, IMG submission 89707) | Anaerobic biogas reactor microbial communites from Washington, USA - Biogas_R2 time_0 SIP DNA | ecosystem: Engineered > Bioreactor > Anaerobic > Unclassified | place: Washington, USA... | reverse complement strand
AGCTCATTGGCCTTATATGTGATGGTGCCGTTCTGATAGCTCTGGAAAACATAGGCGCCGGCGCCCATGGGCTGGGTGGTCTTGCTGCGCACTATGCTCAGATCGCCCTTCGGGAAGCCGAAAGAATTGCCGGCATAGTTGTAAAGGGAAGCGTCACCGTAATAGTGAAGAGGCGCTACGGATATTCCGAGCTGATAAATGGCGGTGGCGGAAAACTCGGTCATGTGTACGCGGACGGAGTAATCGCCGGTCCTCTGTATGCCGGTGATGGAGGAGGCGCTGTTGCCGATACTTACTGCCTTGGTGTATACGTCGGCTTTGTCGCCGAGTTTTTCGAGAATAAGGTCGCTTATAGCGCTTCCGGCGCTCTCATAGTTGATGCCCGAGTCGGAAATATCAAAGCCGTAAGTATCAACGATGACCTGGAAGAAGTCGGCGGCAGTGGCTTCCTCGGGAAGATCACCGAAGCCCCACAGCCCGGCCGCTTCGGCTACCGTGGTCGCGCCGTAGGGTTTGCAGTATTCGAAAATTTCCTCGGCGAAGGCTTCGCCGGCGACCCAGAAGGCAGTCCAGTAATCTGTCTGTTCCTGCTCGGTCCACAGGGAAAAGTCTGTGTTTTCAATGCCGGCGGCCAGGATGAGGTTGCTGAGCAGATCCATGCCGCTGCGGTATTCGGCCATGCCTTCGATGGGCAGGGCATAGAAGGTGCTGCTGCCGTCATAGGAGGGGTCGGAAAGGACGTACATGTTGAAGATGACGTCGTCGATGCTCATGGGCTCACCGTCGGAGAATACGATATCGTCGCGAATCGTGATGTCGTAGTCAACGGTTCCGTCAGCGTTCTGGGTTACGACCGTGTCGGCTATTCCGTCATAGAAATAGTCAACGCCGTTGTAATCGCGGGTTTCTCCCTCTATGCCCAGCAAAACGAGGCTGCCGCCGCGATCGTTGCCGATAAGTCCGACCTGAGTCATAGCCGCGGCATCCTGGTCATAGGCGGTCTTGGAGAAGAAGGGGCTGAACTTCTCGGAGAAGGGGCTGTACCCGACGACCATTGTTGTCTCGGGGGCGGCCGTAGGTGCCGCGGTGGGCGCGGCTGTCGGTGCGGGTGTGGCTGTTGCCGCGGCTGTCGGCGCGGCAGTCGGCGCCGGAGTCTGTGCGGGCGTTTTATCGCCGCAGGCGGCGAGTGCCAGCAGCATCGCCATAGCCATTACAAGGGAAAGAATTCGTTTGACTTTTTTGCTCATGTTCTTCGTTTTCTCCTTATTAATGTAAATATTATCTTCTAACGTACCGCGTGCCGTACGCGTGGGAAACAATGTTGCAGAAAACGCTGTGTGCTGCCGCGCCGCGGCTTTTTTCATTATACACCGGCCGCGAAAAAGCTCCGAATGTATATTTTTACAGGAGAGTATTATTCCGGCAGTATTGTAAATGCCGATCTGCGCAGGAGAGCAAACACGGCGAATGCGCATATAAGCGCGGCTCCCGCCGAAAACACAGCGTCCCCGGGGAGCATGGTTTCGGGGGCTGTCAGCGCGCTTATGCCTTCGCCGATAAGCGGAACCGCGCTGAGTATGACGGTAAAAATCGCGCTGATCGGATATCGGCTTGCTATTTTGTCGGCATCCGAACGGATCAGCGGTTCTCTTCGGCGCAATATAAGAATTATCGCTGCCGTCAGGTAACCCAAAGAGAGAGGAACAAAGGCAAACGGCAGCAGGACGTAAAAAATCTTCGATGCGGCGCTCTGAAAAGCCAGCGCCGCTATAAAAGCCGCCCAGGCAGGGACGCACAGGGCCAGAAGGAGTTTTGCGCTTGCCGTAGCGCGCGCGCCGTCTTTCATGCGGTGGTAGCTTCCGACATAAACGGTTTGCCTTATGACGCGGCCTTTTTCATTTACGCTCTCGGTTAAGCGGTAATCGTTTAGATACTTTCTGTTTAACATGAATCAGTCTTCCTCAAAGAGCTTCGATGCCGGAACGGAAAGCTTTTCGCTTATCATAAAGAGCGTCTCAAGCGAAACACCTTTCACGGTAAGCGAGTTGTTGGCCTCAACTTGACTGATAAAGCTGACGCTGCGCCCTATAGCTTCCGCGAGCTGTTCCTGAGTAAGGCCGCGGAGCTTACGGTAGTAGGCAATGCGCAGCCCCAGTACTCTGTATTTTTGCCTGTAATCCTCACGCATGTCCGGCCCTCCGGCAGCCTGTGCACAGATTTATGATCAACCTACGTCAACTTAATATTTTAAAACAAAATCCGACATATGGTAATAATCTAATAGCAATAATACTTTCGCTATCAGTGTATAATTTCAGGATAGAGGCGAAAATCGTATCATAATTTGACGAATAAGCGCCCGTTTTGTCGAAAGGATTCGTCCGGCGTTTTATTTTGGGCGGCATGCTGACTTAAATCCGGATAAAAAGGATCCTCAGGGGCTGTCCGCAATAAGAGGGTTGCGGATATATATGCCTGACTCAAACATTTCCCGATACCGCCGAAAAAACGCTGCCAACCGCATGGGCAGGCAGCAATACGGCAAGTTCGTGTTTAACCGGTCTCCTTTAAGAAGTCATACAATTCGGACAGCGGCCGTGCAAAGTAAGATAATGCCGGTCAACGCGAAGACCGTACAGCTTCTCGGCTTTCCGGTCTATGCCCGTATCATCCTGGAGAGCCGCGAGATCTAAAACGGCACCGCAGGTGTCGCATACAAAATGGGGATGCAGACCGGTGTTGGCGTCAAAACGTTCCTGACCTCCGACTACACCCACACAGACTATCAGGCCCTCGTCTTTGAAGCGGGAGATATTCCTGTATACCGTGCCCAGCGAGAGATCCGGATAACCGGGCTTGAGGCAATTATATATCCATTCGGCGGTGGGATGGGTATCGGTGCTGCACAGAAGATCATATATAGCTTCGCGTTTTCTGCTATACCTGGCCGTCTTATCCATTTTACGCTCCCTAAAAAAACAATAACTATTACTGTTTCAACAGACAAAATAACACAAACACCCGGATTTGTAAAGCGATTTGGGTAATATTTGGGTAATATATATATTTATTTTGATCGGTTGATGTCGGTCTTGTTTATTTTAAGACCGGATTTCCCGAAAGCGGCCGGAGCTGATAACCCGCGTGTTTGCACCGCGGGATCGTACCCGGCGGGAGCCTGTCCCGCTCCGGGGTTCTGCCGGTTTCGCCCCGCGCTTAAATTCTTGAGGCCACTTGTAATCGCGTGATAAAATTTGTATAATAAGCAGCAGACACAGCAGTATGAATATCCCACGGCTCGATTAAATCGCCAACAGTACTACTTTATACAACCTAACACAATATGGAGGGAATAACACGATGAAAATTCAAGCAGCTGTCACTCGCGAAAAGGGAAAGATCGCAATTGAGACGGTAGAACTCGCCGAACCGAAAGCCGGAGAGGTTCTCGTTAAAATGATCGCCAGCGGAATCTGCCACACGGATACGGTCGTTATAGAGCAGTATCTGCCGGTTGTTTTTCCGGTGGTCGCAGGTCATGAGGGTGTCGGCGTGGTCGAGAAGGTCGGCCCCGGCGTCCAGTCACTTGCACCCGGGGACCGTGTCGTACTGACCTACCCCTCCTGCGGAGTATGCAGCAACTGTCAGAACGCCCATCCCTATTCCTGTGACGATAACTTTAACATGCTCTTCGGCGGCAAATACCGCGACGGAACAACTCGCATGACAACGGAAGACGGCAAAGAGATCAGCACGATGTTTATGCAGAGCTCTTTTGCCACATATACCGTCGCCAACCAGGATAACACCATAAAGGTCGACGTAGACACAGAGGATCTCAAAAAGCTCTGCTCGCTGGGCTGCGGGGTACAAACGGGCGCCGGCGCCGTGTTAAACAGAATGAAACCGAATCCCGGTTCAAGCATAGCGGTCTTCGGCTGCGGCGCCGTCGGACTTGCCGCGATAATGGCGGCTAAGGCCTCCGGCTGCACTACGATTATAGCCGTTCACGGCTCCAAAGGCCGCGAGGAGGCGCTTGAATTCGGCGCGACTCACACCATCAACGGACGCAATGAGGACGCGGCCGCGAAGATCCTTGAATTAACCGGCGGAAAGGGCGTAAATTATGCGCTGGAATCCTCCGGCCAGCCGCCTATGGCCGTTACAATGCTCAGATCCATGGCCAAAGAAGGCCTGGCCGTTACCGTAAGCGTTACAGCCGGAGCGGAAGTGCCCATCGCTCTCGAGCCTCTGATCATGAACCCCAGCGTAACCTTCGCGGGCTGCGTCGAGGGCCACAGCAACCCAAAGGTATTTATACCGCAGCTGGTGAAGCTGTACAAAGAGGGAATGCTTCCCGTTGACAAAATGAATAAGTACTATGACTTCGCCGATATCGAGACAGCATTCAAGGAAAACCATACCGGCGGAGTGCTAAAGCCCATCCTGATTTTCTGAGCCGCCTGAATACTTACGGGCAGGGCAGCGCCTCACGGCGCGCTGCCCTGCCCGTCTTCTCGGGGTAAAAAAGCATGAGCTTTTTAGCGGACGCGAAACTTAGGAGGAGCGGTGGGAGCCTTATCGGGAGGAGGGCAGGTATGAGGATCCTTGCGGTGTCGGATATAGAAAGCAAATATATCTGGGATTACTTCGATCCCGCCGTATTCGCCGGTGTGGACCTGATGATTTCCTGCGGTGACCTCAAGGCCGCGTATCTGAGTTATCTTGTCACGATGATCCCGGCGCCGCTGTTTTACGTGCACGGGAACCATGATTATTCCTACTTCGCGGATCCGCCCGAGGGCTGCGTTAATATAGACGGAAAGGTAATAACGTACCGGGGGCTGCGCATAGCGGGATTAGGCGGCTGCCGCGGGAACATGCCCGAAAAACTTCAGTTCAGTGAGCCGCATATGGAAAAGCGAGTGAGAAGACTGGAACAGGAAATCAAAAAGGGGAGAGAGGTGGACATATTCGTAACGCACGCCCCGCCGCTCGGGTTCGGAGACGGCAAGGACGAATTCCACCGGGGATTTAAGTCCTTCCTCGTCTTCGACGAGGTTCACTGCCCGAAAATCCACCTGTTCGGGCATCATCATCTTCCTGCCTCTCCCGTAAACAGGCAGGCTGTGTTCAGACATGAGTGCACGACAATGATAAACGCCTCGGGGTACAGGCTCGTGGACATAGACTCGCTTTAAGCCGGCAAAGCGGCAAGGAGCAAGCAGCTTACGCTGCTCGAGCGGCAGACGGCGGTTTTATATTAAACTTAGGAGGTTTTGTATTAATATGAAAGTCCTTATGATTAACGGCAGCCCTCATGAGGCGGGCTGTACATACACAGCGCTTTCGGAAATTGCAGGCGCGCTCGGCTTATACGGCATTGAAAACGAGATATGGCAGTTGGGTAAAGCGCCCCGTGCCGGCTGCACTGCCTGCGGCGCCTGTTTTATGACCCGCGACAAATGCGTTCTCGACGACGGGGCAAACGAACTCATCGGCAAGATAAATGCCGCGGACGGCCTGGTCATAGGCTCGCCGGTGTATTACGCCTCCGCCAACGGGATACTTTGCGCTCTGCTCGACAGAGTGTTTTTCGCTAAAAAAAGCTTCGCAGGCAAGCCCGCGTGCGCTGTCGTTTCCTGCCGCAGGGGCGGCTCTACCGCAGCCTTTGACAGGCTCAACAAGTATTTTTCGATATCCGAGATGCCGATCGTGACCTCCTGTTACTGGAACGGTGTTCACGGAATAAATCCCGATGATGTCAAAAAGGACGAGGAAGGCATGCAGGTGATGCGCACGCTCGGAAAAAACATGGCCTGGATGCTCAGATGCATTGAGGCGGGCAAGGCGGCCGGCATCGAATATCCGGCTCCGGAAGCAAAGAAAATGACAAACTTCATCAGGTAGTCAGAATATGACGGAGTTCGAACAGAAATATTATGTGGACAGGCGCGGATCGGACAGCGCGAAGTGGGACGGGCTGCAATCTCTATTCAAGCGTACGGATCTGATGCCGTTCTGGGTAGCGGATATGGATTTTCGCTGCCCGGACGGAGTTCGCGCGGCACTGATGAAAATGGCCGAGTATAACCTATACGGCTACTACTCCGCCCCGCCGGCGGTAGACGAGGCTTTTATCGGGTGGGAGAAGTCTCGCCACGGCTATCAGGTCAAAAGAGAATGGCTGCGGAATACACCGGGTGTCGTTTCCGGAATATACCGCTTAATAAACGCTTTCACACAGCCGGGGGACGCGTGTATAATACTGAGTCCCTGCTATTATCCATTTATGAACGCGGTTTCAGACTGCGGGAGGCGGCTCGTGTGCTCCATGCTGAAAAACGACGCGGGTTATTATTCACCGGATCCGGAGGATTTTGAAAGAAATATCGTTTCAAACTCCGTCAGGCTGTTTATCCTCTGCTCGCCCCATAACCCCGTGGGAAGGGTATGGACAAAAAACGAGCTGGCGGCGCTGCTTGATATCTGCCGCAGGCACGGCGTAATTGTGATATCGGACGAGATACACCAGGATATTTTGCTCGGCGGCAGTGTCCATGTCCCGACGGCCATGGCCGCGCCCTGCGATGACCTCGCCGTTACACTGACCGCGCCTTCAAAAACCTTTAACCTCGCGGGGATGTCATTTAGCTATATGATAGCTCCGGACGCCGGGCTCCTCAAACGCTATGATAAATATATAAAGACCATTCACGGGGGGCTTTCGACTCCGGCCCGGATTGCCGCTCGGGCTGCCTATGAGACCGGCGCGCAGTGGCTGGACGGACTTCTCGCGCAGCTGAACGAAAACGCTCTGCTGCTGCGGGAGATATTGTCCGAAAAGCTGCCCGGGGCTGTTTTGTCGCCTCTTCAGGGAACTTATCTTCAGTGGATAGATCTGTCCGCGTATGTGACGGCGCAAAACATAAAGGAAAAGGTACAGGACACATGCGGTCTTGCCGTTGACTACGGCAGCTGGTTTTTTACACCGGAGGACGGTTCGGACGACTGCCATATCCGGGTGAACCTCGCCACCGGCAGCGGCAATGTAATAGAACTGGCCGAAAGGCTCGCGCACGGCCTTAAATAATAATAAACGGAGGCGGGACTTGAAGAGGATCAAATATAATTCGCCGGTAGTGCTCACTTTCGCGCTCATTTCGCTGGCGGTTCTCGGACTTAACAAAATAACGGGCGGCTGGACGAACGCGCACTTTTTCTCAGTATACCGCTCTTCGCTTGCTTCGCTGTACACCTATCCCCGCTTCTTCCTGTATGTGCTCGGACACGGAAGCTGGACACATTTTATTTCAAATATGCTGCTGATACTTGTGGTAGGCCCGCCTCTCGAGGAAAAGCTCGGCAGCAGAAAGCTTCTTATCGCCATTGCGATTACGGCGTTTGCCGGAGGGATAGTTCAGTTTGTTTTGTTCCCGGGCTACGCGCTGCTCGGCGCCTCCGGAATAGTTTTTATGATGATAATCATGTCCTCCTTCGCCGGCTCGAAAAAAGGCACGATTCCCCTGACGCTTATCGTGGTTTTCGTGCTGTATCTCGGCGGAGAGCTCGTTGACGCCGTTACGCGTCAGGACAGTGTCTCTCAGCTCACGCACATAATCGGCGGTATATGCGGAGCCGTCATGGGGTTCGTTATGAAAAAATAATGCGAAAATCAAGCGCTGTTATTGATAATATCCACATATAAACAATCCCCCTCTAAAAGGGAGTTCAACTTAGGGATTTACGAAGTCAAGTAAATTTTTGACCGACTCTCTTCAAGCGGATGTAAAAGAAACCAGTCAAATTCAAGCGTGGGTGCTTGAGTTGGCTGGTTTCTTTTCTTTAGTTTGCGCATTCCACTGTATCATCATCTCTAATGCCTTTGTAGAATTTGCACAAGGCAATATGTAGCTTCTTCATATCCTCGTACCCACTTAATTCATATAGTTCGGAAATATTGAACTTCCTGCAAATATTGAGATCCTTGGGTGACAATGAATGTTTCTTTATAAATTCCTCGCTGATCTGCTCATTATCATTAAAATAACCTAGTCTATTCTCAGCATCGGAGAAATCAGGATCTAACAAAGTCTTTTTATATAGATCTGTAATAAGTGGTTTCAAAATCTTTTGTACTCGGTCTAATGAGTTTATATATTTCGATATTTTGTCATCTATTGTGGTTTGAGAAGTGATCGTAATATTTCCGTTTGCATGTGCGTATTTATTTCGTTCTTCAACCAATTTCTTTAATTCTCCTTGCAGGTCTGAATCAATCCCTGCAATTTTAAATAAAAGGAATACGTCACTTTCTCCCAGAACAGCAAAGCTGCCAAAATATAATTCATTGTCTCTAGTGTTGCTGCTACCATAAAAATCTTTCACTCGGGTTTTATCTTTAATCATGTAAAAGAGTGCATTTTCAAGGTCTGCTGGTGTAACAGTATTAATTTTTAACAGCATGTAATAAATGCATACCATGAAAATCATATGGAGTTGAATATACGCAAATTGATACAAAGCATTAGAATAGCTGAGTTCTAATGCTTTAAACAATGTTTTTAAATACTCACTTTCACTCTCATTCTTATAAAGTATAGGCAAATAGTCATAGAGTTCAAATATTTCTTCGTTTATTGGATAAATTTCAATATCAGCATTTTCTGGATTTGTGGATTTTGATACTGGCTCAACTATTTTTTCATCATCAAAATAAACAGTTTCTCCCATTTTAATCACCCCAAACTTCGGATATTTTATCCTTAATTTTTTGATCAAATATTTCTATAAGTCGCTTATTTTGCTCAACAATTGCTATTTCTTCGTTGATTTGCATCATGATTTTTTGTTGTAATTCAGCGGTAGGTAATGGAATCGGGAAATTTTTAAAGGCATTCATATCAGTTCTGGGCATTCTTGCACCAGTATTTGTGCCCATTGCAAAATTAACGGAATCCTCACTTCTTAACATAATGCTTAAGAAATCTTTATTTATCCGATCGCTAACCAATATAGGAATCAACTCAGTACTGCATCTTCCACTAAAAGCCGGAGTAGCAACTTTATTTAAATATGGTCGTAATCTTCCATATAAAATATGGTTCTCATTAAATAGGTAAGCTCCGGCGTTGCCTATATTGTTTGTTTTGTTATAAACACCTTTTGATATAATGCCCGTATTACTTTCAATATCTTCCATGCCGATATAAGGTAATTGATTGTCATCGTTATTAATCATTTGCCTATCATATTCACAAACATCACCCAACCTCACAATTTCCCAGCTTGGTTCAACTTTGAAAGTCGGCTTGTAATTATCAACGACCTGTCTAGCACCATCAATAATCTTTTGAAATCCTTCTATTTCATTTACAATTTTCTCTTGAATGTGTAAAGGAGGGAGGGGGATTTTGACTTGCTTAATAATTGACTGAGAAATATTTGGTTGTGCACCACCAACTGATAGTGAAATCAAATAATCTCTTTTTGCCTTTAAAATTGAATATAAATATTCTGGAATAACTTTATCATTTGGCAAAATTCCGCAAATCGCTTGATTGGTTGTGCTCTCGACTTTCAATAAACCTACTTGCCCTACTGTGGCTCCATACATAGCTACCAAAACAGTATTCTTAGGCAGCATTTTAGCTGACGAATTATTTAACCCTAATGTGGTTATTTTACTATCTACATCAAAAATAATCCGATTAGCAATATCTCCACTTTTTAACCAGTTAATATCACCATTTTCATAGTACTCCTTAATATTGCTTTTAGGAGTACCACCTGATGTTGTTTCACAAATATCTCCAATTTCAAACATAGGATAATTGCTGTCAGCCGTAACAGAACCTTTATACCTCTCCCCAACTAGAATATAATCCTGCTCGGAGATGTCCTCTTTACTTGCTATCGTTGCCAAATCACAATCTGATACATCATGACCTTCTTTATAGTCCTTAAGAATTTTAATGACATCAGGAATATCACTTCCGGTGATTTCTCTTCTTTGTGCACCAAGACCATAACCATCATTGTTGATTTTAACAAACAGAATTTCATCCTTTTGTTTCGCAATTTTCCTATCAAAAAGCAATATACATGTTTTAACACCGCTATATGGATTGAATACACCTGATGGAAGAGAGATCACAGCAAAAAGAAGCCCATCATCCACAAGGAATTTTCTAAGTGATTTGTAGGCACCGGCTGATTGAAAAACAATCCCTTCAGGGACAATAATGCCAGCCTTTCCAGTTGGATTCAAATGCTCGGCTATATAATCGACAAACAAAACTTCAGAGCGCTTGGCCGGAACTCTGTATCTGTTATGCGGGATAATACCACCTTTTGGAGTCATAAAAGGTGGATTAGCCAGTATCACATCATATGTTTCATCCCATCTTTCAAGGCTTGTTAACGTATCGTATTCATATATCTTAGGCTTTATAAATTTATGCAGATACATATTTACCCTGGACAATCGGACCATGTCGGGAGAAATATCATATCCGGCAAAATTATCCGTCATCCTTTTTCTGTCATCAGCGGATAGAGTGCTGTTGCCATCTGCATCTTTATTTTTTTCTAATATGTGCTTGTAGGAACTGATCAAAAATCCTGCTGTACCACAAGCCGGATCTAAAACGCTGTCTGTTTTCTGTGGATCAACAATTTCAACTATCATGTCAATTATGTGCCTTGGTGTTCTGAATTGACCAGCATCACCTTGACTGCCCATGATTGATAGAAGATATTCAAAAGCATTTCCCAGTTCTTCACTGTGGTCATAAGTGAAGTCATTGATTTCTTTCAGAAACATATTCAAAGTCTCAGGATCGCGATAAGGGACATATGCACCTCTGAATATATCCCTGAACAGTTGAGGCAAATGGGAATTCGTGCTCATCTTGTCAATACCCTCTGCATAAAGGTTTGACCGTTGCTGTCCACTATTTTCCGATTGCATGATATTTGACCATGCGTATTTTTCATATTCTTCTTTGAAGAATTCGCGGCTACCACCCAATTCCATACCCTCTATATCCATATCGTCCATGAACTTATAGATTAAGGCTATTGTAATTTGTTCTACCTGTGCTTTTGGATCGGGCACTTTTCCTACCAATATGTCTCTTAAGGTATTTATTTTTCTCTTAACGTCAAAGTTTAACATTCTGCTCCTCCTATGCGACGAATTTTGAAACGTTCACATTGTCATTTATATAGTCTACAACTACTCTTTCCGATTTCGCCGGATAAGGGATCGCGCTTGGCATTCTCCATAAAAGTCTTGATGAATATTTTGTTGGTTTCCTCAGAGAAAAATTTCCTCTCAAAATCTTTTGCAAAGAAGATTT
>Ga0123335_1008148_pt1 | contig 11370 bp, 9 predicted proteins | sample BiotimSIPDNA_2_FD_89707 | JGI IMG/M metagenome (GOLD analysis project Ga0123335, IMG submission 89707) | Anaerobic biogas reactor microbial communites from Washington, USA - Biogas_R2 time_0 SIP DNA | ecosystem: Engineered > Bioreactor > Anaerobic > Unclassified | place: Washington, USA... | reverse complement strand
TAGTTGCTCTTTTGAAGATCGGGGCATCCGATTCCGCGGCAAGAACAACTTTAATATCCACGCCACGTGTGCTTGCCTGCCTGAGAAGCTTTCTTTCATTGCGCCCCGGGAGAAAATAACTGGCAAATATGATCATCCGCTCTGAGGCATGTCTGAATGCATACCGGTAACTTCTCAGGATCTCAATCTTGTTACGGTACCAGTTATTTTCCAGAACTCTGAGGGTGATGTCATCGGGATATTCTTTGGGATTTTGAACTACCTCTGTCGCTCTCTCATTGGCTGAGATGAAAGTCTTGTTCCAGTGTCTCTTAAGAATATTGTTTACATGAGCGCATTCAGGTCCTTTGATCAGGACAGCAAAATCGAGCCATTCCTTTTTCTTTTTTGTTCCGAGATACCTGTCGGCATAATTCAAGCCTCCTATTATTGCAGCTTCGCCATCGACCAGAAGCACCTTATGGTGCAGACGAAGGCTCAGCTGAAAACCTTTTGTAATGAATGCCGGGGAAAAAAATCTGAAGATGATGCCCGATGATTCGATTCTCCTGATGAGTTCTCCTGAAAGATATTTTGTGCCAAAGGCATCAAGAAGCAGGTAAACTCTAACCCCTCTTTCAGCAGCCCGTATAAGGGCATCAAATATGCGTAAACCCGCTGTATCTTCATCTACAATGTAAGTCTGGAAGTGTATATAGTGCCTGGCCTGATCGATAAGCCTTACATTTGCAGCAAAGAATGGTTCTCCGCTATGCAGAAGCTCTGCCGAATGACCTCCCCTGTATTCACGCCTGATACGGTGACTCATGGTGATGTCAATTACATATATACAAATATATGGTTTTAAATGATACTTATTCTCATCAGGTACTAAGCCTGCATCTGCTAATAATAGCAGCTAATATGGGTGCTGTTTAAAAATAGATATTATTTTTACGGAATTAAAGAGAAAAAGCACATGACAAGAAGACATTTGATAAGCAGCATGGCAGGAGCTGCTGCTGCCTCAGCAATGCCTTTCGGCAGTTCATCCCTGCAACAGACTGATTATGCCCTGAAGCTTAAGGGCAACATTCACCATTCTGTAAGCCAATGGTGCTATGGAGAGATACCTCTGCCTGAGTTTGCAGCAGCATGCAGGGAGATTGGGATTGAGTCGATAGAGCTTCTTGGTGAGAAAGACTGGCCTGCAGTCAAAAATGCCGGGCTTAAATGTGCGGTAGGATATGCAACAGACTGGGGCATACCAAAAGGATTCAACAGGATTGAACACCACGAAAAACTTATTGCCGATTTTGAGGCAATGATCCCAAAAGCTGCTTCGGCCGGCATTCCTAACCTTATATGTTTCTCGGGCAACAGGGAAGGCCAGAACGATAATGAAGGACTAATAAACTGTGCAAAAGGCTTGCGCCAGTTAATGCCCCTGGCTGAAAAACACGGAGTAACAATAATTATGGAGCTTTTAAACAGCTTTGGCCATGCAGACTACCAGTGCGATAAGACCCCCTGGGGTGCGGCACTGTGTGAAATGGTCGGATCTGAAAGGTTTAAACTTCTTTATGATATTTACCACATGCAGATCATGGAAGGAAATATTATTGAGAACATAACCAAGTACATCAATTACATCGGACACATACATACAGGTGGTGTTCCGGGCAGACATGAGCTCGATGAAACCCAGGAACTGTATTATCCTGCCATAATGAAAGCACTTGTAAAGGCAGGTTATAAAGGTTATGTAGGCCATGAATTTGTACCCGCCCAGAAAGACAAACTGGCATCACTGAGAAAATGTGTCCTTATATGCGATGTATAATATTTGGCGGATTTTTATACTTTTGCCGGACTAAAAATGGAATTGTATCGTTAAACCTTAAATGGACAGCCATTAAAAGCTGCCTGAAGAACAACATTATTATTAAATTATTTCATTAATACTTACTGACATGAGAAAATTTTTACTGGTTTTAGTTATTTCAATTACTTTTTCATCAGTCACAATAGCACAAGATTACAGGACAGGCATAGGACTAAGGGCAGGTGTCCCTTACGGACTGACTGTTAAACATTTTCTTACTAAATCAAATGCCCTTGAAGGAATACTTGCCAGCAGGTGGGGAGGATTCATCATTACCGGCCTGTATGAAAACGAACATTGGACAGGTGAGTATCCGGGGCTGAACTGGTACTGGGGCTTTGGCGCACACGTGGGATTCTGGAGCGAAGGTTCAAATCCAAGAGTAGATGAAACTTACTCGGGAGCAGTGATCGGAGCAGATGCTGTTCTTGGTCTGGAATATACATTTGATGAAATTCCCCTGAACCTGTCCTTGGACATTCTTCCAACGTTTAATCTCATTGGTTATTCAGGCTGGGGCGGTATAAACGGTGCTTTATCAATAAGATATGTTTTTTAAGAAAATTTTTGCATATCCAAAAAAAACATTGTTTCTTTGCATCCGCAAATTAAAAGTTCTTTAACTGGTCCATTCGTCTAGTGGTTAGGACGTCAGGTTTTCATCCTGGTAACAGGGGTTCGATTCCCCTATGGACTACAAAACAAATAAGGCAAGAGAGAAATATAAAAAATGGCAAATCACAAGTCATCCGAAAAAAGGAACAGGCAGACAAAGGTCAGAAATTCAGGAAACAGATATTATGCAAAAACCATGCGTAATGCTCTTAAAAAATTCCGTACCACAACAAATAAGGAAGAAGCAGGCGCTCTGCTTCCAAAGCTGACATCCATGCTTGACAAGCTTGCGAAGAAGAACATAATTCACTCAAATAAAGCTGCAAATCTTAAATCGTCTATCGCAAAGCACATGAATGCCTTGCAGTAAAAATATTTAATGCTCCCTTTGAAAGCCGTCCCTTTAAGACGGCTTTTTTGCATTAACCACGGGCATCCTGATTATTTTCAAATAACAGAAATAATCACGGTACTAATCAATGAACATCCTGTCTCCTTATGGTCATCTGAAATAAGTCCGGCTGACACCCGGCACGCAAAAGGAAATACCCAGCCTCTATTTCAGGTTATGATATGCTTACAACCAACCTTTTCAGATCGGGGCTTGCCGCTGCCGGTTTCCCGTCGACCCAAACCCTTAATCCCCTGCCCTTTTTATACCTTTTGCCTGTCTTGTCATATATTATTGTAAGAATTTTTCCGTGGTATAATATATTATCCAGACAAAAATAATCCCAGGCATCTCCAGGGATCAAAGGATTAATAATCAGTTCATTGCCTGATTGCGGACGCAGGCCGATCAAACCTGTGATAAGCAGATCGCAAAATGTTGAATGATTGTAATCCTTGCCACGCTCAACACCGCCTTTTTCCCGGGACCATGTGCCATTTTCCCACTCTTTAAGACGAGTCCGCGCAATCCAGTCACCCGTAAAGGGGTTAAGGTTTTCATCTATCCACGGTACGGTTTTTCCGTCTTCACGCTTTAACTTATGGCTATCTGAATAAATACCCAACAATTTAAAATAATCTTTTCGGGTAATGTAATCCTGCGAATAATTATTCAGGAGGTTGGCCAGACCGGTGAGGGTAACCGACGTGGAATAGGGCCAGGAAGGTCCATTCCACTGACATTCGTGTCCTTCATATGAAATTTTGAACTCGCTGTCAGATCGTTCAGCAGTTACTAATCCATAAGGTGCAAAAAAATACGCAGTGTCCATTAAGAATCTCCATGCTTCTGAATAAACACTATCGGGAATATTGAAGTACCATGGGGTATAGCCATGCAATTCACGGGTTTTGCATAACTCACCCTGATCTTCCCGGGGGAGGACCTTGAAAAAACTGTCGTTGTCATCCCATAGCATATTCTGGATATTATCTTTTATGGTCAGCGCCTTTTTACGAAACCTTTCCGATACTTCATCATTCCCCGTTAATCCTGCTATTTCCGAAACAGCCTTAGCTTCAGCATACATATATGAATTTATTGTTGCCCTGTAACCGCTTCCGCAAATCGACAGCTCCATTCCGTCATAGCCATCGAACTGCCAGAACAAACCGTTTGAATCGAGTTTCTCGTTTTCCCAGGCTTCATAATTCGATATCATATCTGGAAACAGATCAACTATCAGCGTCTGATCGCCTGTTACAAGAAAATGATTATAAAGAGCATCTGAAATCCAGCAACTGTATTTTCTTATACTTCCTCCTCCTCTGAACCAGAACCTGGCATAATCGATAAGATACTTTTGATCGTGCATCCAACGCCCTTCATAGAAATGGAATGAGGCTGCGCAGTTAATAGTGTTGTATTTCCCGCCCCATGGCACGTCAGGAAGGAACTCAGTAACAACATAACCGTCAGGAGTGTTTTTAATATGTTTCCGGTATGTCCACCATCTGAAATAATAGGTTTGCTCCATCTGCTTGTCAGGGCAATCGAAAAGAGGTATGTTGCCTGAAATGAATTCCCAGCTTTCATCGTTTGTGATCTCATTCCTGTAGACTTCGGCATCATTGAGATTGAATGAATCAATATAATGCCTGAAATCTTCAGGATCAAGAACAGGATCCCTGTCGCACGAACTGCCAAGGCTTAATATGATAAAGAACAACCAGAGGGAAGAAAAACTAGCAATTTTCATCATAATATTATTTTGATTTTAACGGTATGATGGAACCCACATAAGTGAAAATTATATAAATACGTGTTTGTGTATGAAATATATGTGGGTTTCATTTTATCATAATTTTAATGGTATGATGAAATCCACATGGTTGAAAATTACGCACATTTTCTTAAATATTCCTATCTTTACATTGTCTCGCTAATATTTTTATATATGTCATTAAAGATAACCGATTGGGCTGTCGAGGACAGGCCAAGGGAAAAGCTTGCCATAAAAGGTACTTCAAGCCTCAGTGACGCAGAACTTCTTGCAATTCTTATCAGTTCCGGAACCAGGAACAAATCAGCAGTTGACCTGGGAAGAGAACTGCTCAGCCTGGTCAATAACAACCTTAATTCCCTGGGGAAGCTGTCAATTGCCGATCTCAAAAAAATTCGCGGCATCGGTCAGGCAAGGGCTGTGATCATTGCCGCGGCACTGGAGCTCGGAAGAAGGCGGAAACTTGCGGAAATACCGGCAGCCCGGCAGATAAAATGCTCGAAAGATGCGGCTGAAATATTTCAGCCTGTCCTTGGCGATCTCAGTCATGAAGAATTCTGGATACTATACCTCAACCGTTCAAACAAAGTCATTGAAAAAATGAAGTTAAGTCATGGAGGGATCAGCGGTACCGTCACCGATGTCAGACTTGTGATGAAGAGAGCTGTTGAGTGCCTGGCATCCGGCATAATAGTGTGTCATAATCATCCGTCGGGAAATACCAATCCCAGCGAATCGGATAATAAGATCACCCGAAAGATCAGGGAAGCGGGCAATCTGATGGATATCCAGCTTCTCGATCATCTCATCGTAACAGAAAAGGATTATTACAGCTATGCAGATAACGGAATGCTTTAGGAATAATCAGGCAGCGATCCATATTTGCTAATTCTGCCATCATCACTGCACTCCTCAAGAAGAACGGAAAAGGTTTTATCAAGCACCGGATGCACACCTTTGGGAAAGATCTCAGCAAGCGGAACAAGTACAAACTTCCTCATGTGGAGTAAGGGGTGAGGTACCTTTAGTTCCGGCTTACTTATTATTCTGTTTTCATACAACAGGATATCAATATCAATGACCCGTGATTCATAACCCTGTCTGCATTTCCTTGTTCTGCCCATCATGACTTCAATTGACATAGCCCGTTTGAGAACAATTTCAGGTGTAAACCTGGTCTTTACATGCAGAACTAAATTCAGGTAAGCGTTATTATCATTGTAACCCCACGGCTCTGTCTCATAAACAGACGACACATCCGATATCAGGCCTATATGTTTCCTGATGCAGGAAAGAGCATCCTGCAGGTTTTTCTCCCTGTCGTAAAGGTTTGTACCTATGCCCAGGTACACTTCTTTCAATACACTCCGGCCCATGGATCAAAATTATTAATTCCATGGTGAAAATTCTCCAATTGACAATGATTTTATAACTTTAAGCCTCATTTTTAAATCAATACTGCAGATGAAATCCTCATGATTGAATTCAAATGCAAACACATAATGAATTTAATTTTCAATCATATGCGGTTCCATCATACCATTAAAAATAAAATTATATTACGATGAAAACTTTTTTGAAATACACTCTGGCTACAATCACGGGGATCATTATTTGCTCCATCCTATTTTTCATAATCATGCTGGCGAGTTTTTCAGCTATGGTTGCTATAGGGAATAAGACCACATCCGTGCCGGAAAATTCAGTTTTGGTACTTAAGGCAGGAGTGGCGATACCTGACAGGAGCGATAACAATCCTGTTTCAGGCCTTGACCTTGTGAATATGACCGTCAATCCGGCCACAGGCCTGAATGATATCCTGAAGAACATCAAAAAAGCTGCTGAAGACCCGAAGATCAAAGGCATTCTGATTGAGAACGGGTTAATTCCTTCAGGCTGGGCAACAACCGAAGAGATCAGGAATGCTCTCGTCAAATTCCGCGAAAGCGGGAAATTTGTTATTGCCTATACTGACTATATTTTACTTCAGGAAGGTTATTATCTGTCTACTGCCGCAGACAAAATATTCATCAACCCCTCTTCTACTGTTGACTTTAAAGGGCTTAGCGGCGAAGTGATGTTTTACCGTAACGCACTTGAGAAAATGGGCATTGAAGTCCAGGTTACCAGACACGGAAAATTCAAGGGGGCGGTTGAGCCATTTATGCTTGACGGGCTCAGTGACGAAAATGAAGAACAGATAAGGGCATATGTCGGTTCTATCTGGTCACATGTTGTAAGCGGAATAGCACGGTCGAGAGGCATAACTGAGGAGAGGTTAAACCAGCTGGCCGACAGTCTTGTGGGATATTCCCCTGAAGGTGCCCTTAAGTGCGGGCTTGTTGACGGACTTCTTTTCCGCGATGCTCTTAATGACACCCTTAAAATACTGTCGGGGATGACTACCGACGATAAAATAAATCTGGTGCAAATGTCAAAATATACCAGAGTGCCCGAGCAGAATAAAATGGTATCTGCAAAGAACAAGATATCCGTGATCTATGCTTCGGGATCGATAGTAGCCGGCAAAGGGACGGGGAATAACATCGGGGGAAATGCTTTTTCAGAGGTCATAAGGAAAGAAAGGCTCGACTCCAATGTAAGGGCAATCGTCCTGAGAGTTAACTCACCGGGAGGTAATGCAACTGCTTCCGATCTTATCTGGAGAGAGATCCATCTTGCTTCAAAGGTTAAGCCGGTTGTCATTTCCATGGGCAATTATGCTGCTTCAGGAGGATACTGGATTTCAACACCGGGAACAAAAATATTCGCCAGTCCGACAACAATTACCGGCTCAATCGGCGTTTTCGGACTTCTGCCAAATACTGACAAACTTATGGATCAGAAACTTGGCATATCGACCGAAACAGTGAAGACAAATAAGAATTCTGATTTCCCGTCAGTTTTCAGGCCCATGAGTACTTACGAAAAGCAGGTTATGCAAATGAATGTTGACAAAATCTATAACGATTTCCTCGATAAAGTTTCGGCGGGCAGAAATATGTCCAGAGAAGCCATTGACAGCATAGGTCAGGGCAGGGTGTGGAGCGGTGCAAATGCCCTTGAAATAGGTCTTGTTGATGAAGCAGGCGGACTTAATGCCGCAATTGAAAGTGCCGCAAGCCTGGCCGGAGTGAGCACATATTCCGTTAAGGAGCTTCCTGTAGAACAGGATCCCTATATGAAGCTTATGTCGCAGCTGGGAGGAGACGTAAAAATGCGGATTCTCCGGAACGAACTGGGCGAATCGCTGAAGATAGTAAATGCAATAAAGGAGGTAAGCACCCTATCGGGAGTGCAGGCCCGTCTTCCATATTTTATTGAAATAAGATAAAGCATGGGAAAAAGCAGGTCCTGTCTTCTTTATCCTCTTGCATCTATTTACGGATCGATAACCGGGATCAGGAATTACCTATATGATTCAGGCTTCCTCCATTCAACAGAGTTTGAGATACCAGTAATTTGTGCCGGCAATATTACAGCCGGGGGAACCGGCAAAACGCCGCTTACCGAATACCTGATCAGGCTACTGAAAGACAAGTTCAGAGTGGCTTTGCTGAGCAGGGGTTACAAGAGGAAAACAGCCGGATTTCAAATGGCAACAGCCGGTACAACAGTCAGCGATCTTGGGGACGAATCATTCCAGATTTGGCAAAAATTCCCCGACATACTGGTGGCAGTGGATAATAACCGGGTGAACGGAGTCAGTTCAATACTTCAAAATAATCCCGATATACAAGTTGTCCTGATGGATGACGGCTTTCAGCACAGACGCATAAAACCGGGGTTGTCAATAGTGCTGATCGATTACAACAGGCCGCTTTCAAAAGACCATCTCCTGCCATACGGCAATCTCAGGGAAAATAAAAAGAACCTCCGGAGAGCTGATATAATAATATTCACCAAATCACCCGCGGACATCACAAATGAGAACATGAAAACGGCTCTTCGCGGTCTTGGACCTTCAGCCGGAAAGAATGTCTTTTTCACTTCCATAACATACGGAAGCCCACGTCCGCTTTTTGAAGGATCCATCCGGCATAAGCTTATTCCCGAGAATCTCGAACATTCCAATAGCGGAGCGCTTTTAATTACAGGGATAGCTTCCCCCGAACCGCTGAAAAGATATCTCGAGAACTTCTTCGGGGAAATAGTACATCTGAATTACCCCGATCATTACAACTTCAGGGCCGGCGATTATGAAAAGATGCGCATTGCATGGGAGAAAATGAGGTCACCTGTCAGATATGCCATCACCACGGAGAAAGATTCAGTAAGGTTGAAATATTTTAGTAATATTGCAGAACCCCTGAAAAGGGCTTTTTATTACATACCCGCAGGTGTTGCATTCCTTAACGGGACTAATATTGAATTTGACAATCTGATTCTTGAGTATGCTGGAAAAAATAAAGGAAACGGTGGAGTTTCTGAAAAGCAAAGGGATAAAGGATCCTGATGCCGGTATTATCCTGGGAACCGGACTGGGTGGACTTACAACAAAAATTGAAAACCGGATTGAAATAGATTACAGTGCAATACCCAATTTCCCTCTTTCCACTGTTGAAGGGCATGCAGGGAAACTGATCTATGGGGATTTAGGCAACAGGAAAATCGTAGCCCTGAAAGGGCGGTTTCATTATTATGAAGGTTATGGCACGGAACAGATATCGTTGCCGGTAAGAGTTCTGAAATACCTTGGGATCAGGGGATTATTCCTGTCCAACGCAGCAGGGGGAGTTAATCCTGACTTCCAGATAGGTGATATAATGATAATTTCAGATCATATTAACCTGCTTCCAAATCCGCTTATCGGGAAAAATGATGACAGAATTGGGCCACGTTTCCCCGACATGGGCAAAGCTTATGACAAAACGCTTATTGACAAGGCCAAGATAATAGCAGAGAAGAACGGCATAAAGGTACAGAAGGGAGTATACCTTTCAACAACAGGACCTACCTTTGAGACCCCTGCAGAATATAAATATTTCCGGATTATAGGGGCAGATTCTGTGGGGATGTCAACCACTCCTGAAGTTATCCTTGCAAGGCACATGGGATTACCCTGTTTTGCCGTAAGCATTATCACCGATCTGGGTGTTGAGGGCAAAATCGAGTATACAACTCATGAATTGGTGCAGAGAGAAGCTGAAAAAGCCGAAGCCCGCATGACTGTCATAATGACTGAACTGATAAATTCATTCTAAATTTTTAACCTCAAAAGTTATCTCCTAAGTACAGAGCATACTTTTTTCCAATGGATGGTTTTGCCGCCGGGATTAAGGACTGAAACAAATACTATATAGATACCGGAGTCAACCATCGAACCATCCTTTGCTGTACCATCCCAGTTAAGTGATACATCAGACCCGGCCAGCAAGTTGCCGGCAAGGGTTTTAACAAACGTGCCAGTCTCATCAAAGATCTCGGCGGACACTAAATTTCCTGTTTCTGTTAAGGACAGACTTATTGTAAGAATATCTTCATAGCCGTCATTATCGGGACTGATTCTGGTTGAAGACAATGCTATTCCGTCTTTGCTTACCAGCGCTTCAGCCACAACAGAATTAACTGCGCCCGGAGTTCCCCAGTTTGACGTCGCGGCAGCAGAATGCCAGTTTGACCTGTCTGCCGAGGCCCCTCCGGGCACAATTTTCTCTAAAGCAACTCCATCATCTGACACAAGCAGGGGGTAATGCATTTCATCATCATAAATAAATTCATCAACAATATCGAGCTCCCTTGTCATAAGTATCAGATGACCCTTATCGTCAGGCATCGAAGGAAGAGACCCTGTTTCAAAGATGTGCTCCGGATCGGAAAAAGGATAGGCCTGAAGTATTCTTTCCCTGTTAACGGTAATAGTGTAATAATCACCCGGCATGATGCAGCGGTGCTCTTCAGACACAAAAACAACCGACGAAGTATCGCCTGACTGATTAACCGATACAAGTATCAGACGTGCAGCATCAATTATTTTTCCTGAATTGTTGTAGAATTCTATATAATCAGGATCTCCGGGCATCGGATTAAAAAGAACCTCATTGAAAAGGATATCGCCTTCGGCGGCATTCCCGGGTATGCCAAAATCATATGACATACGTTCAGCCCTGTTTCCGGCAACATCGGCCAGGGCTTCAGGGAAACTCAGGGTGTGGGTCCTGCCTCTTTCAATGAAAACTTCCGGTATAATGATGTATTCCCTGAGTAGAGGATCTGCTGCCTCAACAGATTTCACCGGGTTATCATTTATTCTGATCCCGCTGTGTAAATCCGGAAAACAAAAGACAGGTTCGCTAAATCTCACTCTGACAGAAAGACTATCGTCGGGGAACGCATTCACTATACCGGTAAAAACAATATCCCTGTCCTCACCCGAAACTGAGTTTTTTGTTCCCGGTGTCCCTCCTGACCTCGATGCTGAACCTTTCCAGTTTCCATCGAACTGGAAAGGATATGCGGCATCGATCATCTCGAGCGACCAGCCTCCTTCCGACTTCAATTCATTGCAATACCAATTTTGAGAATATTCGATACCATGTATCAGTTCTCCCTTGCTGTTCCTAAGCGCCAGGATCATTCCCCTGTTGACCAAAGCCGGAAAAGACTTCAATCCTATCACTTTACCATATCCCGCAAAAGCAGCGGTATCCTTTACAGATGTAAGTATTACATACTCACCGGCAGGAATTGTAAAACCGGGAATGGCAATTTCATAGT
>Ga0123335_1008143_pt1 | contig 11375 bp, 7 predicted proteins | sample BiotimSIPDNA_2_FD_89707 | JGI IMG/M metagenome (GOLD analysis project Ga0123335, IMG submission 89707) | Anaerobic biogas reactor microbial communites from Washington, USA - Biogas_R2 time_0 SIP DNA | ecosystem: Engineered > Bioreactor > Anaerobic > Unclassified | place: Washington, USA... | reverse complement strand
GCCTGCCAGGTTGAGGCGTTCGCCAAGACCTTTCACTTCGTCACGCAGAGCCTCAATGTACTGGTTGGCTTCCTCAAGGGGGCTGAGGTCGGTTGAGTCGTCCTGGCTTGTCGAGGGCGTGGTTGCGCTCGGCGCGGGAAGACGTGGAATCATGGCGATGTTTTGCATGGTGCTTGTCTCCTTTCTGGTTTTTGGGGTGGTTTGGGGTACGTTGGCAGGGGAAGCTGCCGGTTGTGCTTGAGGTGCCTTTGGTGTGGTTTCCTCCTTTGCTGGCTGGGGGATTGGACTGCTTGCTGTTGCAACTGCCGTTGCCGTGACATCCTGTTCCTCCGGCTGGGGAATGGCTTCCGCCTCAACGGCGACATCAGGCTCTGCCGCCTTTTTCCTCACACAGCCCATGAATACATAAAAGCCAGCGCCGCCTGTGGCTATCATGGCGCAATCGTCGCGTGTGCTCATCCGCAGGGTGTCGTGTCCGAACTTGATGGCCTTCAGCAGGAAGTCGGCCTTCACGTTCGTCGTGCAGGGAAGCAGACCGCCTTTGACTTCGGCGTTGTTCAGGTACACTGTCCTGCCGGTCGCATCAACGACCTTCAGGCGGCTGGCTTCAACGGTCAGCTCCACATGCTCGCTGATCTTCTTTTCCACCAATCCCAGGAAGTTCTTTAGGACGTTGCGGTCGGTTTCCGGCAAGGCAATGGCGCAGTCAAGCCGGGTGTCATCGGGGACAACCTGCCGCCAGTTCGGGAATTTGCCATCGACATTTTTAGTGATGTAGAGGAAGTTTTCGCCCCGAATGGCTATGAAGGTCGATTGTTCGCTCGCCTTCCAGGTGGCAAGGGACAGCCATCGCTGCCGGATGGAAAGCAGAACGCGATTGAACTCAAGAATGAGCTCCGACGGCAAGCCTGAAAGGGGCAGCGGCACATGGAACAGGTGCTGCCCGTTGGTGGCCGTGACGCCATCCGGCGAGATGCTGATGCCATGCAGTATCTTCCGCGAGGGGTCGTCGCAGGTGCAGGCTTGGGCGTTGGCAAGGAACGAGGTGAAGTTAGTGGGGAGGATAATCTGGCTGGGATTCTTGGGGATTTCCGGGAACGGGTAGGCATCGCTTTGAGGTGCGAGAGTCAGGATGCCCAGCTGGAGTTCGTTGTTGAAGACCGTGAGTTCATCGGCCTGGACGATGAACGTCAATTCGCCTGTCCTGCCGCAGCCATTGACTGCGTTTTTAAGCTCGGCGCACGATACGGCGACATCGAGGTCGGCATCAGCCTTGGCATTCGGCAGGGTGAACTGGAGAGCCTGGTCGAGGTCTCCGGCAGACAAGACTACAGACTGCTTCTTGGCGTCGGCCTGTATCCTGACAAGCCGGGTGGCGGGCAGGATGGGATTCGCGACGCAGGCGATTCTGGACAGGGAACAAAGCGCCTCGGACAATTCGGTTTTGGGAATGATGATTTTCATTGTTTACTCCTCATTTTCCGTTATGGACACAAAACAGAAAACCCCAGCACCCACAAGGGAGTGCTGGGGTGAAAAGAGATTGGCTCCTTTCATGGTAGCAATATATATTTGAAGATCATCAAGATTGCACCTTGTATCCTCAAGGTATGTTGCCCTGATTCGATTTCATGTCAGGCTTTCCTCAAGTCTTCAGAATGATGTTTTCGGATCATACTTTTCTTTGAATTGATTCACCTGCTTATGTGTCATATTGTAAAAATTATTTACCCCGAATTCTTTAAATATATCACATTCCCTTAGACCTTTTTTTTCGATGATAGCGTGTATCATATTGACTTGACGAACAGACGCTGTATTTTCATTATTTTTGTTTTTATTTTTTATTTCATGGTTTGATTCTGGTATTGACGCTCCTCTATGCGGGTTTTTTGCAGGAAAGAGACGAGAGTCTTGATTTGAATCCTTGGTCTCAGATTTAAGCTGTTTTTCGATTGGGGATGCGGCATCGGAAGAAGCAGGGATGACTCGCGGGGGTGTGTGATTACCCACAAGATCCTTTACGCAATGCGCAGCAAGTTGTTTAAATTCATCAAGTTGTTCTTTCATGCATTCTACTGATGCGTCGTCTGGAAAGTCGGCTTCTGCCTGAATGTCAGCCCTCAACTCATCGGGTTGCCCTGCGACGTGCTTGATTGATACGGTCATTAATAATTTTTTCATTGTTTGCTCCTTACAGATAGTCATTATATGTCTAAAAACCTCCACTGATAGTCAGACGTATCTGAATAATCAGTGACCTACTTGGGGAATCGACTCGTTTGTGAATTGTTATCAAGTTTCACAATATCAATCCCCCATAATATGGTAGACTAAATAATAAATAAATCAGACAACTTAGAACATCCATGAAGATTGATAGCTTGCAAATGTTCAAGACATAGTGATTGATTAAAAGATGAAGATGTTTGTAGGTTATTGGTAATATCATCACGCACTCAAAGCAAGAAGAACAATAATAAGAACAACAAAAACAATATATAAGAGAAGAATATTAAAAGATATAAAGAGATATACAGAGACATGAAAGATACATACAGATATACATGAAAAGTATTAAAGAAGTATACAAAGACAATATTCAAAGATATACAAAGACAATATTCAAAGAGAAGAAGATTATACAAAGAAGATTACATGAAGAAACACATCAAAGAAATATACAAAACATACATTCAAAGCAATATAGAAGAAAACAATGAACATACTGAATGAACCAATGCCTTTGAATTGTTGATATGAAACAACAGAGATTGAATGATTATGTGAACATGACTGCATGACATAACTGGATTGTCAAAACATCATTACGATTCAAGAGAAAAAGCAATGAAGGAACGATAAGAGATGCAGCCTGAACTTTGATACAGGAGAAGACTATTGAACCAGCATTTATGCCATGTACGTGGACTTGAAAGGAACAGCATGAAAAACTATTCTGAACATATTTTGAGAGAGAAGTGAAGAGAAGGGCAGATACCCAATACTTTGAATATCCAGGGTAACTATTGATTCGAGATGACCATGATTTGATAAGTGATGATTCATCCAACATTTAGGCATTAGCACCTGACACACAAAAGACACCATTTTTGCCACGCTATAGCGCATTTTGAGACACCTTGCTTCATCTATTTTAAGTGGTTGTGATGTATGCACTTAGTTCAAGTCAAAGAGGAGGATTTATATGGCGAAACAACGAAAATTAACCTTTGAGCCAGATTACAACGGATATCCCATCAACACGGACAAAGAGGCTGGGTTAGCCTGTGACACCCGTATCCTTAACGCCATCGAGCGGACTTTGGATGCAGGGCTGGAGGCGTCATCTAAGGCTCTGGTCTTCCGCTACGATGTACGGCTGCCCCGGACGATTGAAGAGACCTCCAATGAGATTTTCAAATCATTCCAGGCGGATTTCTGCAAGCATTTGACGCGAAAGGGACTCAAGCCCAGATACGTCGCCGTGCGTGAAGGGGACAGTTCGCCCAACCCGCACTACCATGTCGCCATGGTGCTGGATGGGCAAAAGACGCAGAACCCCTATGGACACCTTCAGAAAGCCGGAGAAACTTTGGCGCGTAAGCTCGACCTTCCACCTGACCGCAATCATGGCCTGATCCATGCCTGTGACAGGGACTATAACGGCCAACCCCAGCCCAACAGCTACATGTTGACGCGGGACGGGGAGAACTATGACGATGCCTTCCACCGTCTGTCATATTTAGCCAAGGTCTCGACCAAGCCATCGGACAGGGTGAGGGAGCTCTTCGTGTCGAAGCGGCCTCGTAAGAGTAAGTGACGGCGATATGGCCGCAGCATTGGCGATATGGCCGCAGCATTGGCGCTATGGCCTCGTAAAGGCTCGGATTTCATCGATTAGCGCTTTTCGCGAATGGGGGGCCGGGGGGAGTGCCTTGAGCGATTCTATGGATGCTTGGAGCCCGAGCCATACGGATTGCGTACTATCAGCAGGTGAGGAAGAGCAACTTGGTTCAGGTCTTGCGTTGCGCTGTCGGACGCGCTGCATCTGGTTGCAGTTTACCGTCACTGTCGTTCCAAGGCACGGGGGGAACAGCTGTCGTTCAAGTCATGCTGACAGTTCATTGGTCGGCATTGAACGTCATGGTGGCGTTGGTCATAACACCTGCCATGTCGCACGGGGCTGGGCAGTAAAGGAGAGCCGCCGCCAGAGCAAAAACACCCTGGTCATCAGCGGGACGACCAAGGTGTTCAATTTGCCCTTATGTTTCGTATGTGACCGGGCCGCAGCCCTGTCCGTTGCCATGCTTGCCCTGTCCCCTTCACCTGGGGCGTAAGGCGGCTTGAAGTCTCGTGACCGCCCTTTGGATATAGGCTTGCTTTAAGGTGCCTTCAATGGCATCGTCAGAAGCGATAGCCGCCCGGCCTGAAGTCCGGCATGGGTTTGGCATTCCGGATTTGCTCCAAGGTGATAACAGGGGGAGGTACAATTGGTGGTACTTGGGTTACGGGGATGGCGTTGCGCAGGCGTTCAATTCTTTCTGTGCTTTCCTGAATTAAAGCCGCGAGTGATTGTTCAGGCTTGTTCACGTCGCCATTATTGCTATCGTCGTTTCTTGCCTCATTGCCATCATCCGTACCTACGTCTCCACCTTCGGTGTCGCTCTCACCCTGGGCGTCTTCTTCATCGTCGCGGGAGTATGAAGCACCGTCTAAGTCGATCACGTCCTCGAGATATTGATCGAAGCCATGCCTGTCGTCATCATCCGGATCGAAAAGTGAAATATAGTCTAATGACCTCATAAAAGTACTCCTTAATGCTAATTGTGTTGTTTATTTCCAGACTGCCGTATTTTGACCGTGTCCACGTCCCTGGATATAGCTTTTTGTGCTATATCCAGGGGGTAGTAATGCTATTTATCTGTGCTTTTTCCGGCCAGGCTCTTTCTTTAGTCCAATGTCCGCATTGCAGAGTTTGTGACCCTGCATCAGGGTATCCAGGCTTGATTTCGAGCAGTGGAGAGCCTTAGCCAGCTCGGGCCGGACCTGTAGCCGCATGACCTCGACTATTTCCTTGAGCATGGTTCTGACTCCTTCACTGTCTTGTTCCTTGAGCTCCTTATACGTGACAGGTGCTTCTACGGAATTCATTTCGAATGCCGGAGCATCGGGGACTGGTAACTTTTCCTTTGTCACCAGCCTCCAGACGAAATCCTTTTTCACTTCCCCGTCGACCTCCTTGTCCACCAGCACGTTTGTTTCCAGATCAATGCGGATTTCACGTGGATTGAGCTGGGCGCCTTCTCGGATTTTGGTGAACTCCAGGTTGAGGATGACTTGACTCCGCTCTGCTTCGGCGGCGTCGATTTCGTCGCATATAACTTCTGCCTGCTCCTCCTTGGTTAGGGTGTTGTCCTTTCCGCTTTTGTTATTCATTTGAGCGCGTAATTCCTGCTGCCACTCGGGGCTTTTCGACACTTTCATGATCACTTCGGCCTGGCGTTCCAAGTGAATGGAAGCAGCCGTGAAGCCTTGAGTGTTAGTGTGGCATACTAAAATGACCAGGAAATCATTGTCGCAACGGAGGTTACGCAGGAACGTAAGCACGGGCAATGCCTGCTTGCCTTCCTGGCTGTCGCCAGCGAGTGTGGCGTAGTTGTCGAAGACCACGGTGCCGATTGCCTTTCCGTTGGCTTTCCGCAGTGAGTTGATTTGTTCCTCAATGTACTTCTGGCAGGCAGGGACTTTTAAATCAAAGCCGTTTTCAGTCACGCATGGCGCGGTCGCCAAATCCACCGTGATCACGTTTGTGTCATCAAGAGGATTTCCATCCGGCGTACGCAGGCATGTTCCAAGCCGCTGTAGCCGTTGCCGGATTTCATTTTTGCGACCTTCGCCATGGAAATAGACCGACAACCCGTCCTCTTGCGCCAAGAGCAGCGCATACAGCAAAGCGCACCACGTCTTGCCGCTGCCGCGCTCGCCCAGTATCTCGACCAGCTGGCGAGTTTGTAAGTACGGGAACGCTGTGGTGATCCTACCTTCGGGAATTTCCCGAGGCGGACGACAGTCTATAAAGCCCCATAGAGTAATACTTGAGCCATACTTGTCGAGCAGCTTGCCGAATTCATTGTCGGAAAATATTTCGAACTTTTCATAGATTAAGGAACTACCATTGCAGTCGATGATATGAGTATGCCCATAGCCAGCATCCCTGATTTTTGAGCAGGCGTGAATTGCTAAGTCTGCCTCCTCTCTGGCTGCGTCTGGAGTTGTGGGAAGCAGGTAATGAACCGTTTTTCCACGTAGTAGCTCCCAAGGCAGCCGGTCAATGTTGCCGGCTAGATCATAGTCGGAGAGGAACACACAGTCAGAGTCAATGCGAAAAGCAGAAATGACTTCTGGATGTGAGGTTAATATGATGAATCTACTAGAACCAATTTGCCCCTCGTTGATGAAATGTGGTTGGCCGGGGGGCAGAAACATCGGCATCGGCAGAGAGTGGCCTATCATGCAAACAGGTTGCACCGGCAGAAATGCTATCTTGCCGTTTTCCAAGCGTACTTCCACTATCCGATAATGCGGACATGAGCCGTCTCCTATTACATCGAAGGTTTTCCCCTGAATGTCGTACAGGTAGTTTAATGCCGAAAACTGGATTGGGCAGGTGCTATCAATGCCGAAGGAGCTTTCTGTGCACGTCATTGGGTTGATGTTCAGCATGTCGCAGATTTTTTTCGCCATGCCGAGTTCATACCAAAGCATTTTGTTGTAGTAGCTGGCGAGTCGCAGTAGCGGTCGGGCGCAGTCCTTGAAAATTGGCATCTCATTCAAGAGGTTTATACCCCACCCAAAACACCCTGCTTGCGTCATTGCCCAGAACCGTACCTCCGGTTGCAGAACAGGCAGATTATAAGTGTCGTCGAACTTCAAGTAAATTGGCATGCTCAGCGAGCTGTTATAAGCCCTTGCCATTACCATCGTAAAGTTCTGGTCACCGCCGGTGGCAAAGAAACGCTGTGCTTGTGTTGGATGAAACAGGTTTACCCAAAGCGCCAGTTCTGCCGCCTCCAAGGTGAACATGTTGCTCATGTATTCTGGGTCAGGGAGTCGATACTCAATCTCCGAAAGGCTAGCGTTCAAAAGAGCTTCCAGAACGCCTACCCCGGGTGGCACGTTTTTGCTGTTGGCGTTGGAGTACGGACAGTTTTGTAGTTTTTCCCACAACGGGAAGCAAGCCATTGCTGGCATTGGAATGTCTGCGTTCGCCGGTTGCAGGCCGGTTGGGAAGACGTCGCGGTAGACGGCATAGTCCTGCGGTTGTTTTTTTTGTTTGATGGTTGTCATGGTTGTCGTAGTCATAGTATTACCTTATGATAAGCAGATTGGTTAAATTAAGGTTAGTGGAGCCTTAGTAGCCAGAAGCCAGTGCATCCACCTCGGATTCGATGAAACGGATTTTGCGTGGTGACAGCCGTATTTCTGTTAGCTGACCACGACGGATCATGGCAAGAAGCGTAGGCGCCGACACGCCCAGGCGTGCCAGCACTTCTCGCCGCTTGATGAGCTTGCGCTTCGGCTTCGGTTTATCTGTGATTGCTTCAATCAGGTGTTTTTTTTCCGAAGCAGGAAGGTCGCTGCCTTGAATGAGCGACAGTATAGCCATCAGTAGTGTTTTTTTGTCCATAAGAAGTTCTCTTTACCTCGCTTCCGGCAGCGAGGTCCATGTTGTCATTGATGATGATGCCGGATGTCATCGCAGTAGAAAGCATTTTCATTGTATGTCTCCAATCTTAGCGTCTTTGTTAATCAGGTACGTGCGCCACGTGTAACTGAAGAAAGGCAGGGTAGTTATCGGCCTTCGACCTGTTGGTCGATGCGGCCGGGCATGTTGTAGTCTTGAGTTGAAGTTGGCTGGTGTTTGCTACGTCATGGTTCCTCCTTCGGTTTTTCTGTTAATTGATTCGCCGCTCACTGGCCCACCGCTGAGCGGCAGACCAAGGCGCATTAACCATATAAAATAAACTGACATTTCATGTTTTCAAGCTTAACATTTTGACTATCAATGAGTTGCGGAAAAACTAATACGTATTATATATTTTTTCCTACCTAAAATAATTTGATTTAAAAAAATCTATTATTTGAGTTTACTGCTGAGATTTTTAGGTATAATACGTATTAAAAGTAGAGTTAGCCTGAAACCTAATTAATTCGAATAAAAAAGTTAAATTTTCGTTTTTTTGGGGGGCAGGCGCGGGGTTGACTGATCTGGCCGGGCGGCACCACAGCCAAATCACCCAGATTGATTTGCCACGGGACGCAAGCTCTCAGCTGCCTTTTTGGACTGAAGGAGGTGGCGTTGCGTCCAAAGCTTTGCGACGGCCGTTCCAAACCGCCAAGAAGCCGCTATCAATCGCCGTTGCCAATACCCGGAACGCGGTTATGTTAAAAGGCAACACAAGCGCTCCCTTGAGCATCCGAGGGGGCGGTTAGCCCAGCGATTGGTTGAACAGGGCATGGCAGAACTGAAATCTGAATATAACCGCTGGAGGCGTTATCCTAATGCCGCTTGGGAACTGGAGAAGCGTCCGGCCATCAGGCCTAATGTTCGCTGGACGCTATCTACTTAATTAGGTGAAGCCAGTATGGCAATTAAACTTACTAAAAAAGGCATCCAGCACTGGGCCATGGAAAAATTGCTCGACAAGCAATTTACAACTCCAGGCTTGTGCTTTAATTGCCCTAAAATTGGAGAGCAAAAAAAATGTTCGCTTCCTCCTGGGCTTCATCCTCGCCCGAAAAATGGTAAGCTGCCGAAATGGGTGACCAAAATAAAGCCAACCCACGAAAATTTGAATTTGATGGATTGCCTGTGTACGCAGATGAAGGATCGCACCAAAACTCTGGCTAAACTGAGATTGATAGCAAAGGAACTGGAGTCATTTTTTCAAGATGAAAATCCTGAGTTAAGTGTCGAAAAGGTGTGGTTTTATCATTATCTCCTATTAAGAATTTATGGGGATTTTGATAAATTATCATACGTCAATGAAGAATTTAAAAAATGTCATGAAATTTATAAAAAATTCAAATTATATTTCAATTCATTTCATGTAAATCCAGATAGCGATAGTTGGTTTTCACCCAAATATTACCTATATGAATCAGATTGGATTATATATCGTGCTTTACCCATCAATATACCATCAATTAATTTGGATTCATTTTTCAAAAAAATTTTATGGCTGGCTTCTCTTTTATATACGAGAATTCAATTATTGAGTTTAAATAGAAAAACAGATTTTATTAGGGAAGGAGATGATTATCGTTTAAAGAAATTAAAAGCAGAGGAGAGCTTAATAGACAATGGGGATTATAGCCGAGCAATTCCTGTACAGATTATTTTACATGAATGCCTGAAGGAATCTCCAGATGAGATATATAATCATATTTTTGATATTGCTGGTATCTGTGAAAAAAATGTCGTATATCGTGCCAAAATAAAACGAGAAATAAAGAGATGGGAATGTCCATTACTATTTGGAGACCAAAATATTATACTTGTCTTTAATCATGGCAACGATGCGGAAAAATCGGAATTCAAATATAAGCTTTACTGTGTTAACTATGAGTGTATATCCGACGCTCTTTTGAAATCAATGAAAGCAAAAAGTTTAAATTTTGAGTTAAAAAAGTTTAAGAATTGTGACCATCTTTTTCTTGTTTATTTTAAAGATGAATCGCAAAGAGATAAGTTACAGAAAAAATTCGATAAACAAAAATTGAATTGCATTGGATATACTAGCGAAGATATAGAAATCCTTTTTGAGATGATAAAGGAAAAATACCTTTTGCGACATTCCACAGGTATTGAATCTATAGCAGATGATTTTTATAGATCGAAGAAGTGCCCTTTTGACAATCTAAAATATTTTAGCTTTATCGGGATGAATCATAAAAAAATAATCCTCGAATTGGCTGGTCATTTTTATTACCCATCTATTATTAAAGATTTACCTGATAATGAGGATACACGGGATAAAATTAAAGAAAAGCATAAGGATTCTTTGAGTATCCCTTCTACCGCTAAACCCGATTTCATAAATAATTTAAATAATAAAGAAAAAAGAAAAAGATTTTTAAGCAAAATCAATTCCATTCTTTATTTTGATCAGAAACTTATTCAACAAAATTTTTCGTGGGAACCACCTAAATCCTTGCTCGACTTGTTGATTGCTCAATTTGAAAGCGAGAGAAGTGACGGAGACCCACAGACATCTAAGCATTCTGTCGAAGACAGAGACATTAGGAGCATCCCTGAGCACTTTTTGCATCCGTGTACGGTAAAAACGGCAGGTGGCAAGAAGAAGTCTAATTCTTGGTTTGTACGGCAGGAGGCACTTGCGAAGTACAATCAGGCATTTGCGAAGTACGAGGAAGAAGTTAAAAATTACCAGAAAGAACCCGAAAGTCGTCAGAAGGCACTTAAGAAATACCAGATGACGCTTGAAAAATGCAGGAACGTGCTTGAAAAGAACCCGAAGGAGTTTGAGAGACACCTTGAGACGTACGGTGTCTTTAATGCCGCTGTGATCGCAGTCTTGGTAACGGCGATTCATGATTGGGTGGTAAAAGGGAAGATAACTTCCGAGACAGAGATTCGGGCCTCCATCCGCAATACTAATGACCGGCTGCGTCGTCTAAGGCATATTCTTTACCCGCCTAGCCCGGGAACGCGTGGTCGAAAAAGCCCAAGGGGACTATCGGTAGAGGAGCGCCACAAAATTTCCACAAAAGACTTTGCCAGGGCACTTTTTGCTGACCGCCGAAAAAAATACTAGCGGTGAGTTCCCCCTTTGGTGGCGGTGTTCCCCCTTTGGTGGCGGTGTTCCCCCTTTGGTGTTTTCCTTCGCCTGGCTGTAGTTCTTTTTTGCAGGTAGGAAAAAGTGTTCCCCCTTTAGTCCCCCTTTGCCCCATTATGCTGTACAAAAACAGCGAAAAATAAGGGAAAATAGAGGTTTTCAGCGACCCTGGAAAACGGCAAAGAAAAAGCCCCAACCTGCTGAGGCTGGGGCTTTTAGAATGGTACCGGGCATCGGACTCGAACCAATGACACGTGGATTATGATTCCACTGCTCTACCGACTGAGCTAGCCCGGCAAAAAGAAACAAACCGCCGAAAACAAAATATACTATACCCGTCGACTGGCGAAAAGCAAGCTGCCAGATGAAAAATGGCGTGGCTCGGCAATCCAACAACAAAGAATCATACTGTCGGTTTCGGCTCGGCCTGTAAAAAAAACTCTTTTCTGTTTCCCGCCTCTTGGTTCAGGGCGTGAAGTTCCCTGACACCCCCCGGGCAATTTTTTTTCCATC
>Ga0123335_1008141_pt1 | contig 11378 bp, 7 predicted proteins | sample BiotimSIPDNA_2_FD_89707 | JGI IMG/M metagenome (GOLD analysis project Ga0123335, IMG submission 89707) | Anaerobic biogas reactor microbial communites from Washington, USA - Biogas_R2 time_0 SIP DNA | ecosystem: Engineered > Bioreactor > Anaerobic > Unclassified | place: Washington, USA... | reverse complement strand
GTAGGAGAAGCCCTAGATTATGCCCTAAAACAGGAGGACTAACGAAAACAGGGGGGGTATTCTACGTAAAATAGAATGATTTAACGTTTAGAGCTACAAGAAGACGCATAACTTCTTTCAGAGATGTAAATGCATTACCGGATAAAGATAGACCCCTTTACGTTGATTGTAGAGGGGTTTTTTGTTTAAATCATCCCATACTCTGCCACGAGATGAGGAAGCTACGAGTATGCGTGAGAGAATCTGAGGGATTTGCAGTAAAAGCAACGGATGCGTGAGAGCACCTTAATGTTTCTTAATAAAACTTTTGTGCATACGGGAGCAAAAGTTAGGATTAGCTAGAAAAATCATCCGCATATATAACAGCAAAAAATCACGCGTCTAAAGGGGTCATAATAAAAAACATAACAGTGTCTTGCTGGATGCCCCTCCCCGGGGGTCAAGTAAGTGTAGTCTGTCCGTGGAAGTGTTTGACCAATGAAAAAGCCTGACGTTTCCGTCAGGCTCAACTTTAAATGGATATTGTGGTTTTACTTCTCCTGTTTGGCTTTCTGCATCCGGGCCGATGTCTCTTTCGCTTGTTTTAGTAACGCTTCCTCGTATAGTTCCTCTATCGACATAGGCTCTTTCTTTGTCTCTGAGGCTGTCTCCGGAGTATTCTTCGAGGAGTTGCTCGAATAAGTCCCTCCAAACACGAACCCTTTCTTGTATATCGGGTCGTCCTCGGAGGATATCCGAATCCAAGATGGCACTTCCGGTATTATCCTCTTCCCAGTTGTGGACATATCCATATTCCCCCTTTGCATAGAACTGGTCGACATCCTTGACCCCTAGCGAATGCAGGTCCTCTTTGATGTCGGTCAACGCATTAAAAAAGACTTCGTCGTCAAGGCTTGGGACTTTTGTCTCGTCATCTCGGAAGTTGACAATTGCAACTTCCCTATTGGACATCCTTGTAAACCCAGCTGATTTGCCGAACTTGGTCTCTAATAATTTTAACAGGTTCACTAGCTTTTGGCTAGTTAAATCATCTGAGAATGTAAGCATGACTGCCTGTGCATTATCCCCGCCAATGACATAATAGGCATCATTGTTCTTTTTTGACAAGAACTTATTTGCTTCTTGGAGGGTATCAAAGACCTTGACAGTTCTTCGTTTCTCCTTGGGTCCAGTTACAACCCTAAAGCGCTGTTTGTCGACAGCGTCCTTGGATAGGGGAACAAAATTCGGACTAAACCAAGGGACCGCATCCTGCTTAAAAACATACTGAATAATTCTCGAATATGCCCTTGCTGTGTCATAATTAAATGCAAGGGTCGTTTTCGGGTTGCCATTGGAATCGAACTCTCGGACCTTATCCGGGACAAGACTGGTTATAATGTTGGGATTAAGGCCGCCATCATACGCTCCATCGCTGGTCATGGTCCTTGATAAAGGAACCCCCAAGAGCTGTGCGATCTGGTCGTTGCCGTCCTTATCGAGAATAATTTCACCCAAAGCTCGCTCAGTAAATGCTCTCTTGGTTGCCTCTGATGCACCGTTGATATCTTCATTCAACTTAGAACTCGGGATAACCTCAAGGGTGACATGTTGCGTCATGCGCTTGATATATTCTGCAAACGACACGCCAGTGAGCTCTGCTTCTGCCCGCACCGAATCTGAATCAGGTATTGCGAGTGCAAATTTGCGCCAATTGGCATAATGGGCTTTTTGCGCCCGGCTACCATCTCTGGGATATACAGGCTTGCCGTCTTTATAGGTTATAAGTCCCTGTTTGACGCCAAGCGCATTGGTTTTTTCTTTTACTGTCTCATTCTCGTAGCGGGTCTTTATGGCAGTCCAGATTGCGGCCTGAACCTGATGCGGGGTCCATATCGGGTCTCCGGGTTTTCTCTCCCTGTTCAACTCTGCGGCAATCCGTATAATGGAGCTTTCGGCGAAGGTGTACCGTCCGTACTTCTGGTCATTGCTCCCCTGCTCGTTTATGTATCCAAACGCACGGTACATCCAGAGGTCTATGGTTGCCTTGAGTTTGTCCGTGTCTATCCCCAATGACTCGGCAAGTTCAGGATTATCCTTGAGGATCTCGAACATGAGGTTCGAGTAAAAACTCCCCGTTTTTCTGCCTTCCCACTTATCCCCGTGGTAAAGGACATTCTTCGCCTTCTGGTCTTGGACTGAAGTGCCCACATGGAATTCAGACTCAGGAACACCTCGCTTGTACATGTTCCACGCCTTGATCGCCGCAGTTGTGTTGTTGTCAACTTTATTCTTCGGCGAGTAGATGGCGAGTATCTGGGTGAACATCGCGGCATCCTCGACATTTCCACCCACCATGCGAAGAACCTCAAGCCCGGAGTCTTCATACCAGAACCGAGCGGACACACCCTCATCAACAAGCTGTCGCAGGAGCTTCCTCAACTTCTTAAGATCCTTATCGTCCTTCACCCACTCTGGGGCACCAAGTATCTTGCCGTCCTTTGTTCTGCTGGGTTCCCAATCGTAGTATTCGTCGATTTTGACCAGCAGTTCTTTCTCGTGCTCGGTTAAGGCCGGGTCATCGAGTGAGAGTTTATCTGTTGTCGACTTGGCTTTATTCGCGATTTTATAAGACTCATCTATTATCTGAATAGCCTCGTCGTTAAACATGACATAGTTATACCCGCCCTCACCCTTTGAGCGAGACATGCCATTGAGGTATTTGATGCCAATAACACCAGCCTTATTCAGCGCGAGTGAGGCTTTTTTGTCTGAACCAAGCGTTTCTGACAAAAAGGTATATAGTCTAGAGCCAGTTATATCTTCGTTAGTGAACAATCCAGAAGTTTCTATGTTTCTCAATTTGTTCGAGAAATTCGATGATGTTTTTCGATATTGCGTAAAGAAATCTTTGACCAGCTGTGATTGTTCATTCAATGGTTTATCCCAGCGCAGATACTGCCCGGTATCATCAGGAATTTCTACCGTGTAGAGAGACCCTTCTGTTCCACGGGAACGGAAAGTAATGGAGTTTTTGTTTTGCTTGAACCACTCGTATGCCCGCTCGTAACCTTCTAGGGATTTCTCGGCAACCTGTTTCTTTTCTCGGGCATAGTCCACATCAGACTTAAGAGTTTTAATACTGGCATTTTCGGTCTCTTCACCCGAAGATAAATGCCCTTGTCTTAAATTCTCCTCTAAAAGAGATTCACGGGTCTCCAATGCCCCCTCAATCCATTTAATATAGTCTTTTGCATTATTGATTCTTCTTTTGATTTCTTCTTCGACATCGTTTAAGGCTTCTGCCGTAACGGCATTTAAGCCCTTTGTGCGCCATTTTGTATTATCGACAATTTGGTTAATGATGTCCGAGGTTAACTCTAACCATCTATTATTAGGGACAAAGACCTCCCCCCCTAAAAGCACATCAAACATATAGTCGCTGGTCTTCGCCTCAAGGCGTTGATTGTGCCGTTCTGATACATCTTGCTTATACTTTTTGGCTATCCCCTTCTGGTCGGCAAAGTACAGCCCCCAGCCGAACATCTGTGCGCCTTCACCTGTATCCACATAGTCCAATGAGAAAGCTTCGATGCCTTGGGCATGTGTCCCGTGATATACGACCATATACTTATCGGTGAATGGGATACCCACAACCCACATTTTTCTACCATCTTTTGTAACAGCGGTCACGTTTCGGGTCGCATCTTTGAGCTTCTGCTCCCATACTTTGCCTTCAGATACTGAACGGAAGATATCTTCTGCTCTTTCGCCAAATATACTGGCGCGGATATCAGCAAAGAAGTCGGCGATCTTCTGGAAGAGGCTTGTGACCAGTTTGTTTTTAGCTTGCTTACGCTTGAAGGCGACATCAGCAAAGGCATTGGCCCTCTCTTCCGAGCCCCCGTAGGCTCGCTTAACTATAGCTATCTGTTCCTTGGTAAGGACCATCTTTTCGGCGATGTGATACAGTTCATGGTTGAATGTTTTGAGGTCGGACATCCCTGATATGAGCCTAATAAAGCCCTCGTTGCCAACCATCGTGGCACTGCCTATAATTTTATCGCCGGAATTAGGATCCCTGCCGTAATCCCTCTTGACTATCTCGGGATTTATTACTATCTCGTCAGAGTTAGGGTCGACATTAAGCACAAAGCCATTTTTAAACTGTATGCTTATTATGCCATCCTTCGTTTCCCGTACCTTAGCGCCCTTGACTGAAGATGAGATATCCTTCGCTGTAAGCGTGGGTTTCTTTCCCTTATCAGTCTTAGTCTCTAAACTGTAATTCGCATTATCGTCAATTTTTTTGTAGTTCTCTGTGAATTTCTCTATGCTTCTGGGAGACGGCTTCATAATGCCGGGGGTTTCGAGGTCGAACGAAACATTCCCATCCTCCACAGACTTAACTATTACAGTCTGCCCGGTCTTATTTTTGTACTTCTCCCCAACTTTGACGGTAGATTCCTGTGCCCCCTTTGTCTCCTTGGGTACTTTGTCCTCTTTTTTAACTTCGTTCGTTGTGGTTGATTCTGAGGGGGTTTGGGCTGTTTTACCACGAGCCATTTGTTCCTGCTCCGTTGTTGTCTGAGCAGGAGTAGATGTGTTCGTTTTTTCAGTTGTAGGCCTTGCCTGTTTCTCTGTCCTTGCTTTAGCGGCCGCCTTTGCTACCTCTGGAGTGCGAGGCATTGCCGCCCGTCCAGCCTGTTTCTGTGTGGTCGCTGTCTGCTGTTTTTGCTGTGCGGCCTGTTCTTTTCCTGCGGCCTTCTGTTGATCCGCAAGGCTGGGGACCTCTGATCTGACCGGCGCAGATAATGAAACCTGTCCCCTTCGAGCGGGAGATAACCTCTGAAAATTCTGGCTTAACTGTTCCGGGGTGACCCTTAAAATGGACCCTGTGTTGTCGGCCATAACTATCTTATTGTTTGCATCGAATCCACGCACCCAATATGCGACTCCATCGCCGCCCTGATATATATCATTAGTTCCTACCCCGTCTCTAACCTGTGGGACAGGGGCTGGTTTCTGTTGCTTCTTACTCTTTGGAATGGGCTGTGTCTGGGCGGGTTGAGGCGTTATTGGTATCTGCGCCTGAGGCTGTTCGTTGCCTACCTGATAATAACCACCCATTTCTGCCTGAGGCACAAAGAACGCGTTGCCGTCTGGCTTGTTTATAATAAACCCGCCGCTTACCGCCCTCGGCTCTCCGACATATGTGCGATCTAATGGAGACCTCTCGCTTATAGGGGCAAGCTGTGCGTTATTAAAACTCCTGCCCGGAATAGGTGCGCTCTGCTGTGTATGCTCATTTGCGGTAATGGGCTGTCCTGCGACGGTCCGCTGAGCGACAAAACCCAAGTCGCCAGCAAGATTATTCCCTGCAGTATAACCCTCCATAACGCGACGGTATGCCTGAAGGGCCTGATTGTCTTTGGCTGTACGCTGATTAGCAGGAATACTTCTTAGCCTGTTAAATTCCGCCCTCGCCATCTCTTGTAACTGCGGACCTTCTCCTATCGCACTAATGGTTTCATTTGAGTGCATTGAAACATCTTTAACTGGGCCCTGTGGCATTGAAACATCTTTAACTGTGCCCTGTGGCTTGGTAGGGAATGTCTGCTCTTCTTCAAAGTCAAAATTAACATTCTTTTCAGCAAGCAAACTCAGGCCCTCTTCGACCTTCCCCTGAGCAAACAGGTTCACGGCCTCACTAAGAACTGGCAGTGCTTGCTCTTCTAGCGCCGAACGATCTTCAAGCGGCAGTGCAAGTATTCGGTTGCGCTCGTTGAGAGCGTCAAACATAACATTATGCTCGTTATCCTTAAATTTCGAGATAGCCTCAGCCACAACTTTATTATTGCCGCCCTCGGGGGTGTCTTTTTCTTTCATGATTTCCATAAGCTCGGCCAGTTTTTTATACTTAGCCCTTGCTCCCCGGTTTTTGGCATAGTCCATAGCCGTACCCACAGAGGACTGTCCAGCACCAGAGAGTCCGCCTACAAGCCCCTCGTAAAGAAGGTTGGGAACATTGATTTTTTCTCCACGCACAACGGCGTCAGAGACGCTCTGCCCCATTTCCTCTGCGCCTTCCATTACAAATTCGGATCCGAGAGAAACTAAGCCGCGCTTAATGGGGGACTTGGCAATATTACTTATTATGGGTCTTTGCATTGCCTTGGACATAAACTGCCCAGCTTTTGAGAGTTCAGGCATCGGCTTGCCCTGAGACTTCAGAAGATTAGCAAAATTAACTTCGTCTATGCCGCGAGGCACTGAGCCAAACAGATGGGCGCTTATCATATTACTTAGCGTGAGCATCAGGGTATTGAAGTCTTTGTTTTTGGACGCGGCCGCATATGCTTCGTCGTGGCTTTTCCCCGCCTCTATCATGCTTATATATGTCCTGCCGCCCTCGGATGACGCTTCGCCCATGGACGTAAGGAATGAAACAATCAAGGTTGGCAGTGTCGCGCCGTGTGTCAGCACTCCTGTTACAATCGACGGCACTGCTGACATCATGCTGTACGGTGTGGAGCGCAATATGTCGTGTCCTAACTGCCCAAGGAATGAGGTTGGAAGATTATAGTCCCCGGGATCAGCCATCTTCGCAAGAGCAGTCGCCTTGTCAACAATGACATCTCTTATCCCGGCCTTTATACCTTCTTTGTTTTTGATGTAATTATTATCTATGTTCTCCATCTTGGTCAGGGCATAGTCACCCATCAGGCTATTGCGAGCGCCCTCCCCAAGGTGTGCTTTGATCTGCTCCGGCGTCATGCCCATAATATTACGAGACTCTGCCGCTTCCATTGCACTGCCACCAGCATACCCCTCAAACGCATCTTTAACACCGGCCATAAACACCCTGCCTATTGTGGCATCCGGGAGATTGGGGTCGTACATTAATTTCTGCTGGTCTATCTGGTCGAAGATGGTCCCGTTAGCGGAGCTCCATTGATTGGCATTCCTCGACTCGTTTGTGCCAATTGGCCTTGCGACATCGCTAAAATCTACCAGTCCTGCCTGTGCTTGGTTTGGCAATTGTTTTTCGTCGATTGGTTTTGCGACGTCACTAAAATCTATAGCCATGAGTCTGTCCCCCTTTATTAAAAAGAGGGGCACATGCCCCCCCCTTTTAAACCTTCTATTTTATTATCTGATATCCCTGTTTTTGGGCATCTGCCAAGACAGCTTCCCTTGTCATCCCATATGCCTTAGCCTTGGCATCAATGTCTGCCATTGTCAAAGTCCCGCGGCTTTTTCCGGGGTTAGGTGCGGGGGCCGGTGCTGGCTGTGGGCCAAGACCCACTTCGTTCAGTAAGCCCTTGGTGACCATATCGATAACCCCAGGGGAGACGCCGCCGCCGGAACCACCCAACAGACTATCTCCGCCGCCACCACCCTTGCCAAGCAAGCCTATAATAGTGGCAAGTTTCTGGTACACATCTAAGGGGTCCCGTGGGACCTGTATCGGCTTGACCCCGGCAACGCCTCTGGTAGCTCCTGTCTGTGGATTAACATAAACAGGGTTGCCGTTTTCGTCTGTATAGCCGGGCATCATCCCCCACTGCCCCCTGTTCGCGTTCTGCGCCATGATGCCAGTTCTTGCGCGTTCGTTAGCTATCTGCTGTTTCTTGTACCAATCTTCGAGTGCGAGCTTCCCCTTATCCAACTCAAGAGTCCCCGCATCTTTTGGGGACATCCCAACCTGACCCGTGATATCTGTCGTGTCAAACGGACTGCGTCTGTAAACAGTCTTCCTGTCGCCATAGTCTACCTCAAGCGGTTTCGGCATAAAGTAATCCTGTGCCTGTTGAGGATTTCCACCCAAGCCAATAATTGCCGCTAGAGCATCCCCAACACCAGCTGGCAGGTTCTGGTTAGCACCGGCTACGAGCCTATCTATCAGACCCTGCTGATATGCTCTTTTATCTGATTCTAACTGTCTTGCCTGCTCCACTTTCCTTGCATCAGCAGAACGCTCCATCATCGGGTTAACAATGTACTTGCCCAAGAGGTCTATAATGCCTAGCGTTGAGAGATTGTTCTGTTTGGGTGGCGCAAAATATACTGCCATAACATCGCCTCCTAATACTGTTTCCCGTACAGGCGCATCAGGGCATCAAAAATACCGGAATTTTCTTCTGTGTCGAACATCCCGCCAGCGCCAAAATTCCTGTAATGCTTTTTTCCTGCTTCCGGATTAAAGCCTGTATTGCCTTTAACGCCATACATGTCTGTCAGGGAGTTCCACTTATTGTCGTAATAATCTTGGTCCTTTACGCCATACATAGCCTTCTGATTGGACGGCATGTTGCCAACAATCCCCTTGGCGGAAAAATCCGTGTCGAGATTAGGGGTAATGTCGGGAGCAGGAATATCTATAGGCTGTGCCATTGGGTTAAGGTCACTTAAAGACTTGCGGACATCATCCATACCCATTGTTGGTTCTATCGGCGGCATTGCCTTTGTTGCCGATGAGCCAAATATAGACTTCCCATTTGCCCCACCTGTTAAAGCACCGACACCGCTCAGAGCCGCCCCTGCCCAGTTACCCTTTGCCGCATTAACTCCTGCATTTGCAAGCTGGAGCCATGGTGCGGCAACCTGTGCGCCGGGAATTACTGTCGCTAATGTGGCGAGGATCCCCAGTGGATTCCATCCGCCGCCTGACTGTGGACCTTGAATAACAGCCATCTATCTCACCCTCCTATTTGCCGCCATCCTGATAGACAACCGTATCGTAATCAGGAAGATCTTCAGATTCCTTGCGCTTTTGCCAGTAGTTAAACGCCCCGGCATACTTATTGTTTAAGTCATCGTATATCCGTGACTGAGCATCCAAGGCTCCACCCATAAGTGTTCCATAGTTCTGGGAAGTCTGTCCCAACATCTGCATATAATTCTTTGCCAAGGCATCTGCTGTGCTTGTGCTAATCTCGTTTATACCCTTACTTGTTATTGAACTATTGAGCCTTCCCTTGCCTGCGTTCTCGGCCATTAAGGTGCCGAGGGAACGGTTCGTTTCTCTGCGAACATAATCATTAAAAGCATCCGTCATTCCCGCAGGAAGCTGTCCTGTCTGGGTCAATCCCTGTAGTCCTGAATATGCCTCGTTGTATTTATCCCCATACTGGCCATAAGTTTCATCGGCTTTTGATAAATCGGTACCATAACTGTGATACATCGGCATAAACTGGTTATATAGTGCCGCATCCATGGCAAGCATTTCAGGTGTATATGGGTCTCTGTTTCTTACCTGTTCTGAATGTGAACTTCCGCCGCCACCCATTATTCCTTCACCTCCGTAGTTTCAAGCCAGTAAACCTTCTGGCCATTGCGTTCTTCTGTCTTATAAACTTCACCGCCAAAACGTCTTGCAAATGCCTCAGGATTCCTTACGGTGCATACCCTGAGTTTTTTTAATCCATATTTCTCTTTCCCCAATTTAAACATGTCATATGCTTTTTGTTTCCAATATTTTCCGTCACCCGCCGCCTTGTGGATCGTCAGGACCTTTCCGTCAGGAGAAAGGCTCCATGTCATAAATCCGTGGCATGGGTCGAAAAATAACTGTTCAAAATCAAAAAAGTGAGTGTCTCCACTCACTTTGTCTGTATAAAGTTTCCACCAATAACCGAAGGGTTTAGGGAAGTCGTAGTTCATTCCTTGACCCTTCGGATGAGTTCTTTTATCCACTCATACGCCTTTTTTATCCAATTAATACATTTAATTATCCATTCCATCACATCTCCACCCTCATCAAAACCGCTCCCACAACCCCACCAAGACCAGTTGCCACCGCATCAAGCACCTCTACCGTGCCATGACCTCTGCTGTCGTAGATTTCCTTACCTATGCCAAGTATTACAGATGCTCCTATGGCAAGGGTGAGGTTGAGCGTTATCAAATAGACAAAAGTCGCACAAATTAAACCTGCTACAAAATGTAGTAGTTTATCCTTTGGAATCGTCATGTTTTCTCCTTCCTTAAAATTAATTAGGAACAAGCCCCTTTGCGAAAATCCGACAAAAGTGGCAAAAACATACAGCTAAATGAGGAAAAATCTCATTTACCCCACCCAAAATCATTGTAATCCCCCGCATAACACGGATAAGCCATCAGATGTACCGCAACTACCCACGGATACAGCCACAGACCAGCAAGATAAAGCAACGGAGCAAACAATATCTCCGTTCCGAAGCCTGAAAGTGCTATAAGTCGCTGGTGTGTTTCTGTGTCGTTTGGCATGTCCCAGATGAAGCGGAAGCCTTGTCTTCGGAACTCCAGCGTATGACCTAAGAACATGGCGGTTAGGTAGTGGCCGAGCTCGTGGATCAGCCCGGCTATCGCAACTGATAATAGTATTTCAACAATCAAAATCATTGACTCCCCTCCTTCAAAATATGATTCAATTCTGACCAAATAAAGCACTTGGTTCTAACTCCATTGCAGTGCTTCATGTACCCCATAAAACTAGCCCATGCCGCACGGACATTCTCAGCCGGGATATCTCCACGCCGATACATTTTGCACAGCTTTTTCATACGTCTGCGCATTCGCGACACGTTGCGCTTTCGTGGCAAGGTATGTGTTGTCCAGATCCGGTATCCGCAAAAATCACAGCCCTCCGCGTCTGAGATGATCCGGGTTTTGTGGTTCAGTGTTAAATTCAGGTTCGTTTTCAGCCATTGCCGTGCTGAAGTTAATATCCCCTTCAACTCACTCTTATTATTGCTAAAAACTATAAAGTCATCCATATAACGCAAATAATGCCTGATGCCTAAAATGTCTTTCATGTAATGGTCAAAAGCGTCTAAGTAAATATTTGCAAAAAGCTGGCTTGTTAACGTTCCTATTGGCAGACCAACGCCCGGAAAACCGCTTTCGTCTATGATCGTATCTATCAGCCACAATGTATCCTTATCACGGACAGTCCTTCTTATGATCTTCTTAAGGGCTTCGTGGTCGATGCTCGGGAAATAGTGATGTATATCTCCCTTGAGAAACCAGAATCGCCCGGATCTGGATACCGCTCTTGCGTACTTTTGAGCCGTAGATACAGCCTTATGTGTTCCAAGGCCCTTTCTACACGCGAAGGAATTGGATATCATCTTCCGCTCAAAGAGAGGTTCTATCACCCTTACAAGCGCATGGTGTATTACCCTGTCGCTGAATTGCGGAGCATGAATCAGGCGTTTTTTGGGCTCGTACACAATAAATTCTCTGAACGGTCTCGGTTTCCACATGTGCCACACCAGTTCGTTGTGAGCCGTGATCAGATTCTCTTCTCTGTGAGAATCGTATGCAAGGACCTCCGGCTTCTCCCGTTTCTTGTCTCTTGCTGCAAGGTAGGCACGATAGATGTTGTCGATGTCTATTATCCGGGGCCACAAATC
>Ga0123335_1008139_pt1 | contig 11379 bp, 11 predicted proteins | sample BiotimSIPDNA_2_FD_89707 | JGI IMG/M metagenome (GOLD analysis project Ga0123335, IMG submission 89707) | Anaerobic biogas reactor microbial communites from Washington, USA - Biogas_R2 time_0 SIP DNA | ecosystem: Engineered > Bioreactor > Anaerobic > Unclassified | place: Washington, USA... | reverse complement strand
TTAATAAGTCTACCCGTAGCATAAAAAATAGAGTGTATTGGCAGACCAAGCTTCATCCTTTTTTGTACAGTCCTTGCACTCAGCGTTTCCTTTACAAGATTTATTTTACCAGTACGTAAACACGTAATTATATCATTCTTTGTCTTTCTTGCAAGTGAATTCAACGTCTGCGTAATTCTAGGATTGGCCCAGGCATTGTACTCAGAAAGCTTTTTACTCCTTCTTTTCTTTGATAATCTCTGTGATATATTTTCAAGTATACCACCATCACTATTTATAAGCTCTTCTCTAAGCTCTGCTTTCAAGTCTGAAATAGCTTTATCGTATGCAGGTTTCATTCTCTGCTCAAATACAGTAAGAAAGTATTCATCTATAAATCGTCTTCCACCATTAAAATTAGTGCATAAAAAATCGTACAATACCCTGAACGTCATTTGTTTGCTGCCATAAGTACCCTTTCCTACCTTATTATCTCTTTTTATGCTCGGAAAATAATACGTTACTTGATACGGTAAGTCATCTATTAGCTCACCTAGCCATTCAGAATCACTTGTAACATCGTACCTTGCTTTTAAGTTATATTCCTTCTTCATTTCTTTTTTTACTTCTTTTTCATAATCTCCTGAATCAAAATCTACAATGCTATCTATTCCGTACGATATACCTACCATTGAATCCAAGTCTTCTCTGGCAACCCTTGCATTACCTATAAACATAGGTTTACTGTTAGCTGCAGATAGTAAAGACCTATCACGCAAAAAGTATGGTAGCCTTTCTTTATCCCACTCGTCCGTCATTGAAACTCGCCAACACCTAAATTTACGTAATCATGTGAAACTTGTTTATCTGTATTACCAGATACAAGTTGTAACCTATACTCAGAACAACCACCTTCGTTTGCGTATGTATTGTTAAATGTGAACCTGAAAATTTGGCCTGAATCCTCTACAAATAATCCTTGCTCTATATCACCTACCGGAATTGTAGCATACGCAAAAAAGCTTGCTTTCTGATTTTCTGTTATAAGATCTGTTATTCCAGCTATATCCCCACCTCTATCTCTTGCAAGATAGCCGTCTACAGTTTTGTATAAAACTCTATTACCATAACCGGCACCAACACTTGGGCGCATATAGAATACGTCGTACTGCTCTATAAGTTCAGGGAAGAATGACATCATATCACCATACACACCACTCATGTTCTATTCCTTGGCTTCTTTTTCTTTCTTCTCTTTTTTGTCTTTTTTATCATTGTTGTCCTTGATACCATTGATGCTTTTTTCTATTGGGTACGTTGTTACGATAGTAGGTTTAATAGCAAAACTAAATTTATTAGCTTGTTTTTTGGTGTCCAAAATATTTATTTCCTTCAAAGGACGTGCAACACCAGAGACAAAGATAACCGGTTTATCGTATGTAGTAACAGTTCCTTCTTCACGCAAGGAAAAAATTACTTTCCTTAATGATTTAGGCATTTCATAACATATAGACGGCCTATAGATTGTACCGTCTATACGTAAAGCTTTTTTAACAGAAAAAAACAACTTGTCCATTTCCATATATTACCTCGCTTATACTTTTGCTTGAACGCCAATCCTGGCCCTTTTAGCAGCAGCTATTATCATCATGTACGCCTTATTTCCAAAATTATTGCTTCTCAATGGCTGCAGCATATCAATATAACCTTTATACTGCAAAAAAGTACCAGTGTTAAAAGTTATATCTACCGGACCTATTTTTTTCCTTTTTATCGGAAGCCCACCAGTCCCAGGAACACCATTGGTATACCTGGGATACTGATCGACTATATACCAAGCTGTAAGAAGCCTAAACACAGTAAAAGTTTTATCATACCACGTTTGTCTATCATTAAAGCTCCAAAGTGTTTCAAGGCCAGTAAACATCGCATACACGGTATCTATAGCTTCCTCTATTATACCACGTCTGCTTGCATCACCAAGTGCAGTAAAAGATTGTAAATGATATCTTAAAAAATCGTCTGGTGTTATTCTTGCTGGTTTATCGTTTACAAAAATTGCTTCCTGGCTCATTACTTGCCCCTATGTTTGGTCATTCATTAGTGCTTTCATCAGCACTATCTTTTACCTTCTGTTCTTTTTCTTTACCCTTCTTACCATTAGCTTCATTGCCGTTTTCAGCAATAGAAGCTACTACCTTCTTAAGCTCTTCGTTTTCACGTGTAAGGTCTGCAATCTGCCTTTTAAGCGCGCCTATCATCTGTGCAGGTGATTTCATATTTGACGGAACATCATCACGAATTAAAAGACGCTTATTACCGACTGACTGAGTAAATACTTTTGAATGAAGCCTGAGCAAATCCAATTCAGTATCACTTATCTCAGTGTAACCGTTATGAGTGTATTGACCATTGTATTTATCCTTTGTTTCAGGATAAAACTCGAATACCTTATCAACACCGTCTTTATCACTTTTCACACGACACTTGATAAGCGCATAATGATTATTTCGTATAAATTTCATTAGTTACTTCCTTTATAAAAGCGCACTATGATAAAACATAGTGCGCCGTATACTACTCCATTAAGGAGTTGGTGGTTCATACCTTGAGTTAGTACCCATGCCACTAATGACATGGACAGTTTTTTCTACCGGTGCCAGGATAGAACCAATACGCTTAATACTGGTTCTCACAATCCCATCCCTGAACCCAGGTGCAGACGGAAGTATCATCTTGTCTATCGGTGTAGGTAACATTACCAAATCCGATAAACCACTTGGATCAAGTGCCGACTGGAAAGTCGGGAAGGTTATATACATCAAGTCTTCATCCGTATCGTTAAACGGAGTGTTCGGATTAAGCATTGGATCTGGCACAAGCTCAAACTTTCGGTACAGATTATCACCGCTATTTGTTGCCATCGTTCCAACAATCTTGTTCCCGGATTCAAATGCATTATCAATTATGGTAAGCGGAGAATTCTGGTTGTACACCTTAGAAAGCATACTGAATTTCAATGCTTTGTATAGTATTGGAGAGCAGGTAACCTTCACGTCAACAGGCAAGAAGTAAAGCTCTTCCATCTTATCTGCTATAAGGTGATTGAACATCAAAAGAAGATCAGCACCAACAGTATTATTTACTGGATCAGAACCACCACCAGCACCGTCATTATCCCACAAATAACTTGCCGGAGGACGATCATCCGGGTAGTAATCATACGTACCGTCTCTAGTAGCTATCTGTGCAAGACCATCAAATCCTGCCTCAGCGTTACCAAAGTAGATAAGCATGTTCTTAAGCTGCTCAAGCATAAGGTTACCATAGGCATCACGATCACCAATTACTGCATTTGTAAGCCAGTTACCAGCCATGCCACCTACTATAGATTCTCCTGGTGAAGGAGATTCATAGTCGATAACAAGATTGATAATCTCGCTCAGCATAGTACCAGTACGATTTTTTACCGCAATACTGGTATTCATTTCAGTGTTGGTGCGCCCTACATTGGATATACGTGGGAAACCTTCAAAAGATTCAGTAAACAACTGAATAAGATCAGCCCATACGTTTGGTACGCCTATCTGTGAGACAAGTGCTTCTGCATAGCCACGTACAAATGGCTGCTTGAACACTTTCTGTATGGGCGAAATATCCCAATAAGGAGTTGTCAAACCAGAAAGAACAGAGTCATTTACACGGGTTTTTATAGGCTCAGTTACAAAAACGCCCTTCTTAACGTCAAAATAACCGAACCTGGACATAGAGTCAGATACACGAGCTTGTGCTTCCTGTCTATCCGCTCCCTGCTCCATAAGAGCATTTACCTGAGCAACTGCGTGCTGGCGTATTGCGTCTGATGCACGGGATTCAAAAGTCTTCCGCTTTGCATCTTCGTTTGCAATCTTTGCAGCATCCAATATACGGCTTGGCAGATCAACAAATAATGCCGATGCCATTGTCGATACGTTACCTCTAACACGATAACCACCACGGTCACCAGGTGCAGAGTCTTTATTCCTGCCTACTGAAATAGCGTTTATTGCACCGCTATTTATCATATCAGGGTAGGTATTTGTCAAATACTGTTCAGCTTTACCCATAAAATCCTGAAAGGGTTTAGCTGCGTTAATCAAGTTACCCATTACTTACTTCTCCCTCTATAGTTACGGAGTTACCGCTGGTTCAGTATGCCAAGTGGTTGTTTTAAGGTCAACAAACACTGCCTCATTCTCTGGTTCAAACAATGCCGGAGCAGCAAACCCTGCAAACGTAGCATCAGCAAGAACCGGTAAAGTTCCAGCAGGAACGATAGAGAATATCGGGAAACCACTATCATTTCCAAAGAACAGTGCTAGTCTGTCACCTTCGTCTGCTTCAGCAAAAGCAGCCATCCAATCAGCATAGGTATGACGTACAGTATTTACATCCTGTGTTCTGTCACCCTTAAGGTACGCAAGATATTCAGTCTCTTGTCCTACTTCAGCCATTGAGTGCTTGTATCCAATAAGACCACTAACAATTCTAGTGCCCTTACCGAATTCCATAAGGCCCCAATTCTGTACTGGGTGACCAGTCTGTATTCCCTGGTCAAATTTTAGAACACCAGCAAGATAGCCTACGGCTGGCTTGTTAGTATGCATTACACCGGATTTCGTTTCTACTTCACTCTGGTCAACGAACAATGCGTTTCCCCAGGGTACTGCAGATTCAGCTACAAACGGAGACAATGCATCTATAACAAGATCAGCAAAGCTGTTCTGTATAGCTGGTATACGTCCGTCGGCATTCCGCATAAGAAAGCCGTTAGTACGGTCAGTGCCTCTCCAAGAAGATACACCGCCAATTTTCATAGGTGTTCCAGGTCCATTATAAGACATGATTACCTCCCACCAAGACTTGTGTTAAGCAAAAAAGAACCGTCATCATCAGTAAGGTCACCCAAAACCGAATCAACAGCACGACTATCGACGGTATCGTCATTGACACCCAGTGCTTTTTTCACTGCTTCATCTACCTGAGTTTTTACAACATCTTTCATGCTGTCAACAACACGCTGTGCGATAGAATCAATACTTCCATCAAGTGCTTTTTGCACTTGTCCAGAAATATCAACAGAATCCTTTGTACGTGCATTATCTGCATCGCCACCATCTGCATCGCCACCATCTGCATCGCCACCATCTGCATCGCCACCATCTGCATCGCCACCATCTGCAGCATCAACAGCATCGCCGAGTTTTTTCTTAATTGCCGATATTTCTGCATCAGTACATCTTGTGTACAGCTTATCAACAATGGAAGAAACTTCTTTCTCTTTCTCAAGAGTTTCCTTCGGGTAGGAAAACGCATCTGTTATGGCAGATACAAGCAATTCCTTATCTTCACTGTCATCAAGAGTTCTTACATGCTCCATGACTTCTTTTATAGCAGTATCCTGCTTTGACTTTTCAAGCGAATCAAACGTCCTTATATTATCCATAAGTACGCCTGAAAGCTTAAATTTGTCATCTTTCGGCTTACCAATACCGAATACCTTTAGCACACCGTGTTTCTTCACGTTGGAACCTCCATACGTATCTTTTTTTAGTGAATCAAGTACACGTACCTGACTACCACCACGTCCTTTTTCAGTAATTGCTATACCGTTTACTGAAAGTATATCCTTAAGTATAAAATCATACTCTGGTTTATCAGACGGAACAACAATAGACCTATAATCAGCACTTGTCTCACGCTTACCATTCTTATAGTAATCAAAAGCGTCCTTCGTGTAAAAAGCACCCTTTCCTTTAAGTGCTATTTCGCCGTTATCGAGAGATATAACGTCAATATGCTCGCCTACAACACCACTTGCTTGTAACGGAAAATTATTTTCATCGGTCTCTTTTTCAGTATGTTCTTTTGTTATAACACTAAAAGCAAACTTGTCTTTATTTCTTACAATAACATCTGCAGGACGATACTCTTTATAAATAGGTTTAACAGTCTTTAATTTTGCACCCCTGCGAATCATATCATCGTAGGTATACTCATATACACCACTTCTAGCAAGAATCATATCTTTTACCATTATAGCAGGATGACCGTTAGCGCCCATAAGTACCTCTTATTACTATATATACTATACCATATAGTATATATACTATACCATATAGTATATTTTTAACAATAGTCAATACAATAGTCAATACAATACAATATAAAATAAAAATAGGCCAGGTATTCTGGTATCCTGGCCTATCATACGTATTGTACTGGCGATCAGCAGTCTTTATTTCTTGAACAAGGCGGTAACAACACCAACAAGTACAGCTACAGCACCTACTATAGCTGTAACCTGTGCTTCACCTGCACCGGAAATAAATAACGCTGCAGCACCTATAACTATTGCTGCAGTACCACCGATCTTGGTAACCGTGTTTTTGTCCATTAAAACCTCCTAAAAATGTATTGTGTACCTATTGTGCTTAAACTCTACACCCATACATAGTCTAAGTCAACACTATTACCGCAACGTCGGTTTTTTATTTTTAGCCTTTTGCAACCGCTGTAATTTTCTTGACGAACCAGATTTTATTTTCTCATGCTTTCGTTGCTCAAGAGGATCCTCATAAGAATGGCCTTTCTTGTCATCATCGGAAGAATTACCTGTATTTTTAGTTCCACTGTTTAGCGATACTGCTTCTTTTCCGCTGTTTCTAGTGCTTTCTACCTGAGCATCCAACAACTCCATTTCCTTATTATGCTTCTCTTCTTCTCTTGCGTCATCTATAGCCTGTCTTTCATCAAGTGCAGCAAGTAAATCATTTGATACGTGGAATTCATCGTCAGCAAAATCCTGTGATATCTTCATTGCCATGCTCTTCGGTGTTCCTGCAGCAACCAAGTCAAAATATCCCTTTGTTATATTTGCTGCAATTTCAGCCTTATCCTTAGCGTTTGTTACTCGTGGGTTATCGAATACTATTCTTGTATAAGGAAGGGCAGCGTATATCTCTTCGTCAATGCCGAGCGCATCAATTACAGCAAGCTCGGCTATATTTTTAAGCTGCCGTGCAACATCAAGGTGTATATATCTTGTTCCTTCGGATTGTTTTTCGTATGCAGAATCAGTTGCGTCGCTTGCAAAAGCACCTCTTTCCGATGACCATATAAGTTCTTCTGGCAGAACAGCTTTAGCACCTACATCCTGTCTCATAAGCCGTACAAGCTCTGGAACCTGCTTGAAATCACGCTGTATAGCTTTTATATCACCTATAACATCCAGCGTTATAGGATTATTAGATGACATTTGCCTTACTCTGACAGTATTTTCACGCTCTATTTCATCGAGAATAGCAGCACCTTCCGTTGCAAGAATACCATCAACATTTATAGTCCTGGCAAGCACATTCATCTGGTTAATCATTGCTGGTAATGTCTGCATAACAGAATAGTATTTATACACGGATTCTATCCATCCAACAATATCACTTAATCCCCATCCATACGTAACCATCTGCCCCCAGTAGCCTGGCTGCGGAGCCGTTACTACACGGGAACACCTACTGGAATGGACATCAGAGCCAAGAAAAGGAATAAAAAACCATGATGGATTCATAAAGTCTTTCGACGCAGGATTATAAGAAGGAGTATGAACAACATTATGCCTATCAAGAGAAGCAAAATGGCTAATGCATCCTTTCTTAAGGAGGCCAGCTCTTGCTAAAACATTGATTGGAAGCCCAGTTGTCGCCGGATTATCGAACTTAAAGATAGGGAAAATAAGAGAACCACCGTAAACAAGGCTATCACGTACTATATCTGCAATTTTAGTATCTAAACCAGTGCGAATAGTCTCCATGTTTACTACATCCATTTTTTTAGGGTCTATTTTTGGATTCTCTATTCTCATTGAGTTAAGCAATACAGACTGACTTTTTTTCCTTATTATTACCTCTGGGATACCCTTTTGACTATAAATCGCTGCAGCTTCGTGCGGTGATATCCATACATTCATGCCTATATTTACATCCATTGCTGGATCTTGGCCCGGAACACCTGATTGATTAGTGTAATTTGATATACCACCACTACTGAACGAACCCGATGGTGTTACTTGTCTAAACATATCCATAACACGAGTTTTTATATCGCCAGCATCACAGTTAAGTACAACCGGCTGCATATTTCTTGCTTCTTCTATGACATCTTTAAGCTCACGTATGTTTCCTTTACCGTATATCCTTTGAGCAGCTTTTTTCTGGTCATTTTCTATTGCTATATTTATATCATTATGCGTATCAAGTTTAAGCGGTTTAAATTTCTTATGCTTAATAACTCTATTTCCGTCAGTAGTCCTTACTACAGAAACATCAGATTTACTTATTATTTTCTGGACTTTATCGTAAATATCCATAATTTCCTCCACCATATCCAATTAAGTGCTATTACAGCAGAATTATAGCAGTATAACAGAATAAACTCAATTATAATGCGCTTGCTGATACTTCTGTATATCCGCCTGGAAGCTCTTCTATCATTGCGTTCTTTTCATTTTCTTCGTCTAATTCCTTAGAAGCTGCGAGCTTCATGTGCCTATCAAGCGTTACCATTCTTATATCACGTAATGACCTGCGTGTCATTGCAAGGTAAAAAGCAGCCATACGAATACCATCAATACGGTGAATAGGGGAAAGCGGTCCTACTCCTTTTGGAACCTCATTATTTTTACCACGCAAAGCACGAGCCATATCTTCCGCTGTTTCTTTTGCCATCGCTGTTATTATAAGTCTTCTTGTATACAATAGCTTGTTAACAAGAAAAAGTGTGTCTTCAACTGACGGATTCTTTGATCTTATTGCCCATCTTATGTTATATTTTTTCAGCTCCTTCCTGAAACTCATTATTGTATCTTTTGCAGTAGCATCGGGAACCCATGTTATCTTGTTCTCCGGGAAGTCTTCCCTTACTACATACGGTGCTACTCTAATATCAGGAAATTCATATTCCTTTATAACGAATACTACACCATTCCTTTCTACTACAGCACATCCCCTGTGGTATCCGTTGTTAAAGTCCTGTGACCATATAATATGTTCACCTGGTGATACAGTTCTATCCATTTTTATATTTATAAAATTCTTATCCCAGTCAAAGTCACCACATACCCTACCACTTCTAAGTGCTACAAACTTACCCTCAAGATATACATCTGCCTCATCTTTTGTATAGGTTTTATACAGTGATTTTACGTATGTAGGATCATTATGTTTATTATCTGCTGTTCTCCCCCTAACAACGACAAAACCTTGGCCAGACTTAAGGAAAGAACAGTAAAGCTGGTAAAGCCCCTTTTGCCCTTGACTGGTTGTAGCAATCAGTATTGCAGGGGCACGAAAGCCTATTATTTTCTGCCTTGCACGTTCATTCAAGGCTTTTATAGCGTTTAACGTAAGTTCAGCGCCATTTTGGCCATCAGTAAGATCGTCTGCTTCATCAGCAAGACACATACATGCGTCCTGGCCTTTAATTGAGCCAGGGGATGAAAGTGATACAACAAAAAATTGTACGCTTCCTATTTTTAATATATTTAATTTTTTATCCCATAAATATGGCGTATCAGACCTATCCAGTGCTTCAAATACGTATATCATTGTCGTTGTCAGAAAGTGTGCTATTGTAGCACCACCTACTACAACCCTTGGTCCGTCACCTGCAGTATCTTTTTTACCGTTTAATATTTGTGCAATATTCATTATGCAGGTAGCAACTGTTCTCGACTTACCAGCACCGTATCCGGCAACCATCATAAAAAAGCGTAATTCTGGATATAACATGTATGACTGCATAAAAGCACTTTGGTGCTGCATTAGAAAAATATTACCAGCCATATTAAAGTTCCTCTATAGTTCCGTCTTCGTACTCTATATAGCTGTCGTTATTTTTCATTGCGTTTAGTTCATCTTCTATTCCCTTAGTTGATTTTGGTATTATTTTTGTCGAAGCATCAGCGAACGGGTCTACTGATCCTTCAATATCTTTATTTTCGTGTACTTCTGTTATTTCAAGTTCTTCAAATTCTTCTCTTGTAAGTGGAATAAAAAAGTAGTTTATTGCGTTTGCTTCTTCTGCTTCTTCTTCTATTTTATTTATATTCTGCATACTTCTTCTCAGCTCGGAAGCTTTGAATTTCATTGCAAGAAGATCCTTACTGTGCTTTATTATTGAGTCTTTTGATTTTTTAGTTTTATCTGGTTGTTTTGATTCTTTTTTCTTATCTTTGTTTTTACTGCCCAGTCTTTTATCTATATCAAACGGGTTATCCATGAAATCATCTGCAGTAAACGTATCTTCATCTAAATCATCTGTATCTTCTATAATTTCGGATATATTTGTTATTTCCTTATATATATCATCAACTTCCTGTATATCTTTTTTTACTCTTAATGCTCTTATCTGCCTTGTTCTTACTCTATATGTTTCATCAGATAAAACTAATGCCCGATACTTACCATATATACCTGCAGCATCGAGTGACATGGTATCGTTAAGGAATACTTTATATTCCTCTATACATTGTTCTACCATTTTGCTTATTCGTATAGCTTTTTCTTTTGCCCCGTGTTCATTACTCATACCTGTATAATATGTTCTACCATATAGAATAGTCAATACTTAATAAAGAATAAATGAAAGACACCGTATGCTAGGGGTCATACGGTGTCTTAGGAAAGGCCAAGACTGCGGGGGCAGCCATGAATAAAGAAACGGACACACGGAAAAATGATGCCGTTACCAAGTAGTATATATATGTATATAAAGTATGTCAACTATTTTATTTACCATTAGTGTACGTGCTTCAATTTATTTACCATTAGTGTACGTGCTTCACTTTATTTACCATTAGTGTACGTGCTTCACTTTATTTACCATTAGTGTACGTGCTTCACTTTATTTACCATTAGTGTACCATGGTACAACACTGGTATTTTTTATCTTGGTGCGCCCGTGTTGAACGGTTGTGCACCCCGCTTCACCCGTTCACTGTCCAGATCCTACAGGAAATTCAAGGTACTAAAATGTTTCACGTGAAACATACTAAACAAGCGTATAGTAAACAAGTGTATAGTAGTTTACCAAAAAAATAAATAAAAATAAATAAAAATAGTGTTGACAAATAATGCGTACCGTAGTACACTATGCATAAACAACAGAAGAGGCGTGAACAGATCCGCCTGAGCTGTGTCGATATGATGAACACTAATTGAGGTTATACAGTATATGTTATATGCTAACCTTAATAGTCAAGTATTATATCGAGGGTTATATCATGAGTAAAGCGATTGAAAAGTACGAAGTTAGAAAGACGTATGTCGTACCTAGACGCAAAAGGTTTGAGACAATGCAAGATGA
>Ga0123335_1008135_pt1 | contig 11386 bp, 9 predicted proteins | sample BiotimSIPDNA_2_FD_89707 | JGI IMG/M metagenome (GOLD analysis project Ga0123335, IMG submission 89707) | Anaerobic biogas reactor microbial communites from Washington, USA - Biogas_R2 time_0 SIP DNA | ecosystem: Engineered > Bioreactor > Anaerobic > Unclassified | place: Washington, USA... | reverse complement strand
TAACGCAATCTTCTCATATTGCTCAGGCAGCTGAATTTATTAATGATAAAGAAGATGGATATAATCATAATATCGCTCAGGGAGGAATGAATGTATCAGGAGGCCAAAAGCAGCGACTTTCTATTGCCCGCGCACTTATAGGTTCTCCAAAAATATATATCTTCGATGATAGTTTTTCATCATTGGATTTTCAGACTGAGTCAAAACTCAAATCTGCATTAGCAAGCATGACTATAAATTCTACAGTCATTCTTATTACTCAGAGAGTCAGTACTATCATGAATGCAGACCAGATTATTGTTCTTGATTCTGGAAAAATTGTAGGAATTGGAAAGCATAATGATCTATTAGAAACATGCAGCATTTATTATGAGATAGCTTCATCACAACTGACAAAGGAGGAACTGTTATGACAATGCCAAATAAAAGCAGTGATAAATTTGACAGACCTGTCCCAGGTCCAAGAGGCGGGCCAAGAGCTACAATGAGACTTGTAGAAAAACCAAAAGATTTCAAGGGAACCATGAAAAAATTATTTCTGTACTTGAAGCCATATTGGTTTTTGCTTCTTATATCTATGCTATTTTCAGTCGCTTCGACAATTTTCAATGTACTTTCACCTAGACAAATGGGACTTATTACCACTGAACTGTATATTGGAGTCATGCAAAAAAACGGTCAGATTGATTTTATTTATATTGCTCGTATTATACTGTTCCTGATATTTCTACATATAGGATATTCTTTATTTCATGTTGTACAAGGTTTTATATCTAATAAAGTTTCTCAAAAAATAGGATATGAACTAAGAAAAAACATGGCTGATAAGTTTAATAAACTTCCTTTAAGCTATTTCGATACTAATCTTCATGGTGATATTTTGAGCCGTGTTACTAATGATATTGATACCATAACTATGACTTTTAATCAGAGCTTGTCACAGATAACATCAACAGTTACACAAATAATCGGTGTTTTAGTAATGATGCTGTTGATTTCACCTCTGATGACCGGTGTCACAATTATTATTGTTCCTCTCACCTCTCTCTTTGTAGCAATTTTAGTTAAAAAATCACAGAAATATTTTAAAGCTCAGCAAAAAAATCTTGGTAATCTGAATGGTCATATTGAGGAGATGCTCTCTGGCCATTTGGTACTAAAAGTATTTAACGGCGAAATACGCTCCATTGAAGAGTTTAAAAAATATAACAATGAGCTTTATAAAAGTTCTTGGAAATCACAGTTTCTTTCAGGTCTTATGATGCCTGTTACGGGTTTTATAGGAAACATAGGATATGTTGCAGTATGTGTAATGGGTGGATATCTGGTAGTATCCAACAGCATTCAGGTTGGGGATATACAAGCATTTATAAGATATGTAAGACAGTTTAATCATCCTATGAGCCAGACTGCTGGAATTGCAAACACTTTGCAAAGTACAGCAGCTGCTGCAGAAAGAGTATTTCAGTTTTTAGGTGAACCGGAAGAAACACAAGATACCGACAAAACATATGATTTATCTACTATTAGGGGAGATGTTTCCTTCAATAGCGTTTTCTTTGGTTATGATAAAAACACAAATATAATTAAAGATTTTACTATTGATATAAAGGCAGGCCAAAAAATTGCTATAGTCGGTCCGACTGGTGCTGGTAAAACGACTCTCGTTAATCTGCTGATGAGATTTTATGAAGTTGATTCGGGAAGCATAACAATTGATGGAATAGATATCAGGGATATGAAACGTGCAGACTTACGAAGTCTTTTTGGTATGGTTCTTCAAGATACATGGTTATTCAATGGAACTTTACGTGATAACATATCATATTCAAATCCTGATTCCTCATTGGAAGATGTACAGGAAGCAGCTTCCTTAGCGTGTGCTGAGCATTTCATACTTTCTAGTGGAGAAGGTTATGACATGGTAATAAATGAGGAAGCAAGCAATATCTCCTCTGGGCAGAAGCAGCTTCTGACAATTGCCAGAACCATTATGGCAGATAATCCAATGCTTATACTTGATGAAGCAACATCCAATGTCGATACTAGAACAGAAATCCTAATACAAAGAGCAATGGATAATCTAATGAAGAACCGTACTTCATTTATAATAGCGCACAGATTGTCTACTATTAAGAATGCTGATGTAATTCTAGTTATTGATGATGGTAGAATTGTAGAAAAAGGCAATCACACTGAACTTCTAGCAAAAGCAGGTTTTTATTCAAAATTATACTACAGTCAGTTTGATAAGATTATTGTTGATTCTAAATCTTCATAGAGTAGTTTTTGATTTTAAAAGCAGGGTTATAGCTTTCCTTCGCTTTTCTTAGGCCTTCTAGTCCAAGGTCTTCTTGCCTGTTTATATACATTACATCAGAAAATTCATTTCTGATAAATTCATTATTAATTACCGCATACGAGCCTTTAATATTTGTATCAGCTTTCTCGAAGTATACACATGCCATGTCTTCAGATATTCTTTCACCAATGGCAAATGCAATCACTTTGTTATCTGATAATATGGCTCCTGCTTTATAATCTACCCCAATATCATAATTCAGGAGTTCGTTTATAGCTTGTTTTTCAACATTCAAGTCTGTTGAATACTCTTTCTTCTCATTCCACTGCTCTAACAGGTCCATAACAAGAGGTATATCTGAAGCACTAATTTTTTCATAAGTATATTCATTATTTTTAACAAACTGATTTAAATGATTTTTTTTTGCATGAAATTTCTTGCCTGTAAGATTCACTAAGTCATCTGCTAAATAAACATATTCAGCAAAATCAGGCTCTTCGTTAATTTCGTATAAATCCTTAAAAAGTTTGACTTTATCTTCATCTATGCAATAAACAAGATTATTTCCGCCGATATATCTTTTATACTCTTTAACTTTTTCAAGAGCTTTAAATATATCGCCGTTTCCAAGAGGAAGTGGAGCAGCATAATTATATCTTTTCTCAAATAGGAATAAAAAATCATCCTGGATATCATATAATAGGCCAGTGCTGTGACGCCAAAGATAGGTTGTAGTGAACTGAGCCAAAGACATATGCTTATGAGCATATATGAAGTATTCCTTTATTTCTTCCAGATTGGTATGTGATACCGGTTTTGGATTTAGCATATTACCTATTTACAGGTTCCTTCTGCCATATACTATCGACATGTTCAGTGTATCCAGATGGCTTGATATATCTGATGGCATTTTTTAAAACTCGTATTACCTGAGGATTTTTGTATGACGGGAAAGTCTCATGTCCTGGCTGAAAATAAAAAAGTTTACCGTTTTCGATATTCTTGACCCATCCTGAACGGAATACATTTCCACCGGAAAACCATGAAATAAATATAAGTTCATCAGGATTCGGAATACCAAATGGTTCGCCATATGTTTCTTCATGTTCAATGAGAATATACTCACCTATTCCCTCTGTAATGGGATGTGTAGGCTTCATATTCCACATTATCTGTTTTTCATTCTGTTCACGCCATGACAAACTGCCAGAGCATCCTGTGAGAACCTGCATAAGTTTGCTGGCATGTGCGGAATGAAGAAGAATAATACCCATTCCCCTTCTTACTCTGTCAGCAACCTTCTTAACTATTTCATCCTTAACCTGTCCATGAGCCATATGACCCCACCAGAGAAGAACATCAGTATTTTCTATAACCTCATCTGTAAGACCATGTTCGGGCTGGTCTAAAGTTGCAGTCCTTATAACAAAATCTGTTTCAGAAGACAACTGATTTCTTAATGCTTCATGGATTCCATCAGGATAAATCTTTTTTACGTATTCATCTGTTAATTCATGCCGGTATTCATTCCAGATAGTAACACGGACAGGCATTACGCTCTCTCCATATATTCGCCGGTACGGGTATCAACTCTGACAAGATCGCCGATATTTACGAATAAAGGCACTTTAATCTGTGCACCTGTTTCAACAGTAGCAGGTTTTGTAGCTCCCTGTGCAGTATTTCCAGCAAAACCAGGTTCTGTATGAGTGACTTCCAAAACCACAAAATTTGGAGGTTCTACTCCGAATATTTCACCTTTGTATGATAAAATTTGAACTATCTCATTTTCTTTAACAAATTCAAGTGTGTCGCCAAGAGCATCTCCGTTAATAGGAAGCTGATCATATGTTTCAACATCCATAAAATAGAAAAGGTCCCCATCAGAATAAAGGTATTGCATATCTTTCTTTTCCATTCGGGCAAGTTCAAATTTGTCTGATGGATTAAATGTTCTTTCAACAATTGATCCTGACTTAACATTACGTATTTTTGCTCTGACAAATGCAGCACCTTTACCTGGTTTTACATGCTGAAACTCAATTATCTGATACACTACTCCATCCATTTCAAATGTAATTCCGTTTCTGAAATCACCAGCTGTAATCATATTTTCCCTCCATACTAAACATCTTTAATGATTGTACTCTATTGCTTGAATCCTTGTCAATAATTCATAATTATACAAAAAAAAAGAGCTTACTCTTTTTTTTAAAAAATTATGCTCTTTTAACTTTATCAGAACGTAAACAACTTGTACATATATTAGCTTTTCTAACAGTTCCATTGTCATCTATTTTCACTTTTCTGATATTCGGTTTAAAAGTACGGCTGGTTTTTCTTTCAGAGTGACTGACGTTATTACCGAACACTGTAGCTTTTTCACATATTTCACATTTAGCCATTATTTTCACCTCCTAAATAACGCACCTAAATTAGTATACAGGATGAGAAAATAATAATCAAGTATTATTTTCATTCATGACATCTGTTTAGCCATCTTATCTGCTCTCACTGATGTATATCTGAACTCTGCTCTGAATAATCCTAGCAGTCTCTTCAGCAGTTTTATTGCCTGCATAATACATCTTTGCTTCTTCTTCAATTATTTCTAATACACCAGGTTCATAAGTCTGTAAAGTAGTTACTCTTTGGATGAAGGATTTTATGTATTTTACATCTTCTTCAGTAATTCTTGATACTTCTGGTGTCGGATAAGGCATTATATCATTATATTCTTCTTTTAATGGTCTTATAATACCTCCGTTATCTTCACCCTTTATTGCTTTTTGCCCCATCTTATCAAAAGCAGATATTTTAAGCGGCCATTCATATTTCAAGCTTTCCTGATACTTATCAGAGAGGAATGTTTTTACAAACTCCCAAGAACCGTTTATAAGCTTTGATTTTGATGAGATAGCTATTCGGCTATATACTGATATTGCTGACCCTTCTCTCTTTGAATTTGGAAAGCCTATGAAAGTAATATCATCTTTAAAGGTATAATCCCTCATATCAGTGAGCTGATAAAATGAACTTAATGTCATGTAGTTTAGAATAGCTCTGTCTTCTTCATATGATTTATTATACTTATCCCAGAAATCCGGAGGAAGATTTTCATAATCAATATTATCCCAAAATGATTTTTCATCAAATGTTTTTGCAAATTTCAAAATATCTATGAAGTCTTGACTATCGAAATAACACTTACCTGTATCTTTATCAATGAATTGGCCTAATGAAAGATTCATAGCAATATTCATAACGCCTGCACGATTTTCACTTAGGAAAGTTACAGTCTCAGGAGGAAGTTTTGTTAAAAGAGCCTGTAGTTCACCCATTGTCCATCCTGTAGCGCCCGGATTTACAAATTTGCTTTTAATAGCGACAGTGTTGACTGTAAAGGAAGGAGATATGGAATACAACTTTCCGTTTACGCTCAAAACATCAAGAACATTGGTGAAATAGTCTTCTTTGTTGAAATTTTCATCCTTCTCCATGAGTTTATATAAATCATAAAACAATCCTTTGGAAACATAGCTGTCAAAGGGCATTTCGGAATTAACAAGAAGTATATCAGGCATATTACCAGCTATAATATCATTGTTGAGTTTTTCCATTATCTTATTGTAATCAACGTATTCCTCTTGATCATAATAGTCCTTAATCTGAATCCTGTACTCCTGACTGTTTCTGTTAAATTCAATAACAGCTTTCCTAATATCATAAGAGCCATATGCAGTAGCTAGTGTAATTAGGTATTTAGGAACTACCTCTTCTGGAGGTATATAGTCAAGAAGCAGTAGAAAATTCCTACTTGTCCATGTTGAATCATCATACTCATAACCGACACATACAAATTTTTTATCAGAAATAGCTGTTATCATATTAATATTAGGATTTTCAATATCCGAATTTATCCAGTCAAGAAGCTCTCTGCTTTCATTGTTCTTTATATCATATCCATATATACCCGACTGTGTGGAATAGTATAAAGAATAGTCTTGACCGGAAAATATGTTATATATATTGTTCTGAAGGTGTTCATTAACAGTTACTTCATTTGTAAATCCCTTTGTTTCAGGATCAATTATCCGTATCTGCATTTTGTATCCCTCAGGAGTTTCTGCATTAATTGCTGCAGCTACTTTTCCTCCATCAAAATTAAACATCCTATTCATCCAGGAATTTTCTTCCATATCTACTTTGAAGAAAAATGTAAAATCAGAGTTAATAACAAAAATCGTACGGTCAGATGATAAATAGAGGTTACCCTCTGAATCAGCAGTGATCATGCCAACATAAAAGTAATCTGTCGTAATAAAATCTTTAAGCATTTCCTTTATGTTGATTTTTTTCTGAATTTTGCCCACATCATCCATAACAATGAGGAAATTATCTGATTTATACTCTCCAGTCATCTTGTCTGATACCCATGCCTCAACAACAGCTAACAGACGTCCATCCTGAAGAACAGTAATATTTGACAAATATGAACCATCATATCCTTCCATTTTTGAAAAATCCAGATTAAGCTTCTTCTCAATAGGATCTGAACCATCTTGATTAACGCTGTATACTATATAAAACTGAGTATAATCTTCTTCATTGTATCCTGTACCTATCATATTAATTCTCTGGCCATCGAAATACATGCTGTTTACACTTTGCATTTTATCAGGTATGGCTATTTCAGTTCTGCGATAAACATGGTCCAGAACTTCCTTTTCCACCTCTTTCTTATTATTGCAGGAAACAAGCTGTATCAGCATAACTAAAATGATGCATACAGCTGTAAGTGTTTTAATGAAATTCCATTTCTTCATACTTTTTTCTCCTCCGTTTAGTAATCGCCTTGGCTGCTTTAGTATTTTTAGCTTTAAATTCAATAAATTTTAAAGTTTTTTCAAAAAGAACTGATATACTCTTACGATATATGATAATCAAAATAATTAAGACAATGCAAATTATAAATAGTATGATAATCTGTAGTAATAGCAGATATGCGAGCTTGTGTTCAAGTATCCTTGCTGTATTTTCCCATTCAGGATATATTACTTTATTTATTTTTACATTCCTGTCTGTAAGATTACCAAGTGTCTTAAATGTATTTACTAGACTAAATCGTGATGTATTCTGGATAATTTCATATTCCAATGCATCTAATGAAATATATGACTTTACAATATTTAAAGCGAATTCTGAAATAGGGTTAGGAAGCAGCACTTCATAACAGGATATAAATAAAGTATTGTCCATTTTTTCATAAACATCATATTGCATATATATATGCGGTTCAGCAGTTCCACCTTCCCCATATGCATCCTTTGAAACACCGCTTACATAATAAGGGACACTCGATATGAATACATCTTTTCCAATTACATCGTAAGAACCGAATAATTGCCATGCAAGATACTCGCTTATAATTATATGATCATTATTTAAAGGGTCATCAGTAAAGTAATTACCTGATAAAAGCTCAATGTCATGAAAGAAAAAGAAGTCGTTACCGACAGCTGTAACCTGAGTCTGAATGTTAGTTGATGAATCAACAATTACCTTACCTTGTCCGCTGAAAGCATGTATCCATAACCTTCCGCCTGCTTGGGATGATATTGATTCAGTAATCATTCTCTCATCATATGAACGGCTTAAGGATAAAATATTATTTTTACTAAAATTAGCATCAGAAGTAAAAAAACAAGAAATTTGCGCATAATTAAATGCAGAATCCTCATTCATCCATCTTTGAGCTGCATACTGTTCTGTTCTTTCACTAACTGCTTTTCTGCTAATACCTAAGAAGATAGAATACAGTGATACAAGAAAGGCAAGTATGCAGATGAATATTATTATCCTATATGAAAGTGAATTTTTAACTCTAGTATCCGTTTTCAATCAGCCTCACCTGCATTCCATCAGTAATTGGTTTTGATGAAGTAGTTATAATATAACTGCTATAAGCATTTACTCCTGATATCGCTGAAGAAGCATCATCTGAAGCAATAATCTGCACATCAACTCTTCTTGCAATATATCTGTTTCCAATTGGAGTGTTTTTTGCTTCAACAATATATACAAATTTGCCTTTATTGTCTTCACGGATAGCGCTGTTTGGAATAACAGACTCAAAATCCCTTCCTGTTTCTCCTAAAGCGACATACAAAGTCTGACCTGGATAAATATTGTCCCCTCTTACTTCGAGCTCTATTATCCTGCTTGACTGAGGATTTGAATAGTCTGTTTTAATTGCAGAAATTTCAGCATACGGTGCAGTAGAACCATAATAATACTGAACTTCTGCAACTTGCCCGACACTTAGTCTTCTGCTTTGCTCTAAAGTAACTGAGAAGCTCATGGTATATCCTTTTTCACTTATCTCAATTTCAGCAACAACTCCTCCTGGACTTGTTTTCTCACCAGCAACATACTGAAGATTTAAAATCATTCCGCTGACTGGAGCGGTAATTGTCCCGTTTACAGCTTTTTCTTTAAGTCTATCAACTAATGCTTCTTGCTGTGTTATTTCCCTTTTCATATTATCAAGATTCATTTTATTTATCTGTTCATCAAGCTCATCCTGAGCTTTTTGTTTTTCATAAGCAGCCTGTTTATCATTTAAATCTTTCTGTCTGCTTGATACTAGAGCATCTGCTTGTGCTTGTGTCATTATTTTTGCTTCAAGTAATGTTTTTTGTTCATTTAAAGCATTCAGTTCTTCTTGCGCAGATATAAGATTCGCAGATGTATTTACAAGTTCTGTTTCTTTATCAGCATATTCAAATCTAGCCTTTAAAGGAAGGTATATTTCATATAAATCATCATGTGTAAATTGTAAAACATTAATTTTATTCTGTGAATGTGTAATCGAAGTGTTTATATCTCTTTCTTGATTCTTGATTAGGGTAAGGTCAGAGTTAAGTATGGCAATCTGCCTGTCATACTCACTAATCTGCTCCTGTACAGGCATATATTCAAAATACTTAGATATCATTGTATTTAATTCATTTCTGAGCTGATTTATGAGAGCTGCATCAGGTGAAGCTGCATTCTCGGCTGCAATCAGTTCATTTTCTTTGGCAAGAAGCTCAGCTGATGTTGGAACTCCAGTACTTGGATGAGAAGCTATATAAGTCTGTTTTTCCAGAACTTTTGCATCAACAGCTGATTGTGCTACAAGCAGAGGGTTTGCTATTTTTACTAATTCCCTTTGGAGAGTCTTCAGATTTTCTTTTTCAGCATCAAGCATTGCTTTCGCATTCTCATAATCTGTTTTTGCTACTGTATAAGCATTTAAGAATTCTTCATCATTATAGGAAGTGTCCGGTTCCAATGAGTCAAGATATTGTTCCAGCTGCTGTTTCTTAGCAGACAATTCATCTCTTTTATTTTCAGCTAATCTGATTTCATTCTGAAGATCAGCAAATATAAGTTTATTTTCTTCAAGATTTATCTTAATGTTTTTCGCTTCAGATAGAAGTTTGCTAAGCTGTGAGATTTCCTCCAGTATTGCACTATAATCAGGTGTGGACTCCATTAATGCTCGTTTATAATTTACATACATAGTAGTAAGAGCATTCATTGCGCTGTTAAGCTCATCACTAGGAGCATCTTCAAGACGATAAATTACAGCTCCTTTTTGGATCATTTCTCCTCTTCTCGCTTCTACACTTTGAACTATCCTGGACTCGTCAAAGTAAACCTGATATGTCTGATTAGCAGATACTGTACCTTGACCTCTTATCCTTGATGATATAGTTCCATACATCGGATACTGTACTGCTACTTCCGGTAAGGAATAATTTAAAATGGTATTCGAAAAAAATGTCAATACCAGCATAACTGCTAAAAATATTATTGCTATGTTCTTTATGATGCTCCTTCTTTTAGTTACATCTTTTTTCATAAATAACCTCCATTAACCTTTTATCGCGCTCGAACTTGCTATGCCTTCCAATACCCTGTCCTCGCTATACAAGAAAAGAAGCAGAGGCAGGACCATATATATAGCAGCTACAGCAAATGCAAGACCTATTTCTCCAGCATTAATCTTTGAGAGATACACAGATAGAGGATGCATATCCTCGTTATTCTGCAGCATTATCAAAGGTTGTTCAACCATATTCCAGTAGTCCATGAAAAGCAATATTGCTACAGAGTATATTGCGTTTTTTGACATTGGGACAAAAACTTTCCTGAATATCTTCCATTCATTAGCACCGTCTATTTTCGCAGCTTCCACAATTGATGAAGGGATTCTCTGCATTGTTTTAGTCAGTATAAAAACGGCAAATGGAGAAAATATCCCTGGAAGAATTACAGACCATCTGGTATTTAATATATCCATCCAATCAGCTACAAGATAGTTAGGCACCAATGTCACCTGATATGGCATGAGCATTAGGGCAATATAAATGAAAAACATTGTATTTCTGAATTTGCCTTTATATCTTGCAAAACTGTATGAAGCTCCTAATGCTACTATTATCTGGAATATAACGATTGGAATAACATATATGACAGAATTCCAGAATTTCAGCAGATACTGCGGACTTTTAATAAGAACTGTAATGTACTGCCCGAAACTTACTTTATCAGGTATTATCTTTAAGTTAACCTTATCTGCTATATATGAAGATACTGCTGAAGATCCTTCCTCAGAAAAAATCTTGCCATAATTAGCAGTAATTTCACTTTTTGTCATAAATGAATTTGTAACGGTGAGCACTATAGGCATTATAAACATAGCTGCGGTAAATCCAAGAATGATCAATGCAATAACAATTGATATTATTTTTTTTATTTTAGCTTTACCTCTGGTTTTATCCTTATTCATCTACACTGCTCCCTAATTTATTATCAATTACAAACAGTAAAGCGATAATAGCTGTTATTATTATGCATATTATAACTGCTGCAGCAGATAATTTCTGATAATCAAGTGATCTGAATGTATTATTAATATAGTGCTGAAGCATATAAAGCCCTTCATAAGGATAATCACCTGTCAAAAGATATACTTCTCTGAATACTTTGAATGAATTAATCAGTGATAAAATAGTAACAAAAAATATGCTTGAG
>Ga0123335_1008133_pt1 | contig 11387 bp, 16 predicted proteins | sample BiotimSIPDNA_2_FD_89707 | JGI IMG/M metagenome (GOLD analysis project Ga0123335, IMG submission 89707) | Anaerobic biogas reactor microbial communites from Washington, USA - Biogas_R2 time_0 SIP DNA | ecosystem: Engineered > Bioreactor > Anaerobic > Unclassified | place: Washington, USA... | reverse complement strand
CGCGCGTCTGTGATGAGACTGTTCACACCGCCCCGCGTGATGCCCATAGATTCAGCGATCTCTTGCATGGTCCGGTTTTCACAGTAAAAAGCCCGGATCGCTTGTTGCTGCCGCTTTGACAATCGGTCCACAGCGTCCTCCACATCCTCACACATCATCACCAGAACGGTCTCGGCCTCCGGATCCGGCGCGTCATGGTCCGGAATAGCTTCGTGGGGATCAACAGAGCTGCCATCCTTGAAGGTCAGCGGAGCGTCCATTGAGTCCATCCAAACGTTGCTTTCAATGGATAGCTTCCGTTCAACTCCAAGCGACCTGCGAATATGCGACATGACGCGAAACTTCAGCATTGTGAGAAATCCGGTCCGTTCATTATCAAAGCGCTTCACAGCGTCCATGAGGGCCAAGAAGCAAATCTGCTCAAGGTCCTCCCAATCAAACGCCCGGTTGCGCTCAAGAAAGCCGCCGTATCTCTGGGCAATTTTGAAAGCGAAGCGCTTGGTCTGGCTCCACAGCTCCAGCAGCGCGTCCTGGTCAGTCTTGGCCAGAACAGCCAGTTCCTCATTTGTCATGCTTTTTTCGCCTTATCTCCTCCAGACGGTAGCGGATCCAGCCGGCGCGGAAAGCATCAAGCTCAGGTCCGGCAATTCCGGCCAAACAAAAAGCGCTTTCCAGCGCTCTCATGTCATTTGATTCTCTTGGGAAGTCCGGCTCAACTGTTGCTGCCACTTTCAGCGGACCATACCGCGGATCTCTCCGCTTCATCAGCCACTCATAAAAGGTCAATCATCATCACCTCCGTCCTTGTCCGCCTTGATGTCCTGCACCCGGTGGCGCGTCAGTATATCTTTTCTCTGCGCGGTCAATGTTCGTTCGGTTCAGCTCATAGTTCAGATTCCTAATGGTCTCATCCGCGATCTCCTTCCGGTCAGGTGGCAGCGTTGGCGCGTATAGCTCCAATGCTTCAATGCAGATCCGGCAGGCGCTCCGGGTCATGCGTGGTTTTAACGCCATTGTTTCCTTTCCTCTCCAGCGGCAGCAGATACCATAATTTACATGGTCCGCGCTTAGTTCGTTTTTTCGGTCGGTTTTTCATGTTTTTTACGCGGTGTCTTTTTCGCGGTGTCTTTGCCGGTTCAATTTTTCCAGGTTTTTTACCATGAATTTACAAGGTTTCCAAAATGTGTGCCGGCGTGTGCCGGGTTTTTAGTGTCCCTCGCGAATTGCCTATAAAAACTTACAGGAGCATAAAACGCTGGCACGCGCTGGCACACACCTCAAAAACGCACTTTTCATGTTACCAATTTTTCCATCATCATAAATCCTCCCAGGCCTTTTTGTCTGCCACAGGAATCATGTTTGACAGGCTCGGTTTCAGTTTCAGTAGCCACAAGGGTGATTCCCTTGATTTGCCTAACTTTCCAGGTTCTTGTAGCAGGATGTAGCAAGTTTTTCAGGTCCCTCGCGAATTGCTATAAGAATTTGGAGCAACCATAAAAACCTGCTACAAGTTGCTACAATGTTGCAATTCCTCCCATGGTGTCGCGTTTTCCACCCTGATAAAGCCTGGATTTTCAGGGGTCAATTTGTAGCCGATAAACATTGTGGTCATGCCTCCACCATCGGCAGGGCGCTTGCGCTTGATTTCGCCAGCGTTGGACAACAGGGTTTTGAAGTTGGCAGCATTCTCTGGCCGGTAGCCGTTCAATTCACACCACTGCTTGTACCGGGCATAAACTTCAGCACTCCGGGTTTCTGCCAGCGGATCAGTTTCCATTTCCTCATCCAGAAACCTGCTGATTTTGTCGCTGTTCATGCGGTAATCGTCTGTGGCCGCCAGAACAGAACCAGGGGCATCAAAGCCTTCGCTGTCAATCAGCCTGAGGCCTTGGATGCACCAGTTGAGGATGCCGCTCAGGTTTTCCGGCTTTGCAAGCTCAGCCTTCAGACCTCTATCCTGTTCGCTCTCAGTAAAATGCCGTTCAAAGGGAATCACCTTTACTCGGCCAGATACAAACAGGGTGATGTCCGTCACCTGTGGCAAATAATTCGTGTTGATAAACAGCTTGAATTCAGGCCGATACTCAAAGCTATTCTCATGCAGAAATCTGGCTGTAATGGTATCGTTGCCGGTCATTTGCTTTACTTTTGCAGCACTCAGCACCATTTTTTTGTCCGGCTCTGACATATTCACAAACCTGGCACCTACCAGGCGTGCAACATCTTCACTGGGACCGCCACCGTTTGGCTTATACTGCTGCGCTATGGTGTCCGGCACAGCTGTGGCTCCATAATCACCCAGCAGGCGCAAATAGGTTTCCATGGTGGTGCCTTTTCCGTTGCGGCTGGTGGGTCCATACAGGATGAAAAAACACTCATGCCTTGTATCGCCTGTTAGGGCATATCCCAGGGCCTTCTGCAAGAATGCAGCCTTTTCCTCATCACCCTGCATTACTTCGTCTATAAAGCGCTCCCAGCGGTCACTTTTTGCGGTCGGATCGTAATTTACTCCGGAAACCTTGCTCAGCAGGTCCTCCGGCCGGTGTTCGTGAAACTTCCCGGTTCTCAGGTCAAGTGTGCCGTTCAGACAGTTGAACAGATACGGATCAGCGTCAAACGCGGTGATCTTAATCGGATAACTGTCTCTGGCGTCTTTGAGTATGGTTTCCCGGTATGCTCTGCGTTGCCATTTTTTCACAAAATCCAGATATGCCAGTTTTGTTTTTTCGTCCGGCAGCTTGATAGCGTATCTTGCCAGATTGTCGGCCAGCCGCTTACACAGTTTCATTGCGGCCAGGTCTCCCAGGTCCGGCTCCCACACCTTGCCGTTGTAAATAAACCAGCATTTGCGCTCCGGAACGAACCGTGCGGTTCCCTTGTACCAATCCGCGAACAAGCGCCCATTACCTATGTCTGACCAATTATAACGCTCGTTGCTTTCCGGATGGAGATCATCCAGCGTTAGCTTGTCGGCCGGAAAGTCCTCGCGCATGATGGAAACCTTCCTCCTCAACTCATTCCCTGGAGGCTTGCTGCATACTGATCTGATAATGGTCCTCACTTCACTCTCCGGCAATGATGGCCGGCAGCGGTCTCTGTTGGCTGCATATAATGCGGTCTCCACTTCCTGATCAGTTGCTCCATAGGACCGGAGCGATAAACCGTATTTGTGCAGCGTGTTGTTTCTTCCACCCTCGCTGATCACGCTGGGAAGAATGAAGCGGCTCCCCCTCTCGTTGGAAAGCGTGTATTTTCTTCCTGGCTGTTGTGATTGATTCGGCGGCTTTTGCTCGATGGCGCCGGCCCAGCTTGTCAGCGTGTTCAGCGGATAGGTCTGGCCTGTCAGCTCGATAACAGTAACCGGCAGCGGCTCCCTTTTGTGGTTGTGCGTCCCTGGGATCCTCAGCACGCGCGCCGGCTCGGAGGCGGAAGTGTCAAGGTCCGGAAAGTTGCCCAGCGCATTACTTGCGGTCTCCGCGAAGGCTCTCATCTGTTTTGTGACAAGTTGCAAAACCTCCGGAAAAGATACTCTGATCGGGTTGTCCAGCTTCATGTACGCATGGATGCCATTCCCGGAGTTGATGATAGCACTTGGTTGAAACTCCAGGCCGTGAACCAGATCCACAGCGGCCTCAATGTTCTCCGGAACCTGAGCATCTGCCTTTGATCCTGTTTTGCTGTCAATGTCCATGAAGAAGGCCGGGATCCAGATAACCTCATCCGCCTTGATGCGTTCCCTTGCGGATTTTTTCTTGCTGCCCGGACAGGTTGAAAAGTAGCAGTCCCAGCCGGCAGCGTCCGCCTTCAGCGCGTCCGCCTGGAGTTTCTCCGCCCATTCATTATCTTGGAGATTGTACCAGGCTGTCCGGCTCTCTCCGGTTGCGTTGTTTTTCGCCCACAGCGTGATCCATCCGTCCGGGATGCCTTGAAAGTGATTCCTCAAAAAGTCTACCATGTTGTTCCCTTCCTGCCGCGATCAAGCGCGGCAATGTGTTTTCCTGTAATCAGCGCGGTCATAATTCATAATGTTCTCCTAACAAAAACAGAGCCTCCCGGTCCTGCCGGCAGCTCCATCAGAACAAAATGCACTTATGCGCTTGACAATGGTAGCGGATTTGCTACAATGAAATAGCGCACAGCGTTTGAGATCGCGTGCAAATTGTTCCGGCGAGTTGTGAGCTGTGACCGGAACCAGGGTTGAACCTTAACGATGGAGCCGCTCTTGCCGGAGTGGCTTTTTTCGTTTTGGTCCTTGTCGGTGATTATACGCTACATATAGTTGTCGGTCAAACAGAATCATGCAAGGTCGGTCGTGTGCTGTCTGGTTGTTTCACGGTCTCGTTGTGCGCGGATGATGTTCCCGACTGCCTCAAACGGTGTCGGGTCTGTGATGCCGTACTCGTTCTTTCGGTCCAGCTGTACCTCTTCCAGTCGCTTCAGCCTTCTGCGCTGCCGCTGCCGCTGCCGTTGGGAGTTTGATGTTGCCATAGCAAACACATCCTTTCCGGGTACTGCGGCCCGTCTGAGCCGCACCCCTCAGCTGTCTCCATTGAAGGCGTCCATCAGCTTGGCCTGATTGTAGCATAAAACGATATAACGAGTCAATAGTAGAATGAATGTAGATTGTTTTTTCTTTGTTTTTGATTTATTTGCAATCTATAATCAATCTATCTGCTATTGAATTAATCTTTATAAAGGACTATAATTCTATTCATGGAGGTGATGCTATGAAGCTTAGTGAAAGATTGTCTCAGCTCAGGGAGAAAAAAGGTCTCAATCAGAAGGAGGTGGCCGCTGCACTCGGTATCCAGTACGCGACATATAACAAGTATGAAACCGGCAGCAGTAAACCAACATACGAAACTCTAATAGAGATTGCCAGATTCTACGGATGCACTACGGATTATCTGCTTGGAGTGTCCTCCGCTGCTTCACCTGACCACGCGGACATTGCCGCTCGGACCGGCTTGAGTGGTAAAGCTATAAAGTGCCTGGAAGAGATGCACAGCGATGCCCTACAAGGATATAGGCCAATTATTCGTACGATCAACGACCTAATCATTCACACCGAAACGGACCAGGATGTTCTGTCATGGATTGCGGCATACTTGCGGTATGATTTCGCCGGCCATCCGTTCCGAAGCGCAAAGACTGGGGATTCTGTTCAATATTTGAATCTGGCTTATAACGATGACGGAGATATATTCGTGAAGCCTGTTTCGCTTGATGCGCGAGATGTTATAGGTGCAAAGATTATGACTGTTCTCCGTGACCTATCAAACAAAATAAAGGAGGATGCCTCAAAATGACACAGACAAACCAGGTTCAACCCAGCGCGGCGCTGCTCTCCTTGATGAAAGACAATAAAGACGCCTTGGCCACCTATGCCACAGCTCCGGCTGTTGTACAGGAATGGCTTAACTTGTGGGCTGATCTGAGCGAAACGGAGCGCCTTCATGTTGTGGAGGAGATTCGCCGCACGAGGAAGGGAGGCAAGGCGTGAAAGGCTGGGCAATCAATGAGCTGAAGGAGATACAAGGAGGCGGAAGGATGAAGGTCTCCAGGAAGGCGATCAACGCGCTCATACCCAGCATCACCTACATCCGGCAGCATTACACATATGGAGGCCAGACCGGCTGGGTTCCGGCTTACTCCAGGAGGATTAAAGACTTTATCATTTATGACGATGCCGGCAAGCTCAAATCATGGTTGTCCGGATATGGTGACGCAATGCCCAGGGATCTGTATTACGGCAATTATACCGGCGCGAATGTGGTTGAAATCATTGAGCAATGGATGCGCGGAAATCTGACACGCGCGGAGACGGTCGCGGAGATCCAGACTGCACTCCTGGGGGATGAAATGGCGGACAGTTGATGATCTCATGCGGCCGCTTGAATCGTTTGAGTGTGATCAATGTGGCTGTTTCGATAAATTCCGACCTGTCCATAATTCACCCCCAAAAACAAATTGGAAGGCATAAAAAAGAGGGCTTATCCCTCTTTGGTTATAACTTCCTACTTACAGTATATCATGTTTAAGGGTGGCTTTTCGTGGCGGTATGATTAATTGGCTCTCCATCTGAGCATCCTGTACTGACGCGGTGACAGCCGCACAAAATACTCACGGTCCAGCTCATCAACCAGCTGGACCTTTTGCTTGCCGTTTTCATCCTGTCCCAGATCCTTCCAGAAGCGGAGATCAATATACTTCACGCGCAGTTGCGGCTTGATCCAGATGCTCCAGGGAGTGACGCACAGCGGCGGATCACCTGGAAGAATCATCACCGGAGAGAAGGCGTTTCCTTCCCCACGGCCACCAGCTCCTCCTGGAGGACAGCGCCTTGATGGTCTCATGCAGGTCCTTCATGGCAGCTTCGGTTCCTTCCCGGTATCCCTCCGCCTTCAGTCTGGCCTGTTCTGACTGCTTCAGCTGCTCCTGTAAACCGTTTACTTCGTTTTGTAATCTGTCAACGGTTGTTTCAAGCTCTTGGATCCGGTCTGCTTTATGTGTGTTAACGGTTTCGCTTGTGTCAATGGTTTTGTTAATGGTTCCATACTTCTCCGCATTGCCCTGGATAGCCTTCTGGAGGAGTTCCATTCCGTATAAAGTGATTACGCGCTTTTTACCGGTGACAGTTGTGTAAACAGATTCGTCACGCTTGACATATTTATAAATTGTTTGCCTTGACACTCCCAGCTCACGCGCTGCCTCCGTAAAAGTATAGTGATCCATGCTGCACCTCCTGGTATTGACAGAACCATTTACGCAGATGTTACCACTTACACATCCGTTTGTGAAGCAGTTCTTTTCTGGATGTATCTGTACAAGGTGGACCGCTTGACGCCTGTCCGCTCGGTGATCTCCCGGAGCGTGTACTGCTTGCTGTCATACAAGGTCAGCGCGTCCTTCACCTTCCTTGAATCAATCGGCTTGCGTCCGCCACATCGACCGCGCGCCCTTGCCGCTGCCAGTCCTTCCCTGGTCCTCTCCAGGAGGATGCTCCGCTCAAAGTCGGCCAGCATAATTACAAAATTCATCATCATGCGGCCGATCGCGGAGGAGGTATCAAAGTTTTCCTTCAAAGATACAATCTCCGCGCCGGCGTCCCTGATCCGCTGCATAATGTCCATCAGGTCACGCGTGGAGCGTCCCAGGCGTGTAAAGTCGGAGACAATCACCTTGTCACCCTCCCTGAGCGCGTCCAGCATCCGCTCCAGCTCCGGCCGGACCTTCCCGGCGCCGGTGATTTTCTCCTGGTAGATTCTTTCACAGTCCTTCAGCGCGTCAATCTGCCGGTCCAGGTTCTGATCAACTCGGCTTACCCTGGCATATCCTATCTTCATGCAATCACCTCAGGCCGATTGTATCAAAAACCAGACACAAACGGAACGATGATTCCGGGATGCACAGCTGGACAGAATTACATACTCGGACCGGCTCCCTGGAGGATCTGCCGGCGTCATTCATCAAACGATGGTTATTTGAACACAAAAAAGAGGCGCCCGGAGGCGCCGTGGTGCAGTATGCTGTTATTCGCGTTTTAAGGCCACTTCCCGGGCCTCAGTATCATGGACAGGGATTCACCCCAACACACAGCTGGAGCGGCCTTCCTGAGCACCCTGTGAGGTCGGCTTTAGCCTGTGCGACTATCTCCGGGTGCTTGGCAAGGGGTTCGAGGCGCTCCGCCTGTACAGGTTAAATACGAAATAATTTCGCATTTGTCCGGCGCACCTACACGCACACACGCGCGGGGCAATACGGTTTGTAGGGGTGAAATAATTTCGCCCCTATATAAGCCCCACACGCGCGCGGACCATTGCGTTGTGAGCCGATTTCACAGGCGCAGACAGAGGATTGCCCCACCATCGGAATTAAATTGCCTCACAGCGGCCTCCCTGGACCGCAATTCTCCCGTGTGGACGATCTCCAGGTGCAGCGGCCAGATTCAGCCCCCGATCGCCTTGCCCACATACAGGTCCTCCAGCTGGCGCCGGATCCCCATGTCGGCCTCTACGGCCTGTTTCAGCGTCATGTCGTGCTGGGTGATAAGATCCCTCAGCCGCGCCTTCTCAAACGCCCTGAGCGCCCCCTGGAGTGTCCTGTGGCGTGATTCATACTCCACGCGGAACACACCCGGAACCTCATCGTCCACGGCTTGTTTGCTCAGGATGAACCGCCGCCGGTCCGCCCCGATGGTATAGCCTCCGAATAACTCAATCATGCTGCCTCCGCATTGCTCTCTGGTCGGCGTCCAGGTTCTCAACCAACTCCCGGAGCCGATTCCATATATCCTCAGCCGTGACAAGTGCCTGACAAAGCGTTGTATCGTTCTCCTTGATGGATTCCCTCGATTGCAGCCGATAGAATGCTCTCAGCGCTTGTCCCAGGGTCCCGTGATATGTGGGATCCTTCATCTCGGTCGCGGTCCTGTTGTGCATTTTCCGCTCCACAGGTCGGCCCAGGATGTACTGATATGGATCTGAATCAATCGCCCATCCGTCCCACAGCGTGATCATGCCTGTTTCCCTTTCCGGCGGCGCGCGGACGGCTTTGTGTAGCTCTGCGTCCGTCTGATGTCGCGCCACAATCCCTCGTGCTTACATTGCTTCTGAAACCGGAGAAGCGCCTGCTCCAGCGTCTCATCAGGCCGGAGTATTACTTTTGCCATTTGCCCTCCACCATTTGAAGTGTTCCTTCCTGACCTCGCCTTTTGTCTTGATTACTTTGACCTGGTTGTATGGAACCGTCACCCAGTCCACACCCAGCTCCTCCTCACCGCGTGGGATGGCAACAAAAAAGGCGCGCTCTGATCGCACCCTGTCATATATCATGCCTTGCTTGTCTCCAGCTTGCACAAAGTCCCCAATCTTAGCCAATAAGCTCACCTCTCCACAAAACTCATATATGCCTTCCGGCGTGTACTTTTTAAGGTGCATTGTGCGGTTTGTTGAACACAAAATCCCGGAGCAATGCCTCCCCGGCTGCGTTGGCCTCATTCGGCCGCATGGCGGAAATTATCCTGACAAGCGTCTGGGCGGTCTGGTTTGCTGTTGCTGCCGTCTTTGTATACTCCGCAATGGCCGGATGAGTGTAAATGTTTTTTCTGCCCTTCACATATTCCTTCTCGGTCAGCGTGTCCTCCTGGTTAATGACATCCTGGAGCTTTTGCATGATATTGTTTAGCTGTTCATATCGTTCAAAGGTTGTGCGGAATAGATAATCATCCGTCATGCCGTACTCGCCGGCGATCTCCAGTATCTTTTTAGCCGCTTTGCTGTTTGCCCTCATGTATCTTTTCCCTTCTTTTGATTAAAAAAATCGTGAGCGCCCTTCATCGTTTTCCTTTTGATATAATCGGCTATCTTTCAAAAATTCCGTCTATATCAAGGCCGGATTTGATGGCGCTTGCGGTGTACCTCAATCCAAAAAACACGCGGGAGTGTCGGTCAGTTGTCCGTATGGGGGAGCCACGGTCTCCGACATCCGTTAAAGGCGGAGATGCATGGGGGGGATCGAATTTCCCAATTTCCAAAATCCTATTTTTTAGTATTTGCAAAATCCTATTTTTTAGAATTTATAAAATCCTGTTTTTTAGAAAATGCAAATTCCTATTTTGCGGTGTACATCCACCCTCCGCTTGCACCTTCACCTGGTCCGCATCCGAACCATCCGCGCGGCGCGCTGCTCAGCCTCCGACACCTTCGTGATGGAGTCCATCCTCACAACTTGAAAGCGCGGCTGATCTCGCTGCGCGTTGTCATCCAGACGCTCCACCACAGCGCACAGCACACCGTCATCCATGCCTGGATTCCAATAGATGTATAGCTCTCCGTTACATCGCACGACCTCTCCCATCTCATACCTCGCCATGCTGTTCACTCACTTTCTCCAACCATTCCGCTGGCACACTCCACACCGGTGGACGGTACAATCTCCGACCGGCGCGCCTCAGCCTGACGCCGTGCTGGTCGATGGACACAACCTCACACAGCCTCCCGCAGAAGCGCACGAGGTCTCCTTGCTTCAAGTTTGTTTGCTTGTGGTCCATTTGTTCCTGGTCCGTTTGTTTCTGATCCATCCAACACTCCAGGCGCGGAGGTGCAGCACACGCCACACCCCCCGGCGCCATGTCCTCACTTCGTCGCGCTGCGGGTCCGGGTCCTGGCGCGGTTGATGACGGTGGGATTCTTCACCAGTTCAACCTCAGCCACAGGAACCACAATAATCTTGGGATTGTCGCCGCGCTGCTCTTCGTCCTGCCCCCATTCAATGACGGTTTTTCTAATGCCGTCCTCGAAGATCGAATCAATTACCTGCCAGACATTGCCCTTGTATTCCACGATGTCGCCATAGTGCAGCGGTTTCTTGCTGTCCACGATTATGCCCTCCTGGTCTTGTTATACAGGTGCGTGAGATGCCCCTGGGCCTTGGAATAGGGATGACTGCGCAGAAGGTCCTCGATCGCCTTCAGATCAGCCTCGTACGCCTTATCAATCGCATCCTTCTCTTTCGCGACCTCACGCCGGAAATCTTCGCTTTCTTTGCGGGCCTCCTGCTGGTATTCCTTGATGGGGCCAGCGTTCATCTGCTTGCGGATCTCAGCCTTCACATCCAACATAGCCAGCATCTCTGCGTCCTCAATCGCGATTCTCAAATCGCGCCGGACCTTGCCCAGCTTCTCCTGCTCCACCCGATCCAGTTCGGACACATACTGCGCGTCCAGTTCTGACTTCCGAGCGAGGAGGGTTTCCAGGGTCTGAGTGGCCTCCAGTTGCTTCTGCACATACTGAGCCTCCAGGGCGAGGATCCGCTCATATTCCTTCTGGAGTTTCTCGGACGCCGGCGCCTTGGGGAGTTTCATTTTGATTGCCATTGTTTTGATTTCCTTTCATTTTTCCGTTTATATTGTTCACGGTATGCGCCTTGTATGCGGCCCAGGGGTCCTATCTGGGAGCGCGTATTGGTAGGAGTTGCCAATACACACGACTCCGCACTCCGCTCCCCCTCCAGGAACGCGGACCAGCTGCACCTACTCCAGGGGCAGCCTGACAGGCGCCGGCACCGTTGGCCGGTTTGGTTGCGTGGCACATTAGGGATATATTCTCGGCTTGGCACCTCGTTCCCGGTCCATCCAGGCCAGTTTTTGCAGCACTTCTTCCTCCACGGAGCTGGTCCAGCTGCGCATGAATCGCTGGACGCTGCCTGGCCGATAATAGTTCGGCACATAACCGCGAAGCACCTCATCTCGCCGGAGTTTCCGGCGCGCGTCTGTGATGAGACTGTTCACACCGCCCCGCGTGATGCCCATAGATTCAGCGATCTCTTGCATGGTCCGGTTTTCACAGTAAAAAGCCCGGATCGCTTGTTGCTGCCGCTTTGACAAT
>Ga0123335_1008132_pt1 | contig 11387 bp, 14 predicted proteins | sample BiotimSIPDNA_2_FD_89707 | JGI IMG/M metagenome (GOLD analysis project Ga0123335, IMG submission 89707) | Anaerobic biogas reactor microbial communites from Washington, USA - Biogas_R2 time_0 SIP DNA | ecosystem: Engineered > Bioreactor > Anaerobic > Unclassified | place: Washington, USA... | reverse complement strand
TGAGCAGATACCTCCGGAGACCTTCGATTCCGGTTCCAAGGGTGACATCAGCCATTGCAGTTCACCACCCTAGTCCGAAGCGCCGCCGGTAATGACGGTGATAACCCCGAAATCCTGTTCGGAACCGCTTGCGCCGAACTGGGACTTTTTGAATCCGTCTATCACGCCCGTGGCAAATCCCACGCTGTTGTGATAATCGAAATCCTCCTCTTCCCAGAAGGTCTCCTTCGCGACAGCCCACGCTCCCGCCTGTGCGCCAAGAAGGGTGTTGTAGCAGCAGTTTGCGCCGCTTGCCCCCTCGGTGGTGAGGCGAACCCAGGGATGCTCCCAGAGAGCAACCCCGTCCCAGATGCCAAGAGCACCCGTGAAGATCGGGTTGTTGGCATCTCCACGGAGGTTGGCGTACTGCTGCGCCGAAAGCCATGCATTATCTGTTTTGAGATCACGGGCCGCATAGGGATGCACCACCATGACGTAGTACTCCCGACCGTCCACACGAACGGGACGGATCTTCGGGGTTGCCATCATGGCCTTCCGCTTTGCGGTTGAGATCAGGGTCGTGGTCAGCTTGTCTGCGGCCACGATTTCCCCGGGGGCTGTCGCGTCCCCGCCGTAGAGCACCCTGGAGCTGGTGGGGCTGGTGCCAAGGGTGGCGAAAAAACGCTTCTCGATCTTTTCCACAAGCCAGGTCTTGAGTGCCGTCTTCGCAGCAGTCCGAAGCTTGACTGCGCTCTTCTGCTCCTCCATCTTCCCCTTGATCCGCACCGCATGCCTGATCTGGTCGACCGTCACGGGCATGTGATAGAAGGTCATCTGTTCTTCATTACCCTCAAGGGTGTTGTCTCCGGTGACACCGTCCCCAGAGAGCTTCATCAGCAGGGGGATGGTGATGGTGTCCCCGCTGTCTTTCTTGAGGTCGCTGACCTTCTGGATAATCGAGTCCTCATTCTCGCCGATGAACTTCTTGAAGAACAGGGACTCCTCCGCCTCCATCCAGAGCTGCTTGCCCCATAGTTTCTTTACAAGTTCATTCGGGATCGTCGAAACCCCAGTTGCCATTGTCTAACTCCTCCTTGTTTTAAGTTTTGATCCCCATCAAGAGCTTATTCCGCACCTCATGGGGAAGTTTCGCCCACTCGTCCGTGGTAATGTTCTCCAGGTCGATGGACACCCCACCAACCCCGCCTCCGCCTCCCATGCCCTCTGTCCTGGGCATTCTGGGGGCCGGTTTCGCATGGGCCTGGTGCTGTTGTGGAATCTGTCCCTGCTGGCTCTGCGCCTTCTTCGCCTCCTGATATCTGTAGGCGCACCCCAGCATGTAGGCTGTCTCTATAGGATTCGGCTGCATTCGGAAGTTATAGAGCTTTGCCTGTGACTCCATGTCCCCATTCGCAGCCCGTTCCCCCCAATACTTCAAGAGTTTTTCAACGGGTTCGACCACCTCGTCGAAATCCGGATGGGCCGCTCTGGCAGCCTGTTCCTGGGCTGTTATCCTCATCTCCATTGCCTGGGCCTGTTTTATTGCAACGGCTTCCCGCTCAATGGGCTTCAGCTTTTCCTGGATCTTGAGGTCAATCAGCTCCTCCAAGGGGTCCTTGGGTTCAGCTTCCGGCACCGGCTTCTGTTGCGCCATCGCACGCCTGGCCTGTTCGATCTGGAGCTGGGCGAGCTGGTTCATTTGGGTCCGCAGAAGATCCAACTCCTGCTGGGTCCGCTTCCGTCGCTCCCTCTCCTCGTGCAGAGCCGCTAGGGGAACCGTCTTGTCTTCGGGTTTTTTCGCAGTCCCGTCTGCGGGTTTCGTCGGTTCCTCTTCAGGCACGCCCGTCGTCTCTACAGGCTCTTCACTCCGGCCTTCCGCAACGTCAGGTTCCGGTTCCTGATCCGCCAGTTTCTCCTGGGAAGAAGGTTCCTCCGCAAAAAGATCCGGCTCCTCTTGCCTCAACTGCTCAAGGATCTCGGCATTGATTCCCTCAAACTGGTCCATGTTTTCGTCTCCTTTCAGACGTTCGCCCTTGTCGTCGGCGACACGAAATCAAAAAAAGAGGGGGGGGACCGTCTGCTCCTCCCTCTATCCCCTCATACCTTCGATAATCCGCCTGATCTGCCCCTGGTCGGGCCCCTGTTGAGGCGGCATGGGGGGCGCACCAGGCTGCCCTGCTGGCATTCCGGGCTGCCCCCCTCCTCCCTGGGATTGTGCCGCCTGACTCTGCGCCTGTGCCGCCGCCATCATCCGGCTCTTCATCTCCTCCTTCTGGGGGAGATCTGATGCCTCAAGGATCATGTCGGGTGGCACGGGAACCCCGACCTTCGCCATTTCAAGGAGTGCGTAGAATGCCGCAGTCCTCTGGCTCGGCGTGGCGGGGGTATCGGTGATGATTACGTCGAAGTCGAAGGTGGAGAGATCGTTCAGCACTTCCGTGATTGCCTGTCCGGTTATAGGGTTGACACCCATCTGGACCGGCTGGTTCACGCCGATAAACTGGGGCTGACCGTTCTCGCCGATAATCCGGAATATCCTCGGCTCTGTATAGAACTGCGGGATCAGCCCAGGAGCACCGGAACGGCCCCAGAGCTGCCGCATCAGCCGAAGCTTTGCCGCACGCATCTGGTCGAAGAGCAAGGTGATGTGGGTAACTGCCTGCCTCTGGTCGAGTTCCTTCGCCCGACCGGACTGAGATGATGGAGCCGTTCCCAACATAGCCTCGTTGATGCCGGAGATCTCCCGCAGATCGTCGGTGCTCTGCCGGTCCACCTGGAAGAACACGGATGGAATCTGGTCGGTGGCGAACTCCTGGGGAGCCGTGTCCCCCTGGTACTCAATGACTACACCTGGAGTTGCCCCCATGCTCTCAAGGCGATTCTTCTCCGCATCGGTCATGGTCCCCTTTTTGACCTTCCAGCCCCTGTTCGCCATCGTATTCATGATGTGCGTCATCTGGCTGCGCCGCTTGTTCAGTTCCCTCTGGGGATCCTTCAAATCCCTGACGATACCCGCTGGCATATCCCCCTCTCCCAGCCAATAGGAATTAACCAGGATATAGGGAAAATTGCCGTGACGGTACGGACTCTCAAGATCCTCCAGGAGAAGGTCCCCAATGAAGGTGCCACATCGCACGGACATCTTCGATCTCTTCCGCTTCTCGCCAACCTCGGCAAGCATACCCCTCACATCACCGGTGAACTCGGTACCGTCCGGCATGACCCAGTACTCTTCCGTTTCGTAGTGCCGGTACCACATAGTCACCAGCCGTGCCTTCTGAAGCTCCACGGAGTACCAGAGAGGCTCGTTGCCGATGCACTCGATCTCCTCTTCGGATTGGTCGTACCTGGAGACGATGCTCTCCACCCAATCGGATGCCTCCGGAAAGACCTGTTTGACCTTCTCTTTCCCCACCCACCGTGCGTGGCAGAGGTATTCCGCATCGCTCAGATCATCCTTTGTGCATTCTGGATCGACATACACATCGAAGGGGGACACGCTCTCGATGACGATGTTCTTCTCCCCCGTGTGCCAATCCTGTTTCCAGTAGGCGTGGTACCAGCCACGACCGGTCAGCCATGACTTCAAGGCCGCATCCGACTCGACGTAGTCGAACTGCACCTCGTCCAGGAGGTATTTTGTGACCCCTCTGGCTACCTTGACTTTTTCAAGGTCATCTCCCGTTCTGGGGAGGAACTCCGGATCATACCGGTTCAGCCGCTGGTATCCGGATAGGAGATTCAGCATCGGCCTGATCTTGTTGATGGTCAGGCAAGGTCGCCTCGTCTTCCGGAGGGCCTCCTTATCGCTGTCATCCCATTGCCGACCGGCATAGAACTCAACGTCCTCCCGTGCCTCCCTTCGCCACTCGGACTCTGCCGTGATTGCGGACTTGAACCTTTCCCGCAGAAGCCCCAACTTCTCCTGGTCCGGAAGGTCCGCTATCTGCTTCGTCACAGTCTCCGGCATCCTCTTCTCCACCTCCCCTCACAAGAAGTCCCACACATTCCCCGTCGGAGAGAAGCGTTCCCCTCCACCGGAACACAAGAACGTCCGACTCCCCTGCGGGGACCACCCGTGACTCGGTGGAGAGCTTGGGGTGGGAGCATAAAAAAATCCCCTCGAAAGGGGATTCGATCCTCAGATATCCGCCTTGGGCGGGAATCTGTTCTCCTTTGGCGAAAACAAAATCCAGACTGACCCTCATGCCGTCATCCACGACCCTTCCTCCTTACGCTTCCGCTTTCTGCGCTCTGCATACTTATCCCTCGGCTTCTCTTCCTTCGCCTCTGGAGAGGCCCACTCACGGTGCATCAGACCATACCTGAGAGCGTCGTAGGCGTGGTCCTCCACCCTCGTGTCCACATCCTCCGGATTCTTCGGGTCGGAACACAGGATCGGGATTGTCCGGATCAGGTTGACGCATTTCTCGGAAATCACAAGGCCAGGCTTCCAGCTCTCAGTCCCGAACCCCCACCCACGCAAACGGTGGTGTACCTGGGCCTTCCCTGCAAGCCGGTTGTTTTGCGCCCGATTGAAATACACCCCTTCAGAGGCGAACTGATCCCCGATGGACATATCGGATTGCCCTACATTCCCCCAGATTGCGGGGTCGGCCAAACCAAAAACCTCCTTCTCCCCTGCGTCCCGCTCAAGCTGTCTGATCCTCTGCGCAACTTCGACGGGAGTCTCCCGAACCCCTTCATCCGGCTTGCCTGTCCACCCGTACAATTCCCGATAGACGATCACCTGGCCATCGTAGTCGACGGTGAACCAGAGACAGCAGTACGGTTTGGCGAAGCCCCAATCGAGAGCTTTCCATCGTGGCCATCCCTTCGGAATGTCGGTGGGGTGTTCAATCACATGCGCCCCCCGATCCCACTCGGTGAAGATCTGACCGGCAAAGACATCCCAATCCCCGTAGAGCAGCATTCTCTTCTGGAGGTCGGGAAGCAGCTCAAGCCGCTTCACGTACAACGGGTCCGCCTCCATGAGCTTCGGGTTGTCCTGGACACGGGCGGGTATAAAATATCTCGTCATGCCGGTACCAGGATCCACATAGACCTTCTCCCCGTTGTCGGTCGCATCGATGAACCGTGTCTTCACCCATCCGTGCCCTGGACCCCCTGGGTTCGTGGTCGCCCGCACGTAACACCGGAGATCAGAGTACGGAGTCCGGCACCTCGACAAAAGATACAGGTACTGCTCCTCACGAAAATGGGTTAGCTCGTCAAAAGCAATATACTGGTACTCATGACCCTGATATCTCATCTCATCCCCGGAACTCTCAAGGTGACGGAACCTCACAACCGCCCCTGATGTGAATGTGAACTGGGTAAACTTCTCGTTCCACTTCGCCCGTTGGTCAACGGCGAGATAAATCTGTTTCGCCCGTATGATCATGTCCTGGAGTTCCGGATAGGACCGGCGGAACAGAATCGCTTTGTAGTTGGGATGCCTGATCTGCCGCAACGCTTCAACGATCAGGGCATCGGTTTTTCCTCCACCGGCTGCCCCACCATACAGCACCTCGTTCTCGCACCTCGAAAGAAACTCTGCCTGCGGTCCAGGGTTCGGCTGCCAGAGGACATTCCGCCTCGCCTTCAACTTCGGCTTGTTCGTTCGCTTCCTCGGCTCTTTGCTCTTCGGCTCTTTCACGGGAACATCACGGGCTGTCGTTCAGATTCAGACAACCCCGACAACACGGAAGCCCATCGTTCGAGGGATGAAATCGTATCGTCATAAATATCCGCCTCGGCATCCGTTTCCTCTCTCACAAGACGCTCGGAATCAGCTACGCTGTTCTCAATCAGCGATATGAGCTTCAAAAGAATTTCATCCTCAAGAACAGCCGGTATGTGCCGTCTCATTCCCCCAGGAATGGAAAATCCCCCTCCCGACACAACGTCGGACGGAGGAAGACGAAACCCAGGCTCCCATCGGGAAGGCGGAATATCCTGGGACATGCCGAACCGATGCACCCTCCCAGCAACCCTCCTGAGAACATCCTCAATCATCGGGTCAACCCTCTCCACGTAATATCTCTCCCTCGGATCCTCCACCAGACTCTCCCTGAGTGTCCTGGCCTGTAACAGGTCTTTCAAAAATCCCCTCATGGAGACATACCCCCTTTTTGAAATACACCCCCTACACTCCTACAGGGTCTAGGGGGGTACGTTTTATTGCCGACCTCAACTTCACGAATTCTGCCGATTAAAATCTAAACTGCCGGAAAATATAATCCGGACATCTCAATCAAGGAGCTGATGAGCATGAAAAAACTGGGTTTATCGGCACTTTTCGTCCTTCTAATCGCATCCGCAGCAGCGGCATCCTCCGGACCAACCCTGCAATACTACTCGCCGAGGGACGGAACATTCAGCGCAAATGCGGTGACGTTCAAGTGGACCATCCACTCATGGGATCCGGTCGAAAAAGTCGTCCTCGTCATCCAGGGCTTTCAGAACGACGGGGACATGTACAAGAACCGGTTCGAGTTCTACGGCAACGAAGCGAAACGAATGTCGTGCACGGTGACAGACCTCCTCCCGAACGGTCAGTATGGCTGGGGACTCGAAGTCTATACACCGAAACAGTCCGGAGCCTTCGGACTCGGAATGATCGGAGAATTCAAAACAAAGTAACACCCACCGGTAAACCAAAACAACCCATACCAACTAACACGTGCTTGTTCCTTCACTCGTACTAAAGGTCAAAAAAACACTCACCCTCAAAAAAGAGAGTGAGTGTTTTCTTTATATATGATGTTTATTTAAAACTTATATATTTCCCAGGAGAAAAAATCTGTACTGGATCAGAAAAAAATAAGACAGGGGTGGTGAGGGTGGTGGGGGAGATTTGTGTGAGTACACCAGGGCTCCCTTGCTCCACCTGCCACGGGGGTCTTTTGGACCGTGTACCCCCCTGGGTTAAGCCGCTTTCTCCGGCAATAGTTCTTGAATCCTGCCGCTTTCCCCGTACATCCAGACCGTACACCGTATTTTATCTATTCCTGTTGTTGACTATATTTTAGAAGCCTTTTCGGTGTCCTGCCTCTCCACCACATCAGGTAATATAACAACTCCGAGATTGGCTTCAACGTCAAGATCTATTCCGGAACTGAAGTCACCAGACATCTTTGAGAGTAATTCTGAAGCTTTTAACCTATGAACCATGTCATAGCTTGGATCTCTCATGACTTCAGTCAGAAATTTCATGCGTTCATCCCGTTCTGCAATTTGGTTGTTAATCCTGTATTTATCACGTTCCGCTATCGCTCTTACCACTTCAGTAGTCTGTAACAACCTATATCCAGCAGTATGAGCCCCAACAGGAGAATATCCAGCTTTTATCGCACTTTGAGTAGCATTCCCATCAAACACTTCGATGAATTTTTTTTGTCTTGCAGTCAATGCCAATGTCATAACGCCTCCACTTCTGGTAATCGGTTATATAGATAACATCTATGCGGGGATTTCTTGACGCTAGTATTTTACACCAGGTTGAAATGGAAAGTATTTCCAACTTTACGAGACCCTGCAATTACTGAGAATTATACGTACGCTAAAGTGATTGTTCAACAATCCAAAGTGTTTTAGACCCCGTTTTTCTCAAAGTGTACAAGAAAGACTTTTTATTTCCCCTCGTATTTCGTAAGTTCCGTACGTAATTTTACTTATTTCCCCTATAAAAATCTTGCATATTAAGTGCTTTATTGCCGAGATCCGCAATTTTGCGGACCTAGGAATCCGCCGATTTGCGGATTTCGGTTGCGTCCGGCGGGTCTAAACTGCAGCCAACTTGCACCGGACGGGAGGGAAATTGCATGAAACGCAACAACGGCGTGGTTCTTTGGCAGGGAAAGAGCAGGATCGACGGGTCCCCAATAGCGGTTATCCTTACCGGGTTTTCGGGGAGTGCGAACCGTAAGACGGGGAACATGATTCAGTCCTGGATTATCCGGACTGACATTGATCCGATGTCAGCAGTCCGGACGGGAAAAGACTTCTCGGTTTGTGGAAATTGTCCTCATCGAGGAGTCAACGGGAAAGGGAGAGTCTGCTACGTCAAGGTTTTCCAGGCTCCCCTGAGCGTCTATCGGTGCTTTAAGCGTGGCGGATATCGGAATATCCAGGAGACCGGCTACAGCATCCTGGAGGGGCAGATACTCCGTATCGGGTCCTACGGGGACCCGTCAATGATTCCGGCGGATGTCTGGATCGAGTGTCTGAAGTACTGCAGGGTACACACCGGCTATACCCACCAATGGCGGATATTCCAGGATCTCAAGGGGATAGTCCAGGCATCTTGCGACAACGACAAGGATTTTCTGGATGCTACCAACCAGGGATGGAAGACGTTCCGGATAGTCAAGGATATTCAGTCAGCCGGAAAGGACGAAGTTGTCTGCCTTAATCAGGCGAAGGGGATATCGTGCCAAGATTGCAGAATATGCAACGGATCCAGGCGGAACGTGGTAATCACGGTTCACGGGTCCGGCAAGGGAAACTTCCAGGAATAGCGAGGCGGGGACAACTCCCCGCCTTTACTCTCTCCGCAAGGCTTGCGGAATAAGCAATTATACGGGGATAGAAATAAGCCAAACTACGGATTAATATTTGCACCCAGCGGAATAGATTAAGGGCAACCCAGGGGATCCTCTGGGGATGACAAACACACAAGGGAGGGGAACACGATGTCCGCAGTTTACCAGTACGTTACAGACAGGATAGTCAAGGAGCTAGAGGAGGGCAAGATACCCTGGAGAAAAACCTGGGTATCGGACAGCGGAGTCAACTTTCCCGTGAACTGGGAGAGTAGGCGGCCATATTCCGGAGTAAATCTTCTGCTCCTGGATCCTGGGGAGTATTTGACGTTCAACCAGATCGAGAAGGCAGGGGGAAAGATCCGGAAAGGGGAGAAAGGGAAAATAGCGGTTTTCTGGAAGCTTCTGGATGCCAAGGGCACGAAAAAGGGCACGGGGGAAAAAAAGGAGCCGGAAAACCATGAGGATGAGAAGAAAATCCCGTTCCTCCGGTACTACAACGTCTGGGAGGTCTCCCAGGTTGACGGCATCGAGCGCAAGGCCGACAAAGAGAAAAAGCCGATCCGCAAGGCCGAGGACATTGCGAGCAACTGGAATCATCCCAGGATTCAGCCAGGGGACAGGGCATGTTATTTTCCAGGCGAGGATCTGATTTTGTGCCCTCAGATGAAACAGTTCGAGACACGAGCGGACTATTACGCCACTCTCTATCACGAGATGATCCACAGTACAGGGCATCCCTCCAGGCTGGACAGGAAACTCAGGAGACAGGAGAACCTGAACAGCTACGGCAGGGAAGAGCTTGTAGCTGAAGTCGGGGGAAGCTTTCTCTGCGCCGAGGCTGGAATTCTGCAGCCGACTCTGGAGAATGCGGCGGCATACTGTCGCTCATGGCTCCAGACCATACAGGGAGACAGCAAGCTCATCGTTTGGGCGGCGGGAGCGGCGCAAAAGGCGGCGGAGTGGATCCTGTCGGGAAAGTAGGGCACGGAACGAGGGGAGGTACCCCTCCCCTCGTTCACATAAAGGGTAGTTGTACGTTCAAGAAGTGCAAGGCACCTTGAAAACACGGAATGGAGGGGATCTCATGAACAAGGAGTATTTTGTGGTTGTTATCAATGGGCTGGAATCATACGTCGTCCATCGGGAGGACCGGAAGGAGGGAACGGAATACCCCTTCGTCCAGGTTTATGGACCGATGGACAGGAAAGAGGCCGAAGACCTCGCCTTCAAGGTGGACCTTGAGGCGGACAGGTGGGAGCAGGCGTAAGGGGGAGTTAAACTGACCATGAGCAGACGCAAGGACCGGAGGATCCGGAGGGTTAGATTTACCACCCTCCCCTCCCCTGGAGAGGAGCCGAAGTCCGTTGTACGGTACTCCCTTGAGGAGTGCCAGGGCATCGAAAAGAATATGTGGGTGATGTTTTTATACGGTGACGGACCGTGGGTTTGCGGGAATACTGTTGCCGAGAAGGTTTCTTGAGGATGCGGGGAGCCGGTGCTCCCCCTGGATCTGGGGTATAATTTACTTGCCCTTGCGGAGTTTCTCTCCCTTTTGCCTCTCCGGCACGCCCACGCCGGAGGGGCTTTTTTTTATCCAACCATCAGCGTTTCCCATTCTCTGCCGACTATTTCCTCCAGATTATACACAGACCGGTAGAAGGTAGTCTGGGACCAATTTAAAGTACGGGCCAGCTCATGCCAGGGAACACCACGCCAATGATAGTTCTCGACCAGGTATATTTGGGTCTCGTCCAGGGAGTCGAGGATCCGCTCCATTCGTTCGATCTTCCTGGCAAGGGAAACGTACTCCGGAGTCCGCTCCTTCAGTTCGAGGAGAATTTCCTGTTGCGTCTTCTTCTCCCCACCCTGGACGTGTTCGTCGAGGGGCGACCCCATGACCATCCGCTCAAGCATCTTGTCTAGGGTTTCCCTAACCTGGAGCCACTCCCACCGGTACTGTTGGAGGAGTAACCGGCCTAGGAGAAGCCGGTTCACCCTGGAGTGGGTACTACTCATGAGCCCCCACCTCGACGACCGTCACGGGATCTTTTATAGAACCGTCGACATGGACGGAAACGGACAGAAAATCTATCTGCTGATCATCGAGCCATACGTTCGCTTCAGTCAGGGAATCGATGAGTAGCTTCTCCCTGTTGTCGAGATCCCACCGGCCCCGTGTTTTCACAAGAAATTTAATGACCACTTCCACTCTCCCTTCGAGGGGACGACGTTTGAACTGCTCCTTGATAACAGACACAGCTTCCGATTTCCACTCTCTGGCCTTTGGGCTCAGAAACTTTTTACTCCCGTTCCTGACCCGTCCGTAAGCCCCCCACAAGGAAGGGGGGAGGCCAGGAATGGTTATCTTCGCTTTCCTGGCTCCCCGTCTGCTCAATTTACCGTCCTCCTCCATATCCACGATTTACCGGCATCCGACTGATCCCTGACTCGATGTAGTCGCGGCGTGTGGCTCATTCCGTCACCTCCGCCTTCCCGCCCTCTTCAATCAGATCGCGGGCGGCTTGTTCGAGTCGTTGTTGTGCGTCTATCCGGCGAAAAAACTTGTCTGCCTTTGCGCCGCAGACATCACCAACGTCCGCCTCGTACCATTCGACTACGACAGCTTTCAACTCCTCAAACGTCACGCACATCCACCCCCTGCCCAAGATAGGACTTCAACTCGTCCTCATGCCGACGTACCATTTTTCCGGCGTGTGGGTCATTCCGTCACCTCCAGATTCCAGCAGTCCTCGCAGGACAGTGAATCAGTACAGTCGATGTTTTTTAGACCATAGTCAGATGGACACCACGCCTTCACAATTTTCCTCCTTATCTCCACGCTATCCTCTCTATTTCTGA
>Ga0123335_1008124_pt1 | contig 11397 bp, 6 predicted proteins | sample BiotimSIPDNA_2_FD_89707 | JGI IMG/M metagenome (GOLD analysis project Ga0123335, IMG submission 89707) | Anaerobic biogas reactor microbial communites from Washington, USA - Biogas_R2 time_0 SIP DNA | ecosystem: Engineered > Bioreactor > Anaerobic > Unclassified | place: Washington, USA... | reverse complement strand
TTTGTTTTCTTAACTTGTTGTATAAAAGCACGTTACATTGTTTTCCAGCGGCAAATTCGCCCTCTGTTTCAGGAAGAGTTTGGAATTTTAGTCAGGTCAAAGCCCTAAGGGGTTTCATAGGAGCTTGAAGGTGTCTGGCGTGTTACCCGTGTTCTTCAGCTGGTAATGGAAGTAGGCCACGTTGCCGGGCGCGGTGGTCTGGCTCAAAGCCGGCGTATTGGTGTAGTTAAACGGCTCTTCCGTGCCGCCTTCTTTATTCGGCGTGATTTCCAGTCCATAGACTTTGTCAACGATGTTGATGACCTCGTTAGAGGTTGAGATTTGCGGCTGTGCGTTGGCGTCCTTATAGGTCGCCACGGATTGGTTGCGGATTTCGGTTCCCGCTGGGGTCAGAGCCCAAGCCTGCACACTTAAAAATACAAAAGCGGCACCGACAAAGAGGCTCCTGGCCAATTTTTTGATTAATGTTCGACTAGTCACGGTAGTCATTCTCCTTCTTCGTTATTCTTTCTTCTTGGTTGCAGGGTTGCATGTTCTTGACTGTTTACACAAAGGCTGAATCTATACTCCTTGATTATTGTCGTTGTTGCACTCCTCCTTGCCTGGATAAAAGGCTTTTCTTGGTTGGTTGACGCATACGCACAAAAAAGTTGACTGAATAATAAATGCTTTCGGATTGCTGTGGCTGTTCGTCAAAAACCTCCTTCCGTAGTTTCCTGTTTGTTTAGATGGATTGATTCCTGTCTCGGTTGATTCTGAAAACAAGTTGATTCTGAAATAAAATTCTTACCGATTGGCCGCTATTCGCAGCTGAGGCTATCCGAAAAAACACGAAGGGTGAGGAAAGGGCTGTTAAACTCTTTCCCCCCCCCGCAAAACTTTCCCCCCCCGCAGAATTTAGCTATAAATTGTTAGAATTTTGTTAAAACAATACTTTCTAGACAAACTCACGACAGCCTCAGACAAATTCTTGACAGACGTTTCCGCATCTGCACATTGGACGTTTCAAGAAAACCCGCTTGCCCGTCTCTTTTCTGGAGTCTCTCTGGCGCTCACTGATGTTAGCTGTCAGTCTCCGCCGATTCTGGGGCAAGCCTTACGCATTGGCGACTATTTCACCTGCACCCGGCATTTCACGACTATTTCCTGTCGCGCCTTCATCACGCCTGCGGGCCAGCGCACATGCGTATACATATCCGGCGTCGCGATTTCCTCTTTTTCGGTGCCATCCGCCTGTTTCACCATATACTTCACCGGCTCTGGCTGGTACTTGCTGCCGCCGTCAATGCTGAACTCCGGCTGGATTGGCTGGTCTGCCGACGCGGTGCCAGCCAAATAACAAGTGTAAGGTGGAATGGGCACAATCAAATTCACTTCAAGCAAATCGCCGTCCGTCACATTGCAGTTGCGCGACACATACTCAATCAACTGGCCAGGCCGTGCCACCTCGCTTTTCGTCAGCACTTCCTTGCCTTCGTCATTCGTTTCCACCAGGAAGGAGGACATGACACTCTGCACGGGAAGCAGTGGAGGCGCTTCCTGGGCGTAAACCGCGACGCCACTAAAGACAAACGCCACAACCACTGCCAAGGCCTTCATCGAATACGCCAATCTACTGCTGCTTTTCATTGTCAACTCCCTATGTTTTATTTGTTTAAAATCATGATTATTCGTTTAAAATCATGACTGCATCGAAATAGCAGACTCACTAAAATCTTGACTTGCACTGTCGGACAGGTTGCATTTAATGAAAGCCGCACGCCCCCTGTCCTGGCCTGCTGCCTTCTCGCGCTTACTCGACTGTCGCCCAGCCGCAACTAAAAAACAACTGTTGCGTTGCGATATATTATACCATAATTTGGGGAAAACGACAAGAGGCTAACCCATTATTAATAAAATAACATCGGCTTAGGATCTCGTCCGAGCAGGAAAATAACGAGAGCAGCAGGCAGAAAATCGCAGACACAAGTGGACTTTAATGGACTTTATCAGTAGATAGACTGTGAACATGAGTGGACAGAAGCGACCAAGGGACGTGAATATCGGTCTGCTGCAGCGGGGCTGCGGAGTGAAAGATATGGGCTATTTCGCTTTCAGTTTCAAGACGATTATGTTTCACTCCTTCAGGGCTGCAACATACGGCAAGCGGAAGCTTGAACTACGTACGGCAGCCGTCGTCCACCATCTCCGCTGTTCGATGAACAGCCGTTGCCTTGTGGCTCGCAAAAACGCGGCCAGGCATTACGTTAGGACAGCGGTATATCCAACCGCTGCACAGCAGCGCCTTTTCAGACCATGCCACCTTATTTAACAGGGAGAACTGATTGTGAAAGACATTTTGACCGTCACCGGCACCGGCGATTCGCTTTTCACTGCGGAGTTTCCAGCCGAATACTCCAGCCTCATGCAACCGGTGGCTGCTCTCATCAAGAGCTGCGACGTGCGGATGACGAACTTGGAGACCAACCTCTCGGATTTCCAGCACTTCGCTTCCGCCTACAGCGGAGGCACCTGGATCAACACCCCGACTGCATGCTTCGAGTACCTGCTGCGATTCGGCTTCAACTATTTCGGAACCGCCAACAACCACGCGATGGACTACAGCTACGGCGGACTGCTCTCAACCATAGACACCTTGGACAAATACCAGGTCGCCCACTCGGGAACCGGTCGCTCCCTTGACGAAGCCGAAGCACCGGCCATACTGGAGGCCAATGGCTTAAAAGTCGCTATTTTTGCCGTGGATTGCTCCTTTAAGGACGCCTCGCGGGCAGGTCGTGCCACCCATCACATTCCTGCACGCCCAGGCGTCAACTATCTTAGGCACGAGAGGCTTTACAAAATCAGCCCCGAAGAAATGGCGCTCCTGAAACAACTGGCTCTGCAAACCAAGATCAACTTTACGCGCCAGATGAGCATTGACACCGGCTTCTTGACTCCAGACCCGGAGGGCATCTTTGTCATGGGCGAGCAAAAATACACCAGCGACCCCAACGCCAAAGAGACTGTCTGCAATCCTAAGGACAAGGAGCGGATTCTCGGCCTCATCCGTCAGGCCAAAGCTGCTTGCGAGTATGTCTTCCTGCTCGTCCACTGCCATGACAACGACGGCGTCAAGCACAGCAATCCAGCGGACTACTTGCGGGAATTCGCCTATGCCTGCATTGACGCTGGCGTGTCAGCTATCTTTGGCGGCGGCTGCCACGAGCTGCGGCCGCGGGAATTCTACCGTGACTGCCCAATCTACTATTCCCTGGGCGACTTCATCTACCAGGGCCTCACCGTAAAGCACCTGCCTGCCGACTTCATGGAAAAATACAACACCGACATCTTCGCCACAGCGCCAGAAGCGCTGCTCGCCCGCTCCCGGGGAAACAAAGTCGGACTGCATCTCCACAAGGAAAATTATCAGACTATCCTGCCTAAGCTCACATTCCGGAACGGAAAATTGGATGACTGCCAGGAAGTGCCGGTCTATCTGACCTTTGACCGCAAAGACGAAATGAATGGACTGCCGCAAATCGCCACCGGCACCGAAAAAGAGGAAATCGAACACATCTGGCAAAAACTCAACAGCTCATTCAAACTTTAGTAGACAGTGGACAATGGACGTTAGTGGACGCATCGTACGTAGTTCAAGCTTCAGCTTGCCGTATGTACCTCGCTTGCAGGAGCATGTAGTTCAAACTTTAGTTTGCAGTACGTAGTTCAGCTTCAGCTTGCCGTATATTATGCGCCTTTACATTTCTGCTGCCGAGCGACTGGTTTTCCATCACTTTTTGTATTCATCGTTTGGGCGCCGTCACGGGCACGATGACTATCTCGGTCTGCGTTTCGTTGCCGGAATAGAAGGTGCAGAAATGCATTCCGCCCCGGGCAAAGGCATTGACATTGCCGGCATGGTAGTCATCCGCGCTGCCGACAGCGACAATCTCAGGCGAAGGCCATGCGAGCGGATTGCCCCACACCGCTGACAGCGGAGCGACGCGGCGCTTCAGCACGCCTGCGCTGCGCTGATAATAATAATTGCTCAGCAGGCCGCTCTCTGCATCCCAAAGCAGACTCGGAGTTGATTCCCGCACATCCCCGATATTCGTCCGCATCTTTTTCCAGGATTCGCCGCCATCAGATGATTCCAGCTGGAACTGACAGCCCTGTTTGGCGGGATCGCTGGTCTTTTCGATGCGTGTAATCGCGAGGATTCGCCCATCGCCAAGGTAAACACCGGCCTGCTCGGTTGGCCAATCGCTTTTTGGCAGTCCGGCTTCGACGACTTTTTGCTTCCAGGTCAAGCCATTGTCTACGCTGGTGAGTGTTCCCCAGGAGTTTTCCGGCTCTTCGCGATAACGTCCAGCAAACCAGAAGCACATCAGTCCAACTCCGGGCACGCTGAAGACATCCGTGATCTGCATAGGCATCGGTTCTGGCTGCAGGGAGGCGATTTTTGAGAAGTTCACGCCGTCCGCCGAGCGATAGAGATTGTGGCGCCAGGCGTCTCCGACGCAGCGCACCCAAAGCAGCATGGCACCGTCCTCGTCAAGTCCCTTGCCGATAGCGCTTTCGCCCGCTTCTGGCGTATTCACAACCGTCGTCTCGGCTGTCCAGGACTGGCCATTGTCAAGGGACGTGCGCGCATAAACGCCCCGGCATCTTTCGGCGATACTGTGTTTTTCGCCGCGGCTATAGGCGCAGACAAGCTTATTGCTCCCCAGCCCTTGCACAAAAGGCCAGGAATTATATCCTGGCGCGTTTTGCACAACCAAGGGAGGCGCTAATTCCGGGATGCTGCTCATTATATTTCTCATTCCTAAGCCGACAATGGCGAAAAATCAAACTATGCTTTTCAAATAGGCTTCAGTGCGGCATTCGATAAATCTACTCCTTCATGGCGAATCTGTCCACCAAGTCCTTAGGGTGGACTAGCTGTCCATAGCCTATTTTTTGGACAATGCGCGAAATCTTGTGATGAATACTTGTATGCCTTTATGTTGTCTTTTGGCCACAGCGGCATTTTTGTCTCACCCTTTCAGGACTCAAAATTATACATCGCCTCGCCCAGGGCGTCGCTCGCCCAGGGCGGGCTTCGCTTGCCCTGGGCTGGTATGTCGCGCCCCGTTGGGGCTTTTGCAGCTCTGCAGCTGCGGACATTGGTGGACGGTGGTGCGAAAACACGTGTCTTGCACAGGCTTCCACAGGCTTCCAGCCGGGACAGATGCACCATGCTTAAAGTCACATTACTTTGCGCCGTAGGCTCTTAACCATGCTTAACCCCAGGCTTCAGCCTGGGGATAGACGTGTCCCAAAACTGGTGCCTTGTAAAGGCACTACAGAAGACTGGCGCATTACGACCAAATTACGCCCACGCAAGAATAAATTTTCATCCTGATTGTAAAACGTCAAATCCATGCCAACCTTACTTTTCCATACCGTAACTTCCGTATTTTGGAAGGGTTAGGCACCTCCTTAAAATTGAGGATTAAGGTGCAGTCCATTCGAGCAGCCCTTTGCGGCACCGCCATCTACGACCTGTACGCTGGCTGGAACATGATCGGCGTGCCCATGGAGCTGACGCCGCCGTCAAAAGCCTATCTGCTGGGAAAAAATCTCTTGTGCCTCGACGCCCTGAATGGATGCTACGAGCAAGTGACGAACATCGTCCCTGGCAAAGCCTACTGGATTTTCAGCGAGGTTGCCGACACGTTCGACCTTGACGGCATGATTATACAAGATGCCACCATGAACTTGGAGACTGGCTGGAATTTCGTCGGCCCAACAGTTGACACGACGCTATCGGTAGACGAATACGTCGTATGGGAATGGAAACCGGAAGGCTATCGACTTCCTGAAGTGGTCAACGGGCAATACCAGCTGCTGGCGACAAAGGGATATTGGATTCTGGCGCCTTGAAAAAGGCCTTTGACGATCCGTTCTATCCACAAAGAAGGCGCAGATTTTTTAGGCCATGCCTGAAAAGTCTGCGCCTTCTGCACTACTAGCAGCCAACTTCTTGTTTTTTGGGAAAAAAACGCTGTCAGTTCCAAGGCGTTTATGCGTCACCCCTCCGTGCCTTCTGCTGCTTCGCGGCTGTGGACGCGGTGTGGACATGGTGGACGTAGTGGACGGTGGCTGCGATATGTAGTTCAGCCGCCCCTAACGAATGATGAATGATGAATGATGAATGATGAATGGCAAATGCGCCTCAGCATTCACCCCCTCGCCCCTGCTAAAGTGCCTTGCCCAGGGCTGCCTGGCACTACGGATTGCCGGGACTCCGTGTAGCAGTGAGTGACTGATTACCACCCGTCCAAAAATAAACTTTTCTTCTGATTGTAAAACTTCAAATCCATGCTAACTTTACCCTATTACCTCGTAATTTCCGTGTTTTGGCTGGGTTAGGCACCTCACCCTAAGCACGGCTTTTTAGGCGCTGCATGCTGCCAAGTTCGAATTGCAAAAAATAATTTAGGCAAGTAGTTTTTATTCATATTAAAGAATGCAGTTTCCTTGAGTTAAAAAAGGAGAGATGCCAATGTCTGGAAAATTACGCCATTTTCTTCAGTTCCTGTTGGCGGGTGCGTTGCTGTACGGCATCGTTGTCCAGGCGCAGCAGCCATTTGCGTACGATTTGAAAGTAGGTTCGTCAGACGACACTACGTTGACATTTGGCCGCCTCGCCGACGCCGAGGCTACCGACGCTGTTGACAAACTGGATTCTCCTGCGCCGCCGTCGGGCTGTCCTTCCCGCCCTGAGGTCGGCGATTTGGCCATTCCCGTCGAAGGCGTCACGAACTACATGTATTTCCGCGGTAGCTTAGGCTATTTCAACCCTGACATCAGCAAGGCAGTCGGCGACGCCTACTGCCGCCTGTCAAAAGACAACAAGTCAGCGACGCCCCCTGCTTCCACCTGGGTGCTGGAGATCGCCGACACCGTGCAAGACACGGTTGACTTATCCTGGACGGCCATTGAGGTTGCTGCTGGCGTCGGCCCCGGCGCACCCCCTGGCGGGACATTCCGATTGGTCACCCCTGACGGCGAGGTCAAAGTCGCTGATCTGCGCACGAGCGCCAACGCCAGCCTGGCAAAAGGCACCTACTACATCCAATATTATGCGCAAGACGCTGAGCCTGCTCCGCCGACGCCGCTTCCTATTTACGACACTATCGCCAGAGCGGCCGGACAAAGCAAAGACGTTGTCCTTGATTTTGACCCGGCCGAATTCACCGCCGGAAATTTGCAAACCTATTACTACATGGGCGACGACCAGGTCTTCCCTATCGGCACTCGTGCTGTGGGCGCCGCGATCAACGGCAATGTCCTCACCTATACCTTGCCAAATGACATCAGCGAGTTTGACACGGTCGTCATCAACTATACCCTGACCCGCAATGGCGCCGGTGCAGACGCGCCCAGCGCCACCGGCACCGTCGAATTGAGATTCGATGACATTATTGAAATTGTTTTGACGGAAGTCGCGGTCGGCGGAGTCGCCGCCGATATCAGTGGCGACCCCATCACAGTGAAAGTCGATTATACCGATGACGAGACGGCTTACAAGCCTATCACCATGAAGTACGAAATCACCAGCATAGCCGATAAGCTAACCCTTGAGGCGAACCGCTATGCCTTCATCGGCCCGGACTGGAAGGGCGCCCAGGCCGACTATCCGTGGACCATCACCTTCACTGTCACCAACCCCGGCGAAGCCGAGGAGGACGTCGCTTACCAAATCAACTTCGCAGATAATAACGGCGTCATCACCCCGACCTGTACTGCGGATATCCTTTCCAAACTCGACCAAGTCCTGACCATCACCCTCCAACCTGCCCTGGCAGCTAAGAGCGGCACGGTTGACTTCGCCATCATCCCACTCGAAGAGGGACAGGAAACCGCTAACGTGTTCACCGCACCAGACGTCACCTTGCAGCTGAAGCAAGATGCAAACCTGGACCTGGACGGAGATGGAATCTTGGACTACCCCGATGTCCGCTTGTTCTTCAATTATGTCGGCAATGGCAGCATTGATGATGAAGCTATGGTTGCAGGCACCGTGTATGGACTCGACCGAGCAGCAGAACTACGCCAAAAAATTGCCGGCATGGTGAAGTCGCTGGATATTGACGGCGACGGCAACTTTGATTATGTGGACGTACGTTTGATTTTCAATTATGCCGGCGATGGAAGCATCGACAACGACGCCATGGTGACAGGAACTATTTACCCGGCCAACCGGGCCGAGGAGTTCCGGGCAAAAATAGCTGATATGATTGAACAGTAAGCGTCATATCCACACGCCAGAGCTATAAGCGCATAACATACTCAAGGATGTATATCAAATAGCAACCCAGCGGAGTGAAAAATGAAAAAATGGTTAGCCTTCATTGCATGTATGGCTGTCGCCTCCTTGAATGTCTGGGCGCAAGGAGAACCGACGGCATTCTCTTTGAACCCAGCAGTCAACCGAGCCCAAGCCGGAACAACATTCAGTGTCGACCTCCGATTAACTACTGCCCAGGCTCTGTTCAAAGCAACCGCACGGGTGGCGTCCAATAATCCTAAAGTCACCATCAAGGATGTCGTATTCCCTGCCTATCCAGACAATGTCGCGACGAAAAAGACGGTCATCAGCAATACTGAGCGCATCGTGGGCGCTGAAACAATGTTCACCAAGCTTTTTGACGCTGGGTTTGACGGCGTCATAGCCACGGTTGTTTTCGAGGTGGCCCATGATGCGAATGCCGATGAGACAGCTGCTTTGACCCTATCAGTGGATAGATACCAGACGGCCAATGTCGGCTGCTATGCCGTAGCGACTTCCCAGAAGCTCGCCTCCGCCTTGAACAACGCCGCCCTCACCGTCGTTCAATTCAACGCCCCGCCGCTGGCCGGAGCGGCGACTGAAGATGCCGCCGAGCCGACGGTCCTGACGCCGGTGTTCACCGGTGACGGCGCCAGCGCTGCGGGCGGCGTCATCAGCGGAGTCTTTTTCGATTATCCTGAAGGCGGGGACGAAGCCACGCACGGCGCGTTCGCCGTCTCCGCCGACAAAAAGTCGATTCTCTACACGGCGCCGACTAGGGTCGGAAACATCCGCCCGTTTGACGTTGTGGCCATCTATGCGGCCCGCAGCGGCGACCTGGTCGACCGAAACACGGTCACGGTCACGGTCGCGCCAGTCAATGATCCGCCGGAGGTGGCGTTCGTTCCCCCGGTAAACGTCAATGAAAATGACCCAATAGTGTTCACGATCACCGTTGTCGATGAGGAAAACGGCGATTTTGACTTTGTCGTCTATTGGCTGGATGGCAATGATTGGATAAAGGTTCCCGGCAATTGGGCCGGCCTGACTTTCACCAGCGCGGAAGCCCCTGGCTATGACGCAGTCATGCATCCGAACCTGGCCAAAGAAGTCATCCTCAAGGTCGAAGCCATTGACCGCTACGATAATCAGTCCACCGAATCAGCACCGACGCCAGCGACCATTCATGACGTTGACCAGCCGGTTGGCGCGCCGACGAATGTGGCGATCACGCCTGACCCGGCCTACACTACCAGCGAACTGAATGTGAACTTCACGGATGCCGTCGACCCTGACCCGGAAGATGCAGTCAACTACACCTATAAATGGACCAACGATAAGAATGCCACCACGCTTGACACCCGTACTGTCCCGCCAGGCATGGCGAAAAAAGGCGAGACTTGGACCGTCGTGGTCACGGCCAACAGCTTCAATGGCGACCGCAAGGACTCTGACCCTGCCCAAATCACCATCAGCAACAGCCTGCCAATAGTCGACGACGGCGAACTCTTCATCCAGAAGGGCGACAACTTGCCCAAATCCAAGGACATCGACCTGGCCGAGCTGGCAGGCGACCGGGATGGACAGGAAGACATCACGGAAATAGTGATTGTGACCCTGCCCGCCAAGGGAACGCTCGCGCTCAAGGATGGCACGGTCTATACCTATACAGTGGACGGTGACGACGAGTTCTTCGGGGAGAATGTAGACATCTTTGAATTCAGGGCCAAAGACGCGAGCGGCGGCGAGAGCATAGAGATTGCAAAGGTGGCTGTCACCTACCGCGCCCTGCCGTTTTGTCGTCGGGCCGACGGCGGCGCCTTCAATGAGCAGCCTATCGACCATCATAACTACACTGTATTCGCCATGCCAGGTGACATCATCCAGGGCACGGCCTGGGTAGAGGTCAACAATACGCTGCCAGCCGAAGAAAAAGTTACTCTTGTCGGCACCGTCACCTGGGGAGACAGGACCACGCAATACTGGGATACCAAGGTCCTTCCCGTCGGCGAGAGCTTCCAGTCGGTCTCTTTGGGCTACCAGGTTCCCGATGCCCCTGGGGATTACTATATATTAATCGGCTATGCGAAGTCGGACGCCGTGCCCCAATTCATGTCTTCGACCCATGCTGGACGGGATGCGGTGTGGAATGACGGCAACGATCTCGGATTTGACTGGAACGAAGGACAATTTGAGCAGGCCCTGTCCAATGAAGGCCGAGTCACGGCCAACATCTTGCAGTTGGACGGTCAGTTCAAAGAAGAGCAGGTGCCGGTGACAGCCATCCACATCCGCGTGACGAGCGAGGTGAACGTGACGTTTGTTGTGGACCAGGGCGATGAGGCGCCAGTCCCAGAAAGCAAGACAGTCACCATAGGCGCCCCCTACGGAGACCTCCCATTCTCCAGCCGAGAGGGTCACCGCTTCCTGGGCTGGTGGACCGCCCGCGAAGGCGGCAGCGAAGTGACGCCGGAAACCATCGTCACCGTCAAGGCAAACCACTCCCTCTATGCTCAATGGGCTATTGAGTCTTACACGCTGACGTTTGATTCGGCCGGCGGCTCAGACGTCGATCCAATCACCCAGGAGTACAACACCATAGTGACGCCTCCGGCTGATCCGACCCGGGAAGGCCACACGTTTGACGGCTGGGAACCGGCTGTCCCAAAAACCATGCCAGCCGCCGACATGACCTTGACCGCATTGTGGACCCCCATTCAGTATATCGTCACCTTTGAGCTGGGCAATTGCGGCTATCGCACCGGAGGAGGCGAGCTGGAACAGCTCATCAATCATGGCGACAGCGCAACAGCGCCGATAGTCACCACTTACGATGGATGGGAATTCATCGGATGGGACAAGGACTTCACCAAAATAGTCGAACCGACGGAAATCCAAGCCCAGTATCAGCCCAAGAAGTATGCCGTCACCTTTAACCTTGGCGAACACGGCAATCGCACCGGAGGAGGCGAGCTGGAGCAACTCGTCGAGCATGGCGCCAGCGCCATAGAGCCGATAGTCGCCGCGGCCGAAGGATGGGACTTCACCGGATGGGACAAAGACTTCACCAAAATCGTCGAACCGACGGAAATCAACGC
>Ga0123335_1008122_pt1 | contig 11397 bp, 10 predicted proteins | sample BiotimSIPDNA_2_FD_89707 | JGI IMG/M metagenome (GOLD analysis project Ga0123335, IMG submission 89707) | Anaerobic biogas reactor microbial communites from Washington, USA - Biogas_R2 time_0 SIP DNA | ecosystem: Engineered > Bioreactor > Anaerobic > Unclassified | place: Washington, USA... | reverse complement strand
GCGCTGCAGTTTCAACACAGCGTTGCAACGAGGCAGGGGGATTAGAACCCGCCGCCTATTTTGTTGAACCCGACCGCCTAAAGAAACGGGGGACATTTTTCGCCTCTTTATATCTTAGACGCCAATTTTGTCGTTTTTGATTCCACTTTGCCAGATTTATCAAATATGCTCGCTTATTTTGGCACTGGGATTGGGCTCTATGACCTGCCGCGCCATCCGGGCACTGCTTCCGCTGAACATCCCAATCTTACTCGCTCCCAATACCACAAGTATGAGAAGCAATCCGAGCAAGAGGCTGGCTTTGGGGCTGGTTATAAAACTAAAGGTAATAGCCACCAGGCCGAAAAAGCCGCTAATACCATAGATTACGAGTACGCAGTTGCGGTGGCTCATACCCATGGCCAGCAGGCAGTGATGCAAGTGATCATTGTCGGGCTTGAAAATGGGAGTCCGCTTATTTATACGGCGAATTATGGCAAAAAAGGTGTCAAATATGGGGATGCCCAGGATAACAATGGGCAACAAAAGGGATATCAGGGTGGCGCTCTTGGCGGTACCCAGAATAGCCAGGCAGCCCAGTATGAAGCCCAAAAGATTGGAACCGCAATCACCCATAAAGGTTCGGGCCGGGTTAAAGTTATAGGGGAGGAAGCCCAAGATAGAGGCCAGCAGGAGGAAAGCCACCAGAGCTACTTCCACTTGCCCTTGCAACAGGGAAACTACACCCATGGTAACGGCGGCTATGGCGGAGACCCCGGCAGCCAGCCCGTCCAAACCGTCTATGAGGTTTATGGCATTGCTGATGCCAACTATCCATAAAAAGGTCAGGGGAATACTGAAATAACCCAGGGCCATCAAGCCGTCAAAGGGATTGGTCACAAAGTGTACCATTACGCCAAAATATATGGCCACGGCTGCGGCCAGGGACTGCCCCAAGAGCTTTACACCAGCAGAGAGCTGAAATATATCATCCAACAGCCCTACCAGGAAAACTATACTGGCACCCAGAATAATACCCAGGTAGGGACCGGAATACTTCTGCAAAATAATCATGGAAAAAATAAAAGCCAGAAAAATCGACATTCCGCCCAGTCGGGGCATCTTAGCGCTGTGAACCTTTCGCTGATCCGGTTGGTCAATGGCTCCAATTCTGTAGGCGATTTTAATAACTCCTGGCATGGATAGATAAGCTATAAAAAAAGCTGACAACAGCACAATGATATACACGGGTGCCGACATTATATTACAAACCCCCATCTTCAACACTAGGTTCATTCTAACACCGCTCCCCAGGCTTGTCTATATGGGAAGTTCAGGGGAAATCGATGTTGAAAGCTGTCGTAATGCTTGTTTTTTCGTTTTTTTTTGACTTCTGTGAAGCTATACGCTGGCAGACGCTAAAACTTTCACCAGGCCATTGTCGTCATTATCTTGCCACCGACCAGCAATAAATCTATAATGGACTAGATTAATAGATTTGGGAGTGACTTATGAGAATCGCCCTGTCGGGATATTACGGTTTTGACAATGCCGGGGATGAGGCCTTGCTTTCGGCTATCACCTCAACCATAAAGAAACTGGAGCCAGCTGCGGACTTCGTGGTCTTTTCCGGTCATCCCCGGAGAACTTCATCCCTGCACGGCATCCGGGCGGTATATTATTTGCACCCCGGGCAGCTCCTGCGTGAGCTTTTCCGGGCCGACCTTTTGATCAGCGGGGGCGGCAGTATTTTCCAGGATATAACCAGTGCCCGCTCCCTTCCTTATTATATAAGCGTGGTGGCCCTGGCCAAATTCCTGGGTAAACCGGTAATTTTTTATGCCCAGGGGGTAGGCCCTATCAATCGTTCTTTAAGTAAATTCTTGATGCGCCTGGTGGGCAACCGGGTAGACCTAATTACCCTGCGGGATTATGATTCCGCTGTCTACCTGGAAAGGCTGGGAGTTAGCCGCCCGCCTATGATAATTACCTCTGACCCGGTCTTTTCCCTGCAACCGGAGCCGGGCGAACGGGAAGATATGGATAACCTTTTGCAGGAAATGGGCTTACGGGGCCAGGTCCTGATAGGAGTGGCGGTGCGCCAGTGGTTGGCTTTGGAGGGATACCAGGAGGCTCTCGCTCGGGTTCTGGACGAGGTGGCGGAGAGGGGCTGCCGAATCCTGTTTATCCCCATGGCTTATCCTGAAGATATTCCTGCTGCACGGAAAGTAATGAACCTGATGAAAAATGATGCTTGGTTGCTGGAAAGGCATCTGGGCGCCAGGGAGCATTTGGCCTTGATTGCCCACCTGGATATAATGATCGGCATGCGCCTGCATGCCTTGATTTTTGCGGCCAGCCAGGGGGTGCCCTTTGTTGGGATTTCCTATGATCCAAAAGTCGAGGCTTTTCTGAAACTTTTTGCGATGAAGCCTCTACCGCTGGCTTATGAGGGGATGAAAGCCGAGATAGAGCGGGTGCTGGAAGATGATGAATGGAGAGAGCAGATAAGGAAGAGAGCCGGAGAAATGCGGGAAAAGTCGGTAGAGAATGCTCGCCTGGCCCTCTCATTACTCCGATGAATGTGCAGGACACAGGGGGACAGTCCCCCTGTGTCCTGTCCCCGGGGGATAGACACACGACACAGAAGAACTGTCCCCTTGTATCGCCCATATACTTGATATTCGAGGAGAATTATGAAAAATAAAACGGGTAAAAACTTTATCGGGGTTTCGATATTAATATTTTTTTCCAAGCTGCTGGGCTTCGCCCGGGATATTGTCTTTGCCTCGGTTTTTGGCACCACTATATTGACCGATGCCTTTCAGGTGATTTTCAGTTTTCCCAGCTTGCTCTTTTCCAGCATCGGTATGGCCTTATCGTCAGTCAATATTCCGGATTTGACTTATTTCGTGAAAAGCCGCAGCCGCGAGGAACGCAACCGTTACATAGCCAGTCTCTATGCGCAAATCACCATTTGGGGCAGTTTGATTGCGCTTCTGGGCATCATTTTTGCACCGGCGCTAACGCAGCTGATTGCCCCTGGCCTGAGTGGGGAAGTGACCGGAATCGCTACCCTTTTGACCCGTATTATGATGCCTACCCTGCTCTTTGTCAGCCTGACCTACCTGACAACTGGAGTCTTGCAGGTTCACGGCTATTTCATGCTCTCAGCGGTTATCAGCATTCCTTTTAATCTTCTGATAATCGGGGCTCTTCTGCTGCGAGGAGCGGACATCACCATACTGGGCTATGTGACCACGGCGGGCTGGTTCCTGCAGTTTCTTATCCAGATTCCGGTGCTGGTTAAGGAAAAATATCGCTTTTTAGGAAAAATCGAATTCAAAAATGAGAAAATAATCAATCTGTATAAGAATTTGCTTCCTATATTGCTGGGGAACTCTCTTTTACAGCTTTGTTTAATAATTGACCGCTCCTTCGCCACTCACCTCTCTGAAGGTACTACGGCCGCACTGGCCTTTGGCAGCAATCTTTTTATCACCGCTACCAGTATTTTTATCGTGGCCATGTCCACCGTAGTTTTCCCGCGGCTGTCCGAGTACTGCCTGCAATTGGATTATGAGCGTATGCGGGGAATGCTGGCCGCGGTTTTTAAAGTACTGATTTTCATCCTGCTCCCTTATCTCCTGCTGGTTGTAGCCTATAACCGGGAAATTGTCGCCCTGGTCTACGAGCGGGGGGCTTTTACCAGTAAATCCACAGCCATGACATCGCTGGCTTTTCTATTATACAGCCTGGCGGTCGTGGGTTATGCCTGCCAGGAGATTTTTAACCGGGTATTCTATGCCTTGAAGAAGTTCCATATTCCCATGAGAGCGAGTTTGCTCTGCCTGCTCATAAACCTCTTGCTGGATTTTCTCTTGTTCCGGCGAACCGGGATAGCGGGGATAAGCCTGTCTACCTCGTTTTGCCTCTTGCTTTATGGTGTTATAATGAGTTTTATGGTACGACAAGAAATAGGCAGCTTTGTGGGCCGGGAGTTCCTGCTCTTCGCCGGCAAGCTTTCCGTTCCGGCGGGGGCGATGCTGGGAGTAGTTTATGCCGGTAAATGCTTTTCCCCAGGAGGGCCGGTCTATGCCTTCCTGCTGCCTTTGCTGCTCAGTGCGGGGGCTTACCTGGGAGCCGCCTGGGTAATGGGCTTGCGGAAGGATTTGCTTTTGAAATGACACAGGGGGATTCTTTTGTGTCCTCCCAATAAAGGCATATCACCACGATAGAAGGGACACAAAGGGACTGTCCCCTTGTGTTAGTCCCCTTGTGTTAAAGGAGGTAAGGTTGATGAGGAATAGATGGCTGGTTGCCGGATGGTTTTTCCTGCTGCTGACCCTGCTGCTGGCGGGAGGCGGCTTGTGGCTGCGGGTTTCCAATGAGAGTCAGAACCGGGCGGTTATTACGGTAATAGACTACCGGGAGTTCTGGAAAACAGCGGATGCGGCTGATATGGATCTCGATGAAGTGCTAAAGCAGCTTAAGGAAAGTGGAGTCACTCATGTGGGAGTCAAGGAGACTTCTTTGCGCGACCTGGCTTACAGCGGGGAGATTTATCTTTCCCCCTGGGGCGAGTTTATGGCTTTCAACCGCAACTATGCCCCGGAGCTGGAAGCGGCGGCGCGCCGGGCCGTGGGGGAGCAGGTAATAAGCCCGGACAAGCTGGTACTGAGCAGTGACCGGCCCGATACGATCAGATTTCTGCAAAAGCAGCTGGCCAGCCGTTTTCAGCCTGAAGAATTACTGAGTTTTAAGGCAGGCGGGCAGAGCTATTTTATCATAAATGCGGAGCTGCTTCCCCTGGATAAGCCCAAAGACCCCAAAAAACCAGCCAATGAATTCGTAGAAGTCGATGCCCGCCTGGGCTTTGACGAGAGGGTGCTGGACCGGCTGAAAGCCGGGGGCTTTAATATCGTCCTGCGCCCGGACAACAGCATGGGTTCCAATGATGCCTACCTGCAGGAATACGAAGAACTGGTTGGCAAATATGAGGTAAAATACCTGGTCTTCGGTAATGAGGTCAGCGGGGCTCCGGACCGGCTGGAGGTCATGGAGGATTTGGTCAAGAAATATGGACTTATTATCGGGATTATCGAAACTCCAGTGCAACTCCAATATGTGGAGCAAAAGGGCCTGGATGAATTGATGGTGGCTGCTTCCTATCCCATCAACCGGCTTTATTCGACAACCAACGATGAGTTCGTACAGACCACGGATGAGCGCTATTACCGCTGGGTACGGGCGGTAGTGGACCGGGGGATACGGATTCTTTATGTTTCGCCATTTAAGGACCGAAAAGTAAGCTATTCGGAGAATATAAATAATACCCTGGAAGTAATCGAGCACTTCCATGCTACTATTCAGGAAAAAGGCTTTACCATTGACCAACCCTTGCCGCATCTTTCCAGTGAACAACCCGGTCCCTGGCAGCAGTTAGTTCTGTCTATGAGCCTGTTGCTGGCTGGGACACTCTACCTTTTCTACCTGTTCCGGCCGGATCGCCGCTTCATCATTTTGCTGCTGGGACTGGGGATAGCGGGATGTCTTCTCTGCAGCCTAGTGGTGGAAATGGACCTGGCCAAAGTCTATGCCCTGGCTGCGGCCATACTCTACCCCTCTCTTTCCAGCTTGTTGCTGCTCATATACCTGCGGGATCACCGGGATCAGGCCTTGGCACCCAAGCTTCTGGCGGGACTGGCCGTCATCCTGGGGGTCAATGCCCTGGGGATGCTCACAGTAGTCAGCAGCCTGGCCGATATCCGCTATATAATGAATGTAAAGGTTTTCAGCGGGGTGAAACTGGCCTTTATCATGCCCTTGTTGCTCTTCGTGGTGAATTATTTTGCTTGTTTTGCCGGGGAGGAGGGTTTCAAGGAGAAAGTTATGGGGTTCTTGCGGATGAATCCTAACTACCTGGTGCTTTTTACCCTGGGTGTAGCCGCTCTGGCTCTCTACTATTATTTGGGGAGGAGCGGGAACAACCCGCAAATCGCGGTCTCTTCGTTGGAATTAAGGTTCCGCGAGATTCTGGAAAGCGTGTTCCTGGCTCGCCCGCGTTTCAAGGAGATCATTATCGGCTATCCTTCGCTATTTGCCCTGATCTATCTCTACCACCGCTATAAGGAGGAAGTGATTCTGCTACTCCTGGGCTTCGGCGTAGTCATGGGCAGTATCTCCATGGTCAACAGCTTCTGCCATGTCTTTACGGCAGTGACGATTTCCGCCAGCCGCACTCTGGCAGGCCTCCTGGTGGGGGTGTTTTTCGCCCTGCTGGCCCTGCTGGGGATAGGGATACTGGAGTGGATTCTACGGCGTTTTGGGGTTATTTCTTAATAAGTACCCAAAGTCTTTTGGTATCTTAGGGTCGGGGCTGTTCATTACCCGGTGGGCCATGAGGGTGCCGATATGGGGATAAACATGGCTGGCGTCATAGTAGTTGTCAAGGTCGCTGGTAATGGAATTGGGGCCCATGAAATTGTAGACTTCGCCGAAAATCTCTACACAGTCGGAAAGCCAGCGCTGGTAATAGGGATAGAGCCCCTCTTCCAGCATTAACTCATAAAGGGGCTGGGAGATAGGGGTGGTAAAGACGATAAAGCGGGTATGGGGGTTGCTTTCCTTCAAATGGCTTAGAATCCCTTTCACATCGACATAGTGATAATTAGCATAGATGTCCCGGCGGTATTTGTCCACCGTGGCATCTATTTTGCTTTGCTTTTCACTGGTGGGTACCAGGTTCAGGGTCTTTACATTGCGGCGGTCGTAAGCGAAATTCTGCGGCTGGCCCTGGCGGGAAGCCTGGAAATTCTGCCAGGAGTAGCGCAGGACATCCCGGGACAAGAGGGTCTTGTAGCGGTAGCCAAACTCGTTGGCCTGCTCCATATAGAAGGAGGGCTCGTGGAATTCCCGCTTAATGCTCTGGTTACTGGCATAAAAGTCGAGGCCGATGATGATAAGTTCAAATTCCCGCCCCTTCCGGGCTTTGGCATATTCTACATAGTCATAGTATTCATCCAGCAGCATATTGCTGACCGAATAGTTGTAGGCCTTGCAGCCGGGAAAGTCATACTGGCTGATATAGGTGGTGCGGCTGCTGCCCAAAATCAGGGTGTCATAGTCGAAAGAGCCAAATGTTACCCGGTTGGTCTTTTGCTGCCGCTCGTCAAAAGAGGCCTGAATCCGGTTGTAGCGGTGGGCGTGCCCGAAGTTCCACAGGGGATCAATATAGAAATTGAAGCCGGCAATGGCTATCAAGGGTAGCAGTATTATGCTTAAGGTCATCCAGAGCCATTTCTTATATGATATCATTTAGAAACTACATCCTCCGATAGAATCTGACAGGGGGACTGACAGGGGGACGGGGTTGTTGACAACTTCGTCCTTCTACATCTAACCCTATTTTCTTACTCCCCCCCATGACCACAACCTTAATAGTGACACCCGCAGGGTGGAACACCAGGAGTACCAGCAGGGTGCCGGGTGCAGGTTGATTCTCTTACTACATCTTACTGTTCAAGCGATCGCTTTTCAGCAATGCTTTCTTTACATGCGCCTTTTTGGCGCACAACCGTCCCCTTGGCAGGCCCTCAATAATTCTTAAGAATATCGTGATGCCCTATAGCCATCAAAGTATACACATTGGATTCCGGCAGGTAAATCATCCTAACATCCATATTTACATATACCTCCCAGAAATCTGTCCCTTTAATAATATGCACTTGCAGCGAAGGATGACGAGGATTTTCGCTCAGGAAGCGGATGGCCTTACGAGCTTGCTTCTGTTCAGATGGGGATAATTTACGGAACCCTTCTAAAAAAGTATCGGTTAATATTATCTCAGGCATTATCATCCTCTTCCCCACCCAGCTTTTCCATGAGCGATTTGATATCCTGGAAGCGCTGCACTCTCCCCTGGGCAAGATCTTCAGCACTCTTTTTCATCATATTTTGCCACTCTTCGCTCCAGAAGTATTCCTGGTTCTTTTCATGCCAACCCACCGGGGAAATAAAGATGCCCCCATCCCTTTCTTCCAACAATACATGATCCCCTTCATGTATATTTAAGTTTCGTGCTACCTGGGCCAGGCTAACCAGCATCCGCTTCTGCACTTGTTGAATAACTGTTGACATGGTATTACCTCCAAACATTTAGGCTGTGATTACAGTTTAACTGTTGTTAGAATAGGAAGTCAAGAATCATATTAGCAGTGAATATTTTACCCGGTTTCTTAATCATCAATAAAATTAAGCATTAAGTACTTTTAAAAATTAAAATAGAGGAACTCGCTGATGCCGGTAAGGCTTAATATGGCGACCAGGGCCATGGCTCCCACCCAAACGGCCTGGCGCAGCCCCGGGGTGAAGTCCTTTTCTAATTCCATGGAATTGCGCCAAAATAGAACCAGAGCCAGGCTAACTGCCAGCAGCAGGGCGGCACGGGCCGGGCTTTGCAGGGTAAATTCCCCGAAAAGCACCCCGGCGGGGGCAAGAAAACCGAGTTTTCCAGCTAGTCCGGCTGGTAGTACGATGCCGCTGAAACCCAACATGCCTTTTATGACTTTCAGAGCCTCGGGCCAGCTTTGTGCGCGGAAAAACACCCAGCTGAAGTTGACAAAGTTAAAACATACGAGCCAGGCCAGAACCTGGTTCATCCGTAGCCCGGTCTTCTGCCAGAGGCGGTGGATAACCAGGGCCAGCCCGTGCAAAAATCCCCAAAAAACGAAGGTCCAGGCAGCCCCATGCCAGAGGCCGCCGAGTAAAAAGGTAATTATGAGGTTGCGGTAGAGTTTGGCTTCACCGTGGCGATTCCCCCCAGGGGGATGTAGAGATAGTTGCGCAGGAAACGGCTCAGGGTCATGTGCCAGCGGCGCCAGAATTCCTGGATATTCCGGGCTTTATAAGGTGAGTTGAAGTTTATAGGCAGGCGGATATTGAACATCAGGGCGGCACCCAAAGCCATATCGCTATAGCCACTGAAGTCGAAGTAGATCTGGAAGGTATAGGACAGGGAAACCATCCAGGCTTCCAGGAGGCTTAAACTGCTGGCCTGGTCAAAGCCGAAGCTGGCCCAGCCGGCCAGGGTATCGGCGATTACGACTTTTTTAAACAGCCCGGTGAAAAAGAGAAAAAGACCACGGGAGACATTTTCATAATTCCAGGACTTGTTTTCCGGGGAAGCGAATTGGGGCATCATTTCCCGGTGGTGAACAATGGGACCGGCAATGAGATGAGGGAAAAAGCTGACAAAGAGGGCATAGTTCAGCCAGTCATATTCCTGCGCCTTGGCCTGGTAAGCGTCTACCAGGTAGGCGATCTGCTGAAAGGTAAAAAAACTTATCGCCAGGGGCAGGGTTAAGCGCAAGAGGGAAAAATGGGTGGAAAAGAGCAAATTAATGTTGCCGATAAAAAAGTCGGCATATTTGAAATAGCCCAGAAGAACCAGGTCTCCGCTAATACCAGCAATGAGTAAAAGCCGCCGGGTAGGATTCGGGCTGCTGCTGAGTTTTGCCAGGCTAGAGCCGATGATGTAGTTAAAAAGCATGGAAAAGAGGATCAGGGGCAGGTAAATCACATTCCACCAGCTGTAGAAAAAGAGTGAAGCCACAACCAGCCAGGCTTTGGCCGCACCTTTCCACCCCTGGTGGTTAAGAAAAAAATACCCCAGAATAGTGAGGGGCAGGAATAAGAAAATGAACTCGTAGGAATTGAATAACAATCTTCTTTCACATCCAAGTTAACGGTGCCAGGCACTTAAGTTGTTAAGTTATTGAAGTAGCCGCCCAACCATCGATGAAAAGTGAGTTAGTAGGCACTGGAATAGTAAGATGTAGCTAAATAGAACCCCTTCTAATCTCCGACGCCTGATGTCTGACGACCGACGACTTTTCTGGCTTACCCCTTACGCCTCACTGCTGCGCGGGCGGAGGGTGGGGAAAAGGATGACATCTCTGATGGAGGGTGAGCCGGTCATCAGCATCACCAGGCGGTCTATTCCTATGCCCATTCCTCCTGCCGGAGGCATGCCATATTCCAGGGCGTTTATGTAATCTTCGTCCATCATGTGGGCCTCAGCATCACCGCCAGCCCTCTTCTCTACCTGCTTGATAAAGCGTTCCTTCTGGTCTATGGGGTCGTTCAACTCGGAAAAGGCATTGGCTATTTCCCGCTGCATAATAAAGAGCTCAAAGCGGTCAGTAAATTCGGGGGTTTCCAGGTTTCTCTTGGCCAAGGGCGATACTTCCACCGGGTGCCCGTAGACAAAGGTGGGTTGAATGAGCTTGTCCTCAACAAATTGCTCAAAAATTTCGTTAATTAGCTCTCCCCGGGAAGCACCGGCTTTGACCTCCAGACCCAACTGCCAGGCTGCCTGGCAAGCATCTTCATCGCTCTTGATAAGGGAGAAATCCAGTCCGGCGGCTTCCTTAATGGCATCCAGCATGGTCACGCGCCGCCAGGGGGGGGTGAAATCAAGCTGCTCTCCTTCAAAATCTATTTGCATACTGCCATTGACCTTAAGCATCACCGCGGAAATCAAATCCTCGCAAAGCTGCATCATCACTTCATAATCCCCATAGGCCTGGTAGATCTCCAGCATGGTAAACTCGGGGTTATGCCGGGTGGATATGCCTTCATTGCTGAAGTTGCGATTAATTTCATAGACCTTTTCCAGCCCGCCCACAATCAGGCGCTTGAGATAGAGCTCCGGGGCTATGCGTAAGTAAAGCTCCATGTCCAGAGCGTTGTGGTGGGTAATAAAAGGCCGGGCGGTAGCGCCGCCGGGTATGGGCTGCATCATAGGGGTCTCTACTTCCAGGAATCCCCTGTCATCCAGGTAGTTCCTCATTTCCTTGATTATGCGGCTGCGCTTGACGAAGACTTCCTTAACCTCGGGGTTTACGATTAAGTCCACATAACGCTGGCGGTAGCGGAGTTCCACATCCTTTAAACCATGCCATTTTTCCGGCAGAGGGGTAAGGGATTTGGAGAGGTAGTATAGATCCCTCACATGGATGCTTATTTCTCCCTTCTGGGTGCGAAAAACTTCGCCTTGGATTCCTAGAATATCGCCTATATCCAGCTTTTTATATAGTTCGTACTTCTCCGGGCCTAAATCATCCTGACGAAAATAGAGCTGAATGCTGCCGGATAAATCGGCTAAATTAGCAAAACCGGCCTTGCCATGTCTTCGCTTGGACATTATTCTTCCGGCAATGGCTATGGTCTTCCCTTCCAGTTCGGAGAAAGCTTCCTTTATATTCTGAGCCATGGAGTCGCGTTCAAATCTCCGACCAAAGGGCTCAATTCCCATTTCCTTTAGTTCAGCCAGTTTCTCGAGCCGTACCTTCTTTAGCTCGCTAATATTTAATTCGGATTCTGACATTAAAACACTTCCTAAATATTTTTATTAAG
>Ga0123335_1008120_pt1 | contig 11398 bp, 12 predicted proteins | sample BiotimSIPDNA_2_FD_89707 | JGI IMG/M metagenome (GOLD analysis project Ga0123335, IMG submission 89707) | Anaerobic biogas reactor microbial communites from Washington, USA - Biogas_R2 time_0 SIP DNA | ecosystem: Engineered > Bioreactor > Anaerobic > Unclassified | place: Washington, USA... | reverse complement strand
CAAATCCATAAGGGGGCTTTCGGCTAGCTTGGTCCAGGCTTGTAGCCTCGGGCGCTATAGACCCCGGTTCAAATCCGGGAAGCCCCACCATAATTCACCAAAAAAGACTCATAAAATAAAGAAATAATTTCAACAATTTTTGGTTTTAGTTTTAAATTAATTTTCCATTTTAATAATGAATATTAAATTGTACTTTTTAGGATTGTTAATTAAGTTTTTAATAGTTTATTTATTCAATATCCCATCAAAATAAGTCATTCTAGTTTGAAGACTATAGCCATTTTTTTCTTGTTTAGATCCTCCAACACCCTAACCCATTCTGCAGGCATATTTTCCTCCTCTTCTTCAGTTAATTTCCTAACGTTCAAATTAGAGTCAACATGAAACGGTTTTTTACATGACATACAGTTGACGTATGGAAAAAGATCATCTGTCGGCTTCTCAATTTTCTGCATCAATTTGCAGTAAGGGCATGCTTTATGCATGTATTCTTTCTTTGTTTTTTCTTCTACAGTAAAATCCAAATTTGCCTCTAAATCTTCCCAAGAAGGATACATCCTGCGGAGAGACGAATCGCCTTTTCTCCACAAGACTCTGAGCATTTTAAGAATCTCTTTTCTTTCGCTCAAAGGTGTTGCTTTCCTCTACTTCAATTAATGTTCTGTTTATCTTAATATTTTTTTAGATTACGCATTAGGTTAGACATTAAGCTTAAAAAGAGCTAATCTCAAATATTAAATGATGAATAATGGATTTAATAGCGTTATTGATACAAATAGTTGTTAGCGTAATATTTCTTTCACCGATACTTTGGCTAGTTGGACGTACTTTAGCAGGAAAAGACAAAGCAAAATTCACTGATGCAATATGGATAGTTGTTCTTGGAACAGTCATTGGAGCTATAGTGGGCGCATTAGTTAGCGGTTTACTTGGTAGTTTGATATCTTCGATACTAATGATTATTATCTGGCTTGCATTGATTAAACACTTCTTTGACTGTGGATGGTTGAAAGCATTTGCTATAGCGATACTTGCAGTAATAGCCTTTGTCATAATAGGTGTAATACTAGCGATTATCGGTTTTGGTATACTATCACTAGGTTTTCCAATCTAGTGTTCTTCCTTTTTATTTTTTTTACTAAAAAATTGTTTTCTAAAAAACAATTGTAGTTATCCAGTTTGTGCTTTAGTTTTTTCTCTTTTAATCTCATATTTAAATAAGAATTAATATTTGGTTATCTTAATACTCTAAGGTGAAAATTTCTGCCTCATGTGGTTCTTAATGGAGAAATAGACTTTGAAGCTTTATTCAATAAAATAACACCCCTATCAATTATAAATCGAAACCTCATTCTTAAAACAAAAGAGACCTATATTGAAAAAAACAAAAAAGACATTCTAATTGATTCATTAGCTATAGAAGACAACAAGAAAATATCTTTCCTATCTTTGGTATCAAGCAGAGATGACGGCGTTGTAATAAGGTTATATCCTAATATGTCAGTTGATAAAACAAGTGGTGTAAAACAGATACTTGCCGAGTTAGCAAAGCAGTTTTTACAGGCAAACCCTGAACTCAAGTTAGGAAAAACAAACCTTCAAGATTACCTAAAATAATCAAATGACTGATTTGCTATAAAACTTTATTAATACAAGTTTTTTTCTGAAAAAAAGTTCTTAGCTGTCCCAGCCATAATTGATTGACGGCGGCAACTCCTTTTTAGAGATAAAGTATCTTTCGTTGTCCAAAAGTAAACTTAGCGAGTTTTTATTTACGAAATCCCTGATTGAAAAAAGAATATCATCATTGACTACGTCTTCCTCAATTATCAAAACAAAGCCATCTTCTAAAGTGTCCAAAATATTAACGTCTACATGAAAGTTGGTATTTATCTCTCTTTTAAAGAGCATAGCATCAAATATTTTTATGTGCCTTCACCTTGTCCAAATTAAGTCGCTGTCATTAACCAAAAATATTTGGACAATTAAGTCAGCAAACTTTTCTAGTAATATAATACATTCTTATCTCTTAAATCTTGTCTAAATTAAAAATTTTTTATATGCTAAATTTACAGTTTTAATTTTTATTCTTAATCCTTATTACTAAAAAATATTTTATTATCTTGTATTGTGTTCAATCAGTAAATTCGGTTACATGTCCTGGTTACAAACTAGCGGCGAGCACTATCAAATACATAATCATTAAAAAGTTAAATATAAAGAGAGAAAAAACATTAATTGTGCTCCATCTATTTGTGTTCCCTCCACTTTTAAAGCCTAAAAGACCAACTGTTCCAGCTGTTAGCGGTACCAAAGAAAATACAGTTACTAACCAAAAACTTATGCCGAGATTTCCAATTTGCCAAGCGAAAAAAACAAAGTATACGAAAGCTGCTAAAGCAGAAGCTAAGGCAAGGCTAAAAATGAAGTTTTCACCTTTTCGAGCACCTATATTTTTCTTCCCGGTTTTATTATCTGCTTTAATGTCTGCAGCTTCAAGGCTGAGCGCCAACATTAACCCATAAAACACAAAAGGCAAAATAAAAAATAGAAATAAACTTTGAAATTGCCCCATAACAGCCAAGTAACCCACAGCAGGAATAAAAAAACCAGCTGCTAACGCAATAATTATTTCACCTAAACCACGTGAAACAAGTTGTAAGGGTGGTGCGGAATAAAACCAGCCTGCGAAATTTGCTGCTAAAGCTATTATTAACAACTCGATTGGCGCAACTGTAAAAATTACCGCTACGGTAGCTAACGTAATTGAAATTAATAGAAACAATAAAGACGTAGCCTTAGCTGGTCTGCATAGATTTGGGTTAGTGACAAGAATTTTTTTGCCTGAAAAAAACTTTTTGCTAAATTGTAATCCGTCTTTTTTTACATCAAAATAATCGTTACCGTAATGAGTTGATAAATCACCGAAAAATACTATGGCATAAAAAACGGTTATTTTTAACGGGTCTACGATTCCTCCGTCTATGACTCCTAAAAAAGCACCAACAGAAAACGCTAAAACTCCACCTAAGACAATATGTAACCTAGCAATCTTTGTAAGTTCAGCAACGGATTTCCAGAATGGCATTTGTTTTTTCTCTTTTATTTCTATATCGAACAGTTTATCTATTTAAAACTCTTATAAAATAAAAAATAGTGTGCTATATCACGTGAGAAAAAAATTTAAAGCCTACAGCGATTTGCTGCGTCTACACTTTTTCTTTGTATGGCCAACCCTTTTTTGTGCTGGATTATTTTTAGGCTTCACTTTTCACGGCGGATTCAATCCAGTTTTGATTATACAAGCTGTCTTTATAGCCTTCTTGGGGTTTGAGGCTGGTTTAATTCTTAATGACATCAATGATGCAAACTTGGATAAGAAAGAGTTGCCTACAGAAAAAAAATTAACTCACTATTGGCGTCCTTTCGGTAGTCGCCCCCTTCCTAGCAATCAAATCTTTTTGCGACACGCAAAAGTCCTCTTTGTACTTCTTGCTGCTTTAACAAGCGTAATTATATTCACCCTGCCTTATCCTCACTCAATCTATGTTTTTACAATAATGGTCACTTGTTACTGTTTAGAAGTATTCTACCAAATTAAGAAACGAAAACAAAAAACACCGATTGCGCAAATCATAGGACGCATAGATTTTGCTCTTTTCTTAGCAGCTGGTTATCTATGTGTTGGCCTTCCAGATTTGCCTTTTCTATTGTTGTTCTTTTTCTTTTATCCGCTTGCGCTAGCTCATTTAGGTGTTAATGACCTTGTTGATGTAGTAAATGACCAAGCTAAAGCCATGAAAACACCTGCTACACTTTACGGGATTAAAGCTACAGTATATTGGATACTTCTCTTTAGTACGTTGCACTTTATCGCAACAGGGATTTTTCTCTATATTCTTGGTAGTTCTTTGATGCTTTTTGGATTCATGATAGGTATGTTGCTAGTGATAATTGGAAACTTTGTTATACTTAAAAATAGATCTTCTGCTTCAGGAATCAGAGCGTTACCGTTTTTTCATCTTTCAATGCTAATTTATGCCATAACAATAATTACAAACTATATTGTGATTGCTTTCCTGTAAACTTATTTTTTATTTATTTTAAACAATTCAGCTATTTGTCTATTGTCTTACTAAAATTTTTGTTTAGCTCTTTTTTTTCTGTAACTTTTAGGTTTTGTCTCTTTTAGTTGAGTAATAAATTATTTGTTTCTGGCTTTATTGTATGCGTCAACAATTGCTTCGCTTGTTAAAACGCCAATCACTTTATTTGGGTTCTCTTTTTTAACAACTGGTACCATGTTGATTTTTTCTTTAATTATAATTTTGTTAGCTTCAAGAATTGATTCATAATCATACACGTATATTTTTTTCAAAGGCATTTGTTTGATTTTCATCAGGCTACGTTGTTCAGCATCTACCTTCATTAGTTCATCCCAAGTGACTATGCCTTCAAAAACTCCGTCTTTTTCCACTAATGCATCATGATATCTTTTTTTGAACATTACTTCTAAAACGTCTGTGAGGTTCTGTTCAGGATTAACAAACCCAACATCTGACTGTATTACATCTTTAACTCTGACGTCTGCCAGTTTGGTTGATATTATTGTCTGTTCGCCTTCTTCGCTTGCACCAATATACACAAACATGCCTACTATTATCAAAAGAAAGTAATCGTAAAAAATGAATCCGGCTACAACCATTAATACTCCCAAGATTCTCCCTAAAGTAACCGCGTATCTGGTAGCATCAGAGTATTTGATACGTTCAGCTAACAGCGCCCTAAAGACTCTGCCTCCATCCATTGGAAAGGCAGGTACCAAATTGAAGATACCTAACATAATATTTAGAATAGCTAAATCAAAAAGAAAAATACCTGTTGCGTATGGAAAAGATAAAAGAACTGAAAATAAATCAGGCCAAATAATTACACTCGCAGCAAGTAATGTGAACCCTATACCTAAACTAGTCAGGGGACCTGCAACTGCCATACGCCACTCCTGCGATGGCTTATCTGAAATCTCTTCAATCTCAGAAACACCTCCTATTGGGTATAAGACTATTTTTCTAACCTGAATGCCGTATCTTTTAGCAACAACTGAATGAGCAAGTTCATGGAAAAATACAAAAATAAACAAGAATACAATTATTGAAAACGGATAAAAATTCATGTTAGGTAAAGATAATACAAAAACAGCCAAAATCAACAGTAAGAAAGTGAAGTGCAGTTCAATGGGTATTTTCCACACTGAGCCTATCTTAAAAGAATACTTCATAAATTAAAATGATTAAGATGATTTTTTAAATTTTCGATGGTATTGTTATCCAATACTTGTTTTCGTTTAAAATTCTTAATGTTTTGCTCCTTTTTAGCCCATTTCATTAAACTTAAAATATTTACATACTATGATGAGGTACATACTATCAATAGTCTCTTTTTACTGCGAAAAATCACTTTTAGTATGCTGTAATACCCTTAATAATCTCAGAAAATGTGGATTGAGTGATTATAAATTTTTATATAATTCAATTAAGCTAGGCTATCTGAGGTAGAAATTTGTCTGAATATATCTGGAGAAAACCTATTATTAGCATATTTAGAGAACGTACAGTAAATCGCGAAATTGATCCCTTTGTTGTTATCAGAGCCAAGCAATTAAAACTTGTTTTAGGCGTTAACCAAAAATATTCTGGAACCATAGATGATTTCTTCACTTTAATGGGCGATGCTGATTATTTGACATCACCTGAGGGAAAAGTTGATCATTATGTTATGTGTTGGTTTGATGATGCAGAACCTGATATGTCTAAAGATTTCAGGCGGCTCAGAGGTGTTACATTCAACGGTGCAGTTTCTTTTAATGAAGATGAAAAAACAGGCAAGAGAACATATAATGCCACCTTTAAAGCTGAACATGCCAAAATCACCTAATCCTACTTTAGATTACTAATAAATCCCGTTTTAGTTGTCAACAAATAAATTATGCAGAATTGCTGACTTAAACGTGAGTTTTGAAATTGTTTTAAACTCACTCTTAAATATAACTGGATAAATTCTATTTGATAAGGTCGTAGACCATGGTTGAGAAAAAACTGCGTGCGACTTTGATTACTGGCAGGACAATAGATCAAGGCGTCGGTAAAGAGTTAGGAAAAGGCTCCCAAGAATATTTTGATAATGTTGCAGTGTGTTTTTTAGATAAAGCTGATATGATAAAACTTGGTTTAAAACCTAAAATGAACATTCGAGTAACCTCAAAGTTCGGATCTGTAGTTGTTAAAGTAAAAAAGTTTCCGCGTGGAGCCAATCCTGGGATAGTTTTTATGCCTTGCGGTTTATGGGCAAATATGGTCTGCGGTGACGAAACTTACAGTATGGGCATGCCGCTTTACAAAGGCTTTGCGGTTGAAGTTGAACCTGCACCTAACGACGTAGTCTTGGGTTTAGATGAACTTATGAAAAAAGAATATGGACGGTAAATTTATGACAGAATTCAAATCAGTTGTTTGTCCAATATGCGGTTGTTTATGTGATGACTTAGAAATAACCGTGGAAAATAACGAAATTGTAAAAATGAAGAATGGTTGTGCCGTCTGTGAAGCTAAAATGGTTTACGGCTACAAAAGCGAAGAACGAATACTGAAACCTATGATACGTAAAGATGGAAAATTAGTTCCTGTTACTATGGATGAAGCTATCCATAAGGCTGCTCAAATCTTAGTGGATGCTAAATATCCTTTGCTTTATGGTTGGAGTAGTTCAACTAATGAAGCTCAGCGTATTGGTGTAGAATTAGCTGAAGAATTAGGTTCAACATTGGATAACTGTGCAAGTATATGTCATGGGCCTTCGGTTATGGCGACTCAAGAAATTGGGATTCCTACTGCTACCCTAGGTCAAATACGTCATCGTGCAGATTTGATTGTTTACTGGGCATGTAACCCTTGGACTTCACATCCAAGACATGTTGAACGGTACACTGCTTTTACAGAAGGTAGATTTGAAAAGAGCGAATGGAAAAATTATATGCTCAAATTAAAGGGTGAAACAGGCAAGAAAAAAATTGAGGCTGCCTCCAAAAGATTGGGGCAATACTCGCCTCCGCCTAGACCTCAAGTATGCATGGTTGATGCTCCTCCAAAATCTATTCAAAAAATGGGCCGCAAAATGATTGTGGTAGATGTTAGAAAAACAAAGACTGCAGAAGCTGCTGATTACTTCCTTCAAGTAGAACCGAACAAAGATTATGAAATCTTTTCAGCGTTAAGATGCTTAGTTAATGATCAAGAGTTAGATATAGACAAAGTAGGCGGGGTTCCAGTAGACTACTTAAAAGATGTTGCTGATGCAATGATAAACTGCGAGTTTGGCGCGATCTTTTTTGGATTAGGCTTAACTCAAAGTTTAGGCAGATTCCGAAATATTGAGGTGGCAATTGCGCTAACTAGAGACTTGAATAGACGAACAAAATTCGTAATCTCTCCTATGCGTGGACACTTCAATGTTACTGGAGCAAATATAGTGTTTGCTTGGCAAACCGGTTACCCTTATGCTATTGACTTTTCTCAAGGATATCCACAATATAATCCAGGTGAATTTACAATAAACGATCTTCTAAGACGTGGAGATAATGATGCGACATTGGTCATTTCTTCTGATCCAGGTGCGCACTTTCCTAAATCTTCAATGCAAAATATGATGAAGCATCCTTTAATTACTATTAATCCTGACATGAATGCAATATCTAGACTTGGTGATGTTGTGTTTCCGGCACAGTGGTGTGGTATCGAGTATTCTGGTACTGCTTACCGTATGGATTCTGTTCCGATTCCTCTGAAAAAGGTTGTTGAACCACCTCCAGGAATACTCAATGACCAAGAACTTCTTGAACGAATACTTAACGAAGTGAGAGCAATTAAAGCTCAGAAAACTGAGGTTCAAACCAAAGTTAAAGGAGAAGTGCGGTCAGCTGCTAAAACTGTAAAGAAAACTGCAAAGAGAACAAAAAGGAAGGTTGCTTAATGGCTGAAATACTTGTAAAAAATGGCTTTGTTGTCGATCCCACAAACAAAATTGATGGGGAAAAAATGGATATCGCCATCAAAGATGGTAAAATCGTTAAAAAAGTAAATGAGCGCAAGGCGAAAATTATTGATGCGTCAGGTTTAACGGTTATGGCAGGCGGTGTAGACATTCACAGTCACATCGCAGGTGCAGAAGTCAACATGGGCAGACTAATCCGTCCTGAGGACCACTACAAAGATGCAGTGAGAAAAACAAAGCTTACTCGCAGTGGTACAGGATACTCTATTCCATCAACTTTTGTTACAGGATATCGCTACTCAACAATGGGTTATACCACAGTTATGAATGGATCCTTTGCACCTTTGAAAGCAAAACATGTTCATGAAGAATTAAACGATATCCCCTTGCTTGATAAAGGTACATATCCTCTACTCGGTGACTGGTGGTTTGTACTAGAAAACTTGGCTAAAGGTGATATTGAAGAATGCGCTCGACATGTAGCTTGGATGATGCAAAGTACAAAAGGTTACGCAATTAAAGTGGTAAATCCTGGTGGTCTAGAATCTTGGGGGTTTGGCCATAATGTTCACAGCATCGATGATCAAGTTCCGAATTTCTGTATTACTCCACGCGAAATAGTGAGGGGATTAATTAAAGTTGATAAAATGCTCAATTTACCTCACACAATTCACCTTCACACTAACAATTTAGGTCAACCTGGAAACTACAAAACAACACTAGATACAATGAGAGCAATAGAGGACTTATCGACGGATGGAAAACCAGTGGCGCATATTACTCATATTCAATTCGCTAGTTTTGCAGGTGATGATTGGGGCAAATTTAGATCTGGCGCTGATGAAATTTCCAAATATATTAACGCACACAATCACATTACCCTTGATATGGGACAAGTAATCTTTACAGATACAACAACTATGACTGCGGATGGTCCTTTCGAATATACACTATACACTCTTAGTGGTCACAAATGGGTGAACAGTGATGTTGAAACAGAAGCAAGCGGTGGCATCATACCTTTTACCTATAAGAAAAATAACGCTGTAAATGCGATACAATGGTCAATCGGTTTAGAAATAGCTTTACTTGTTAAAGATCCTTGGAAGATTTTTATGACTACTGATCATCCTAATGGTGGCCCATTCATGTCTTATCCAAGAGTTTTAGCTTGGTTAATGAGTAAAAAAGCACGTGAGGCAACCTTAAAGAGATGTCACAAAAAAGCACAGAAAAAGAGTCTTCTTCCTTCAATTGATAGAGAATTGAGTCTTTATGAACTTGCTATAGTTACTCGTGCGGGCACTGCAAAAGCATTAGGAATGCCAAATAAGGGACATCTTGGAGTTGGCGCAGATGGGGACGTCGCAATTTTCAACATTAACCCAGAAACCACTGACATAGCTAAGAAGTATAAAGCTGTTCGAAAAGCTTTCAAAGAATCCGTTTATACCATAAAAGACGGTAAAATTGTAGCTAAAGACGGAGAAGTAGTTGACAATACTACTCCTGGTAGAACAATGTGGGTTGACGTCAAAACCAAGCAGCCCTGCATAATAAATGAGGAAATGAAACGTAAATTCCGGGAATACTGGTCTATAGAATATGAAAATTATCCTGTCAGTGACCATTATGTTAAGGTCTCAGATAAATTAACAGTAGAGGCGAGCGTCTAAATTGATAACCTTAACTCCTCTCAGAAACTTTGACGTGCCAGTTCACGCATCCTGTATTAACCCTGATGAATTTAAAAGTAAAACCCTAAAGGAAATTGCTGAACTCCCAGTAACTGAGGGTAATCGTAACTTAACGTTAAGCGACCTTTTCAAAATAGAACAAGACAAAACTGAAACACCAAGTATAACTTTAAACGGCGATTTTAAAAAAGTAAAACGCGTTGGTCAAGGCATGAAAACTGGTGAAATAATAATCAATGGCAACGCTGGTATGCATACAGGCGAAAGAATGGCTGGAGGTAAAATCGTAATAAACGGTAATGCAGATAGCTGGACAGGCAGCGAAATGAAAGCAGGAACAATAGAAATTCATGGAGATGCTGGCGATTATCTTGCTTCACCATATAGAGGTAGCGGTACAGGAGTGAAAGGTGGATATATAATCGTAGATGGAAACGTAGGTAATGAAGTTGGTTGCTATCTAAAAGGTGGTGTAATAAAAATTAAAGGTAATGCTGGCATATTCTTAGGTTACCATATGACCGATGGCGCAATATACGTAGAAAAACAGTGTTCATCACGTGCTGGAGCAGCTATGACTGGTGGGAAAATAATTTTGGCTGGTGCTGTTTCAGAACTTATGCCCTCGTTTACCATTGATAGCATTAAACCTAAAGTTAAAGTAGACAAAACTCAAAGCGTTGCAGGTCCATTTTATGTGTTTTTAGGTGACTTGGCAGACCACGGAACAGGTAAATTATTCGTTTCAAAAACAAATAATCCACAATTAGCTTTCTACGAAAAATATCTTTAAAGAAATTTTTTCTTTTTTCAGTTAGATTTCAAGTAAAAATATTTCTATTTGCTTTCAATCATGCTTTTTATGCTCCGAATTACTTATGAGGATGTATAGTTTTTAGAAAGTCTTAAGGGTAAAATTTTATGCGTCAAGTAAACATTGTAAGGCTTGATTTATTATCCGGTCAAGTAGAAAAGAAAATTGATTGTGTTGCTGAAGAAGTTCCATTAAAAATTAACGTTAACAATCAGTATTCCTTTGTTATCTGGTGTTCCCCGTCTCAATTCGAAGAACTTGCTGTAGGTCATCTAATAGCTGAAGACATCTTAGATTCTGTTGATGAAATAGAAAATTTAACATCCAACTATCAGGAAAACATCTGTGAAGTGAAACTCAAGTCGGGTGTTAATCTTTCTGAAAGATTGAAGAATTCAAGAAAAGGCACCAGAATAATTCCTCTCATTAAAGCTAGTACTTCAGCTTATCAACATGATGATAGATTATCTCCAGTAAAATCTACTTTAACTATTAAAGCTCAAGTTATTTTTGAAGCAATCGACAAGATGAATGAAAAAGCTAAAGGCTTTAAAGCGACAGGGGGGCTTCATGATTCAGCTGTTTTTAAGTCAGACGGAACTATGGTTGCCTTCTCTGAAGATGTGGGTAGACATAATACTGTAGATAAAGTCATAGGTCAAGGATTTTTAAATAAAGAAAATTTTGCTGAATGCTTCATGATTATTACTGGACGTGTTCCAGGCGACATGATTTATAAAGCAGCAAAAGTGGGTTTGCCTATAGTAGCTTCAGTAGCTGCTGTACTAAACTCAGGAATATCGTCTGCAGAGAAAGCCAACGTCACCCTTGTAGGCTTTGT
>Ga0123335_1008116_pt1 | contig 11402 bp, 8 predicted proteins | sample BiotimSIPDNA_2_FD_89707 | JGI IMG/M metagenome (GOLD analysis project Ga0123335, IMG submission 89707) | Anaerobic biogas reactor microbial communites from Washington, USA - Biogas_R2 time_0 SIP DNA | ecosystem: Engineered > Bioreactor > Anaerobic > Unclassified | place: Washington, USA... | reverse complement strand
TTGGACTGAATTAAATAAAAGACAAGCTCTTGTGTTTTTTTCAAGTCATTGACGACTTTTCGGGCTCAGGTCTCAACTTTGGGACGCCACTCAAAAATTAAGACAACAGTTCTGGAATTATTTTGAGCAGTCTTTCCACTGTACTGAATTATGAATGCTGAATGCGGAATGCTGAATGCGAAATGCGGAATGCGGAATGCGGAATGCGGAATACAGGGAAAACTATTTGTTCGGTTTGGTATTCAGGAGGCATGTCACATGCATTCTGAGTACGAAACCGTGAAAATTTCGTCTTAGTTCCGGGTTGGTTTTTCGTGGATTAGCCCAATGTGGTGTGACACGCCACCCAAGGTGCCTCAATGCCACCCTGGGTGCCCTTCATACCACCCCGGATGCCTCGCCACCACCCTGGGTGCCCATGCCTAGTTTAGCCGATTGGCGGGCGCCATGGCGTCAACTGCTTTTTCAGGGCTATCGTACGATTTTGCCAATTACATAAAGTAGAGTTATATTAAGTAGTTTTATTTTAGTATCAACATTCAAGAAGAGCAATGGTCATATCGGGTCGATTTTACGAGTTACGGAGCCACGTGCAGCACTATTCATGGGGGTGTCGCACGTATGGTGATGATGTTGCGTACATATCTGACTTGGTTGGTGTCGAGCCTGATTCTCGTCCTTGGGCGGAATTGTGGATTGGTGCTCATCCGTCCTTGAGTTCTGAAGTTGACCGTGGGGATGGATGGGAATCGCTGAATGACGTGATTGCTTCTGAACTTGAAGGCACCTTGGGTAGCGATTTGTTGTCCCGCGGATTTCGTGTATTGCCGTTTTTGCTGAAGGTATTGAGTTGCGAGCGTGCCTTGTCAATTCAGAGTCATCCTGATTTAGATTGGGCGCATCGTTTGCACGGTATGAATCCCCGTCGTTATCCGGATGCGAATCACAAGCCTGAGATCATGATAGCCTTGACTGAGTTTCATGCATTGGCCGGTTTTCGTTCGACTTCTGCGATTCTTGATGATTTGGAGTGTTTAGGGAGCATTCGGATGTGGCGCCAGATCTGGCGTGAGGCCGTGGAGTTGACTCCCCGTGTTTTTTGCGAGACGTTGTTGAATTTGCCTGGTTCAGTAGCTCGTGTGATGTTGCAGGATTTGCGCCGTGAACTCAGGAGTCGGCGCGAGCCTACTGAACGTGAGTCGTTGGCATTGTGGTTGTTGGATCAACATCCTTGCGATCGCGGTGTTTTGTTTGCATTTTTGCTGAATTATCTGCGCTTTGAACCTGGTTCGTGCGTGTACATCCCACCCAATGAGCCACATGCGTACCTGAGAGGAACGGGGGTGGAGTGCATGGCTAACAGCGATAATGTGATTCGGGCGGGATTGACCTCGAAGACCATTGATATCCGTGCGTTGTTGGGGACGTTGACTTTCCAGGCGGGAAGCGTCAATGTGTGCAACGGGATTTCGGAATCCGACGGGGTGACGCTGTTCAAGTGCCCGGCGCGGGAATTCCAGGTCAGGTTTATTCGTGGTGTTCGGTTTGACGTATCTCGCCTCGCTGGCGTGCCTGGAGTGGCTCTGGTCTTGTCAGGCAGCTGGCATTTTCGGAATGAATCGACCGATCAAGTTGGCAAGCGCGGGAGCAGTTGGTTTTGGCCGGCATCGATGCGTTGCGGAACCTTGGAGCCCGAGGGAGACGATTGCCTGGTGGTAATCGCAACCGTGCCGCTTGAAGACAATAATGAAAAAGAAAATAAATCAAAAAAATTGAAAAGAAGCAAGTAGACAAGAACAAGCATTAGGAAGGCGACCGATGAGTGAAGCAGGGATCGATTTCAAGGATTTGATGGAGCGTGGATTGGATTCATTGACAACCACGATTCGTACTGGCGCCAAGGTCAAGGGCGTTGTGACGATGATCGGCAAGGATACCGTGTTCGTTGACGTCGGGGCGCGCATGGATGGCGTCATTGACCGCAAAGATCTTGAGGATGGCAAGGGCGAGCTGAAGGTCAATGTCGGCGATACGGTCGAGGCATTCTGCATGGGCTGGAGTGACGAAGGGATCAAGCTGACGGTCAAGATAAGCGGCGACATGGTTGATTCGTCCATCGAACAGGCCTTTAAGAGTCACATTCCCGTGGAAGGCAAGGTGACTGGCGTACGGAAGGGCGGTTACAGCGTCCAGGTTTCCAACGTCGAAGGTTTCTGCCCCTTGTCCCAGATTGACGGTCGCGGCGTGAAGCGCGAATCCGAGGAATACGTCGGCCAGGTATTAACATTCTTGGTGACGGACTACAGCGAAGATGGTCGCAATCTTGTTTTGAGCCGTCGTCGCCTGTTGGATCAGGAAGCCGAGAAGGAGCGCGGTCGCCTGATGGACAGCCTTCGCGAGGGCGATATTGTTACGGGCACTGTGACGAAGCTGATGGATTTCGGTGCGTTTGTTGATCTGGGCGGGGTTGAAGGACTGGTCCATGTTTCGCAGTTGAGCTATGGTCGCAATGTCAAGGTCGAGGATTGCGTAAAGGTAGGCGATGAAGTCGAAGTTAAGATTCTGTCCTTGGATTGGGGTGGCGAAGGTCGTCGCGAGAAGATTTCGTTGAGCATCAAGGCTGCTTTGGGCGATCCATGGGAACGAATTCCGCATGAATTAGGCTATGCAGTCGGGATCAAACGCAAGGGACGCGTGTCTAAGCTAATGGACTTTGGCGCATTTATCGAAATCGAGCCTGGTATCGAGGGCTTGGCGCACATTTCCCAGCTTGGCCAGACCGAGCGCATCGAGAAGCCATCTGATATTTTGACCGAGGGACAGGAAGTTGAAGTGACGATGTTGGCCGTTGACTTCGATCGTCGCCGCATTTCGTTGTGCATTGGCGATCCGATTGTCAAGGATGAGGCGCCTGCGCAATTGACTGCCGAGGAAGAACATCAGGCCGAGGTTGTCGCGAAGGTGAATGCCGGCGAGATTTTGGAGGGCAAGGTCGAGAGGATTCAGCCCTTTGGTGTATTCGTGCAGTTGCCGAATGGTCAGACTGGCTTGTTGCACATCAGCCAGACTCCGTTTGCGCGGCAAGGGGCCACGGTGACCCGTGCGTTCTATCGTGCGTATCCGTTGAATAGCGATATCCAAGTTGTTGTTCGCGAGGTTGCAGGGGACAGGATTTCTCTGACGTTGCCTGAGACTCTTGAGCAGGAACGAGAGGCAAACAGGACCGAAACCATTCATGTCAAGGATGACAACGATTCGTCATTCGGCAGCCTGGGCGATCTGTTCGGCGGCTTGGACCTGAAGTGAAAAATTAGGTGAATGATTTAGTTTTGGTGACAAGATGAGCGAAGAGAAAATGAACGAGGAACGCCTGGACGAAAATATCGTCGAGGTGAAGGAAGAAACAACCGAAGAAACCATGGCAGAAGAAAGCCAGGAAGGAAAGGCGGCCGAACCAGTCGATATCGAAAAGAAAATCGCTGAACTCGAAGACCGATACCTGAGAAAGTTGGCCGAATTTGACAACTATCGCAAGCGCATGGCCAGGGATCTAATCGAGGCAAGGAATCAAGTCCGGTGCTCGACGATCGAGGATTTTCTCACCGTCTACGATACGTTTTCAATGGGTTTGGCGGCAATCAAGACTGCGACTGACATGGCGACGATCCAGGAAGGAATGGAGATGGTCTGGGCTGAATTCCAGCGGGTTTTGGAAGGGTTTGACGTAAAGGAAATCGAGAGCGTCGGGAAGCCTTTTGACGCGAATTTCCACGAGGCGGTTTCGCAGGAAGCTTCTGATACGGTTGAGGAAGGCTCCGTGATTCGCCAATGGAAGGCTGGCTTTACGATTGGCGACAAGTTGTTGCGTCCCGCCGTCGTGGTGGTAAGTTCTGGTCCTGCGGTTGAGGAAGAGTCGAAGGCGGAGGAGCCTTCGGAAGGTTGATGGGTGGTAACAAGGTTCTGGTGGTGGTATCGTAGCGATGTCGGAAGATTATTACAGTCTATTGGAAGTTGAACGTGGTGCGTCTCAGGACGACATCAAGAAGTCCTTTCGCAAGTTGGCGATGAAGTATCATCCTGATCGGAATCCCGGCGACAAGGCCGCCGAGGAGCAGTTCAAGAAGATTGCCGCCGCGTACGAGGTGTTGAGTGACGAGCAGAAGCGTCGTCAGTACGACCAGCTTGGCCACGAGGCGTTCACTCAGGGTCGTGCGGGCGGAGCGCCTGGCGGCAGTGGTTTTGCCGGCATGGATTTGAATGACATCTTGAGCCAAGTATTTGGCGGTGGTTTTGGCGGTGGCGGCTTCGGGGATTTCTTCGGTGGCGGTGGTCGTCCAGGCGGTCCCCGTCGCGGTCAGGACTTGCTTTATTCCCTTCGCATTTCCTTTGAGGACTCGATGTTTGGGAAGGAGCAGGAGATCGAGATTCCGTGCAACGAGAGTTGTACTCGATGCAATGGTTCGGGATGCGAGCCTGGCTCGTCGAAGAAAACCTGCCCGCGCTGCAATGGACGTGGGCAAGTTGCCATCCAGCAGGGATTCTTCAATATGGTTCAGACCTGTCCCCAGTGCAGGGGAGCAGGGTCGGTGATCGAGAAGCCTTGTCGCGAATGCAATGGCTCGGGCGAGGTGAAGAGACACAAGAAGCTTACGTTCAGAATTCCCGCAGGCATTGACGAGGGGCAGAGGGTACGCTTGAGCGGAGAGGGCGAAGCAGGCTATCAAGGCGGCGAAAAAGGCGACCTCTACGTCGAAATCAGTATTGATAGGCACGATTTGTTTGAACGTGACGGCAGCGACCTCTACTGCACGCTCCCAATCCCGTTTGCCGTGGCGGCGCTGGGAGGGACTGTAAAGGTCATGACCATCAGCGGGAAACGAGACCTGACGATTCCCCCGGGAACGCAAAGCGGGGCGAAGCTGAGGATGAAGGGAATGGGAGTCCCAACGCAAAGACGAGGACGTGGAGACCTGATTGTGTTGATCAGGGTCGAAGTCCCGACAAACATGAACTCCGAACAAAAAGAACTGCTGAAGAAATTCGCCGAAACCGACAAGGACAATGGGATCTATCCCAAGGTCAAGGCCTTCATCAAGAAGTACCTGTAGTTTTCCATTTGCGAGGCGGCAGGTCAAGGGGATTGAATATGCGGTATCGTTTGCTGTTATGTTGCTTGCTTGCCCTGGTATGCGTCGCCTTTGGCGATGAAAAGCGCGAGACTGAAGAAGAGACGATTGCTCGTTGCCTTCGCGATTTGAAGAGCGAGGATGTGGAGAGCAGGCGCCGCGCCGCGATGCTGCTCGGGAAGTACAGGACTCCCGAGGCCGAGGAGGCAATGGTCGCCTGCCTGAAGGATTCAGACAGGCAGATTCGACAAAGCGCGTTGGTGTCGTTGACTGAGGGACCGATGCTTCCTGCGTCCGCACGGATGGAGATTTTCCGCTTGTTGCGCGATCCTGATGTTCATATTCGGCGGATTGCGTCATCTGTTTTGCCCGAGGCGAGCGGCGTTGTGTTGCGTGGCGCGATACAATTGTCATCGAACGTGAACATTCGTTCGGGTGGTGGTCGTACGCAAGCCGAATCTGCCGAAGCCTTGGCGTGCTTGAACGAGGCATTGGATGACCAGGATGCATCGGTACGGCGCAATGTTCTCATGGCTGCGCGATATTTTCCCGAGGCGTTGGATTATCGCAAGCTAGTGAAGTTTTTCCGCGATCCGAGCAGCGAGGTTCGCGTATTGTCGTTGATTTTGTTTAGTCGTTCCCATGGCAATGAGCTTGAGCGTGCTGGATTGGTCGCGGAATTGGCGGATGATCCGGAACCCTTGGTCCGTCTCGAGGTAGCGCGCTTGGCAGGCAGCCTTGGGCAGCCTGGCGTGGAGATTCTGCGGAAGTTGCTCGAAGACGGCTCGGCGCCTGTCAAGGTCGAAGCCGTCAGGCAATTGGCAATGCGTTTGGACGAAGATATTTTCCCGAAACTGCAGGAGCTGATCCTGGACGAAAACCTGCCGGCGGATCTGCGGCGGCAATTGATGTATTCTTTGTACAACTACGGCGATCGCTCCATACCTACCTACAAGACCCTTTTGGCCGGTACAAATCCGACTTTGGCAGGAGAAGCGCTTTCAGTCCTCGCCGCCAACAAGCAACTCAACCTGAAGCCGGAGTTCTTTATCGAGTACATCTCAAGCGAGCACGAGCCTATTCGTAAAGCCGCACAACGGGCACTGCAGGGCAGAATCCGCGATTTGACGGCGGAAAATATCAGGATGCTGCTGAAAACACAAGTCGCCGAAGCCAAAATGCTCGCGCTTAGGGCGGTCATCAATCTGGATCGGTCCGAAAGAGGAGCCGTGTTCGTTGACGCTTGCATGGATGAAGATACCCACGTTCGAACCTATGCACTCAAGCAATTGCCGGTCTACAAGCCGGAAGGATGGGACGAAATCCTCATAGCGACACTCGATGACCAAGATGACCTTGTCCGGCAAGTGGCCGCAGATGCCATGACGCGATGGCCAACAAAGGCTTTCCAAGAGGCGTTGAATGGCTATTTGCCAAATTGCAAAGACCAACGCCTTAAAGTAAGGATTGAAAAAGCCCTCAAAAGAAGACCAATACCATAGTCAACTCCCAAAAGCTTTTTTGATACGGAGATTATGAGGGTAACGCAATAGTAAATTTGATGAATTGCCGGTCTAATATCTTGACATTTACTGGATTACGTAGTAACTTTTATGTTTCATTAAAGGTACTAATTTAGGGATAAATATGCGGTAAAAAAATGAATTGATTGGGAATCGGGGGAGATAAACAATGGATACGAATCAAACAGCGAATTTAGAAAGGATGCGGAAGCAGATACTGGATGTGATTTCGAGTTCACCATCCGGGGGCTTTCGTCGCGTTGAGGTTCGTCGTCATTTGGGTCATGTTGACGAGGCTTATTTCAAGCGTTCGTTCCAGAGTTTGGTCGCTGACGGTTCCTTGGTCAAGAAGCGTGGCGGTCGCTATGTCACGAAGGAATCCGTGTCCCTGATCCGCGGCGTAATCAAGGTTCACTCGAAGGGATTTGGTTTTGTCCAGGTTGAGGACGGGTCTGTTTCGGGTGACATATTCATCCCGCCTTCGGCCACTGGAGGAGCCTTGTCAGGCGACGAGGTCTTGATTGAGATAGTTGATAGTGACGATCCTCGTGGAGCATCGGGGGTGGTGAAGTCGATATTGCGACGTGGTCACGAGGAGTTTGTAGCGTGCTTGCGACCGGGGAGCGAAGGCTACGAGGTATGCCCATTGCGCAAGGAATTGCCTGGATCGTTGCCCTTGGTTGATGCACACGACCAGGAGGCTTTGCGCGGCGCGAAGGAAAGTGATTGGGTTTTGGCCCGTCTGGTTCCTGGCCGTCGCGAAAATTCCCCGATGATGGCTGAGATCGTCCGAAGGATATCGAAGAGCGGAAGCGTTACAGGGGATTTGAATGCGCTTGCCAAGGAATATGATTTGCCTAAGCCGTTTACTCACGCTGAGTTGCGTGGAGTTGAAGATTTGGAGCCATTGACGATTCCGCGCGAGGATATGACGTCGCTGATGATGGTGACGATCGACCCTGTTGACGCGAAGGATCTCGACGATGCGATCTCATACCAGCCCGGCGAAGTCCCCGGGCAGTGCGTTGTCGGCGTTCACATTGCGGATGTGGCCTGCTACGTGACACCGGGATCGAAGCTGGACAAGCTGGCGCAGACCCGTGGATTCACATCCTATCTGCCGGGTCGTACCATGCCGATGCTGCCTGGAGAATTGACGTCTGACAAATGCAGTTTGCGCGAGGGACAAGTCCGCTTGGCACACAGTGTCATGATGACGATTGAGGAATCGACGGGAGTTGTCCTGTCAACTCGACGCGTACATAGCTTGATCAAGGTGCGCCAGCGGTTGTCCTTTGAGGAAGTCGAGCGTCACTTGCATGGCAAACCCGGGGTAACGCTGTCCGAGGGCGTCGGCGAAATGCTGGATCGTTTGGCTGGCTTGGCCCAGACGTTGCGGAATCGACGTAGCGAGCAGGATCTGTTCATGCCGATTTCCTTGACCGAGGTACGTGTATTATGCGGAGGGAAGCCAGTTCGAGTTGTTGGACTCCGTCGCGTTGAGCCGACGATTGCCCACGAGCTGGTCGAGGAGTACATGATACTGGCGAATGTCCAGGTGGCCCATGAGCTGTTGGATCGTGGCATTGCTGGTTTTTTCCGTGTGCACAACGATCCTGACGAGCGTTTGCTTTCGGAATTTGCGATGCAGTCTTCGATGATCCTACAGCGCAAGAAGCCACCTCAGTTCAAGACCAGGAAAGCCTTGGTTGGTTTTTTGCGTCAATTGCCTGGACAGGCATTGCACGACTTGCTGTATTTCAGTTTTTTGCGTTGTCTTCCGCGTGCATCCTACAGCTTGGAATGCACGGGGCATTTCGGTTTGGGCAAGATTGAGTACTGCCATTTCACGAGTCCCATTCGTCGCTATCCCGACTTGCTTGTACATCAGCAGTTATTGGCGCGTGATTTGGGGCAGCACGGTCGTGACGAGCAGGCGTTGTATGCGATTGAGACTGCCGTGAATGCCTTGGAACAGAATTTGGACCAGGCTGGATTTGCCGCGAGCGATCGGTTGAAGTTGCGTTATTTGTCCAGCATCCACGAGGAATCTCCGAGTACTTTGCACGAGGCCTTGGTCGTACGTGCGATGGCTGCTGGGTTAAGTTTGTACTTGCCTGAGTTTGGCTTGATGGGCTTCATCGAGCGGGAGCAACTCCGTGGCGGGGTGTGGCGTTATGAGGCCCATCAGTTTGCGTTGGTCAACCAGCGTGGCGGCGGTCAGCGTTATCGTTGCGGCGACACGATATATGTGCGTGTACGCAGCATTGATGTTGTACGTGGCGAATTGAATTTGCGTCCAATGTAAAGGTCATTGGTTCGTTTTCCAAATAGGGTTTATAATGTGCGTTGAAGGAGTTTAAGCCGTGCTGAGTTTTATATTGAGCTTTTTGGGCAGTGCGATCATTTGGATTGTTGTTGAGTTGTCCTGGGCGGGCAGTCATCCTGTCTGGTGCAGCATCATTGGGATTGTGTCATTTTTGGCGATATTCATCTTGATCAATCGTCGGATCAACAGTTCCTTGGAAGTAATCCTGAAGGATGTTCAGCAGAAGATCATTGCGAGCCAGGAGAGGTTGAAGCGAGAGATTCAGATGTACCAGCAGAAAGGTCAGTTTGGGAAGGCATTGCAGGAGAAGATGGAGAAGAAGCAGGCGGATACCATCCACGAGGCATTGCCGTTGCTGGATGCCATCGAACCCTTCCGAAAGTGGAATTTCATTGCCGGGCGCCAGGCGGATATGATGCGCGGACAATTGCTCTATCAGATTAAGGAATACGATGCGTCAGCTCCGTTCCTGGAAAAGGCATTCGCAGTGGATCCACTGATCTTCACCATGAAAATGGCGCTCAAGTACCAGCAGGGCAAGCTGGAGGAAGTGGAGAAAATGTACCACAAGGGAGTCAAGAGGTTCAAAGGCGATAAAACAGTCCTGATTTACGCCCTTTACTCGTGGATCTTGGTCAAGAACAATAAGATCCAGGATGCGACCATCGTCCTTGACGAAGCGAAAAAGGAGACGGAGAACAAAGTTCTCAAGGATAATTGGGAACATTTGGCAAATGGACGGGTCAAGCGTTTTAGCAATGCTGAATTGGGAGAGCAGTGGTTTTCGCTGAATTTGGAAGAGCAAAAACCAATACGCCAAAAGGCACAGCTCCCCTTTGGCGGACATGCCAAGCATATGATGAGATAAACACCAACCAAAGAGAAGGACGAACTATGAAACCGATTATCGAAGCGCATCGCGGATACAGTGGCGTCTATCCAGAAAATACCCTGTTGGCATTCGAGAAGGCAGTGGCTTGCGGAGCGCCTTCAATCGAATTGGACGTACACGTGACCAAAGATGGCGAAATCATCGTGATGCATGATGCCAATGTGAAAAGAACCACAAACGGAGAAGGCGAAATCTCAGCGTTGACCTTGGCGGAAATCAAGAAGCTGGATGCCGGTCAATGGAAGGGGTTTTCTGGCGTGACAGTACCCACGCTGGCTGAAGCCCTGGCTCTGACAGATTCCAGCAATGTCCACTACAATGTTGAAGTCAAACGTTTTGGAGACGATGGAACCGCAGCCCGCAAACTCTACAAGTTGTTGATTGACCATGCTCCAACAGATAGTCCCCATGTTGTATCATCCTTTGACCTGCAAGCTCTCCTGGATGTCCGCAAGGCGGGAACAAAAATTCCGCTCTGTATCCTCGGTAGCAAGGCCTACGAACTGTTGCCAATCGCCAAGGACAACAAGTTCCAGTGGATCCATTCGCACTTTTCGACGGTTGACCAGGCGTTTGTTGACGCAGCCCATGAAGCTGGGATCAAGGTAATGATTTGGACAGTGGAAGTCGCTGACTATCAGAAGTATGCGGCTATGGGGGTAGATAAGATCTGCACAAATTGGTGCAAGGAAATGCTGGCTTTGCAGTAGTGCTGCAAGCCTGCATGGGGAACCGCACTGAGAGGAGGAGGTTGTATGAAGATAAATCAAAATGACAATCAAGAGAAGAAGCGCAACGCCAAGGCGGTAGCAAAAGCAAAAAAAAACAACGAACAATTGCCTGAAGCCAACCTGTTTGACGAAGAGAACTTTTTGGAGCCGAAGAAGGAAACCATCTACTTGATGATTGACACCAACAAGCCCTTGTTTCCTGGGATTGTGTTCTCTCTGATGTTCGCGAAAGGGATTCAGGTCGAGTCCTTGCGCGCGGCTTATACCAAGAACAGAAAGCTTGGTTTTATACTGACTGGCTACGAAGAGATCATGAAGAGTCTCCAGAAAGCCGAGGACGAACCCGAAAACGTCAAGGAAGCCCTGAAAAAAGGCAAGTCCATCATGAAAAGGGAACTTGCAAAAACGGGGACTGTTGCGCGGATCATGCGCTTTGAAGAATTGCCGGACGGCAATGCACGAGGCATTTTCAAGGGCATGAGGCGCTTTGTCCTGAAAAAGGTGTACGTTGAGGAAGGTTGCCTGAAGGGCGATGTCGAATATGTCGATGATATCGAGCCCGATCTCAAGACCGGCAAGGCGCTTATCCTTCAGATGATGAGCCAGTTGAACAAGATGGTGAAATTGGCTCCGCTGTACGGCGATGAGCTTCACGAGATGATGAACCATTCCGACAATAGGCAGCCTGGTAACCTGGCTGACCTGGTGGCTTCGCTGATGTCTATTTCACCGCTTGAAATGCAACTTGTTCTAGATGAATTGGATGTTGCGAAACGCATCAGGATGGTGCTGGAACACCTG
>Ga0123335_1008115_pt1 | contig 11402 bp, 9 predicted proteins | sample BiotimSIPDNA_2_FD_89707 | JGI IMG/M metagenome (GOLD analysis project Ga0123335, IMG submission 89707) | Anaerobic biogas reactor microbial communites from Washington, USA - Biogas_R2 time_0 SIP DNA | ecosystem: Engineered > Bioreactor > Anaerobic > Unclassified | place: Washington, USA... | reverse complement strand
CTCCACGCCTACACATTAAGAGCGTTATTCGACGAGGCCGGGAAAGATCTGGGGGCCAAAGCCGGGGTCATCGTGTCCGGTACAAGTTCGGAGTTCATCGGGATCGACGTATCCAACGAAGAAAACGCTAGGCAGATTGAAGCCTATCGAAACGGTGAGATTCAGGTATTGATCAATGTTAATATTCTTACAGAAGGTGTCGATTTGCCCAAAACGCAGACGGTGTTTCTGACAAGGCCCACGATATCGACCGTACTGATGACTCAGATGATCGGCCGGGCCCTTCGCGGCGAAAAAGCAGGAGGAACCAGAGACGCCAATATTGTCAGCTTTGTGGACGACTGGAACAATAAGATCGCATGGGTCAACCCCGAAAGCATTATTAAGGAAGAAGAGAGCAACTTTGTGGATCATGAGTACGAAAGCAAGAAGCGTGCCGTGCGCTTGATCTCCATTGCAAAGCTGGAAGAGTTTGCCCGGATTGTCAATGATACAGTGGATACGTCCCGACTTGAAGGGATCGATTTTATCAGACGCATTCCCCTAGGGATGTACGTGTTCACATTTATCGACGAAAACAACATGGAGCACAATCACCAGATTCTTGTGTACGATAATTCTGTCCGCAGGTATACCGACCTGATCGATGCATTACCGTCGTTGTTCGAAGAATTCGGCGTGGACGAAGAGGTGGTCGAAGAAGATGTTTTGAATGCGATGATTGAGCAATGCGAACTCGTTTATTTTGATTACGACATGATACCGCCCTATAATCGTCACGACATCAAATATCTGCTGAAATATTTTGCACAAAAAGAATCTGCGCCTCTGTTTGTGCCCTTCGAAGAGGCGGATCGACACAAAGTGGATCTTGCAGTAATCGCAAGAGAAATCAAAGAAAAAGACATGCCCCCCTCTCAAAGAACTCCGTATGTAAATGCTCTGTGGGAGGACGAAAGGAGTCTTTTGCACGTGTACTTCGATAACAAGATGTTTTTCAGGAGACAGCTGGATACCGAACTGGCGAAACTGGATGGAGACTTTCCGATCTTGGAACCCGAAAATAATATCATCGGAGAGCCGCGAAACCTCGAGGAGATGACGATGGATCAAATCCGCCGAACCTTTCCGGATCATTACCGGCAAATAGGCGACAGCGTATACAGTGGGGCAAAAAATGCCGGCGGAGAGTATTGCTGTGCATTGTGTGGCAAACGATCTACCTATAAAGGATTGTTCCAAATCGATCATATCTTCCCCATGTCCAAAGGAGGAAAAACAAGCCTCGACAATTTACAGCTCTTGTGTCGGACATGTAACATGAAAAAAGGTGATCAATGATGACCAGTTGTTACTCCATTCATGATATCGCCTTGTTTCTCCTCTATAGCGATTTCAGGCATTCGATTGAATTAGCTGTGATACGGGATCTGTGGGAAAGTCAAAAACCGTTCATACCAGAAGAATACCGGGATAATAAGCTTCTGTTCAGACGGCACATTGATTCGGAGCAGGCCAAATTGGACGGGCATGGGAAAGACCTTCAGGAACTCATCATTCTGCTAAAAGATACGGAATATGCAATCCATACCGATGAAACCATCCATGAAGAAGACAATATCGAAAGCTTTTTTAGAATCGTCAAATTAAGTCTGATCTATGGAGAAGGGAAGGACTATCGGAAAATAAAACTCCGAAAATTGTTGAAGCACTTCGGGTACAAACGGCGCTCCGCACAATTGGTGGAATACGTAAGACGCACCTTGGATGCTTTGAACCTTAATACCTATTTGAGAGGAAACGTTCCTTGCGACATATCCGAGGTCAGTATCGACGACATGGTGATGATCCGGTTGGGTTTCCCCCCTGAAAGCTGCAGGGGCAGAGGTTCCACATAATGACCAAGCAAAGATACCTTACAAAATCCCGCTACAAGCTGGCGGCGGAGTGCCCGGCCAAGCTGTATTATACGGGCAAGAAGGAATATGCGAACCGGTCCCTCGAGGATCCGTTCCTCGAGGCGCTGGCCGACGGGGGATTCCAGGTGGGAGCCCTTGCGCAGAACTATTTCCCCGGCGGCCTGCTTGTCGATGCGCTGGACCCGGCCGATGCGCTGCGACAGACCGGTGAGCTTATCACAAACAAGGATGTAACCCTGTACGAAGCGGCCATTTGCTTTGAGAACCTGCTGGTTCGGGTGGATATCCTTGTAAAGACCGGCAAGCATATCGAGCTGATCGAGGTCAAGGCGAAATCTTTTGATTCCGGATCGGGTGATCCCTTCCTAACGAACAAGGGCTCGATCGTGGCGGGATGGAAGCCCTATATACAGGACATTGCATTCCAGAAATATGTGGCGGAAAAGGCCCTGCCCGGATACACGTTTTCGGCCTTTCTGATGCTGGCGGACAAGAATGCTTTATGTCCGACGGACGGGTTGAATCAAAAGTTCAAGGTGACAAGAGGTGAAAACGACCGCAAGCCCGTTGTGGTAACAGGGAATTTGACAAAGCAGGATCTCTCGGAGCCTCTTCTGAAAAAGGTGCCCGTGGACGACCACTGCGATATCATATACGGGGAAGAAACGGAGCTGGACGGGCGGATCTACGGGTATGAGGAATGGATCCACTATTTAGCGGAAGCCTATGAGAAAGACAGAAAAATCAAGAGGATGCCTTCGCCTGCCTGCGGCAGCTGTGAGTTCAAGGCGGGCGAAGAAGAAATTGCCCGGGGACTCAAGTGCGGATTTCGCGAATGCTGGAAGGAAGCCCTGGGCTGGGCAGATGAGGAATTCGAAGAGCCGACGGTTCTGGATATCTGGAACTGCCGAAAAAAAGCCTTGTACATGGGCGAAGGCCGCATCAAGATGTCTGCCGTCACCCAAGAAGATATCGCTCCGAAGAGCGATGAAAAACCGGGCGTCTCCGCCAGCGAAAGGCAGTGGCTGCAGGTACAGAAAGCAGGCAGCAAGGATGCGGAGCCCTGGATCGATGTGGATTCTTTGAAAGAGGCCATGAGCCGCTGGGTCTATCCCCTCCATTTTATCGATTTCGAAACGAGCATGGTGGCGATCCCCTTCAACAGAGGCAGACACCCCTACGAAGGTATTGCATTTCAATTTTCACACCATGTGGTGCATCAGGACGGCCGCATCGAACACAAGGGCCAATACCTGGACGCCGTGCCCGGGAAGTTCCCCAATTATGACTTTATCAGAGCCCTGAAAGCGGAGCTCGAATCGGATCAAGGCAGCATCTTCCGCTATGCCGCCCACGAAAATACGTACTTGAACATGATACACAGGCAGCTGTGCGAAGAGAAGGAGCCCGTCCGGGACAGAGAAGAGCTGTGTCGCTTTATCCGAACCGTCAGCCAGTCGGTGGGTCGCAGTGACGTGCCCTGGGTGGGGCCCCGCAATATGATCGATATGCTGGAGCTGGTCAAGCGGTTCTATTACGATCCGGCCACCGGGGGGTCGAACTCAATCAAGCAGGTATTGCCGGCCCTGTTGAACAGCTCCCGGTTTCTGCAGGAAAAATACGCCGAGCCGATCTACGGTGCGAAGGGCGGGATCCCCAGCTTAAACTACCGGGATTGGACCTGGATCAAGTTCGAAAACGGATTGGTGACAGATCCGTACAAGCTGATCCCCAACATGTTTCAGGATGTCTCGGATCGGGACTTCGCTTTGCTTTCGGACGAATACGGCGAGATCCGCGAAGGCGGCGCAGCCATGACCGCCTACTGCAAGCTGCAGTTCGAAGAACTCTCCCCCTGCGAACGCGATGAAATCGCCAAGGCCCTGCTTCGGTATTGCGAGCTGGATACGCTGGCGATGGTGATGATCTATGAGGGGTGGAGAGAGCTGGTAGATGCAACTTAATTATTCAACGGAGGATAAAAAATGATCGTAACCACAACGCCCGCAATCGAGGGCAAGAAAATCATCGAGTACAAAGGCATCGTGTTTGGAGAAGTGATTTCCGGCGTCGATTTCGTAAAGGACTTTGCGGCCGGCCTTACGAATTTCTTTGGGGGCCGTTCCGGGTCCTACGAAGGAGAATTGATCCAGGCCAGGGAGGCTTCGCTGAACGAAATGACCAATAGAGCTGTAGCCCTCGGCGCCAATGCGATCGTTGGCGTGGACATCGATTACGAGGTACTGGGCCAGGCCGGGAATATGTTGATGGTCACGGCGTCGGGTACGGCGGTGGTCGTGGAATAGAAAGGGGCGCTCATGGATTATGTTGTAAAAGAGGTAAGCGGCTTTTAAAAAGTGATCGGGTCATTCACAAAGAAGCTGCAATATCCCCAGGTGTCGTCGATATGGAGAAAAAATCGTTGACGGCGGCGGGCTGATTGCCTGGGATATCAATGTGTTTCAGAGGATACAGAGTGGAGGCACGTCAACATATTTGGTATCAATTGATACCAAATATGTTGACGTGCCCATGGGGAGTGGTATAATAGTAATGAGCCACACCACCGAAGCGAAGAGAAAAGAATCGAGAGCAGAAATTCAAACCTATTTGGATAGGCTTCATTATGCGCTGAATAATGGTCATGCAAAGATAAACTTCCAAAACGTAAGACGAGTGGACAAGCAACGCAATAAGAGATATACAAACAGATATGCCATGGGGCAGATGTTTCCCAATGAAGATGAAGTTGTAGCATTAAAAAGAGAGCTGTCATGCCTAACCGTCGAAGAATACATGGAAACAACAAAAGACACCAGGTTCCTCAAACGGAGTGAAATGCGTGTGTTTGGAAGAAAATATTCTGGAGATGATGTCATTCCATTACTCTGAGAGGGATTTTAAAGAAAGTGACTTTCCATATAAGAAAGTTTGAGGTGGGGAGAAATGAAAATAGTTAAAAGAGAAAATAAATTATGCCTCATTTGTATGGAAGAGCATGAAGTGCAAACCGTTATCCTTGAGGATACAGAAGAATTCAAAGGCGAAGAAGTATCCTTCAATGCGACTTATGAGTATTGCGCGCGTGCAGATGAATATCTTGAAACGGAAGATAGGATCAAGGCAAACAGTCTGGCGATGAAAGATGCTTACCGCGGTAAAGTCGGTTTATTGACATCGGCTGAAATCATCGCCATTCGAGACAAGTATGGAGTAAGCCAAAAGGATTTCTCTGAGATCCTGGATTGGGGCGGAGCTACGATCACGAGATACGAAAACCATCAAATCCAGGATCGTGCGCATGATGATGTATTAAGAAAAATCGATTCCGATCCTAGATGGTTTCTTCAAATGCTCACGAGAGCGAAGGCAAAGATCTCTGAAAAAAAGTATGAAGAATATCACAAGGCAGCAAGCGAAGCGTTTAAGAAAACACAGAATCGATATCTAATAGACTCTATTCAAGCGCTTTATGCTGACCTCACAGATGATAGGATAACCGGGGGCGTTGAGCTTAACCTCAACAAAGTAGTCGAAACAGTCAACTATTATGCTTCAAAAATTTCCGATCTTCACAAAGTGAAATGTATGAAGATGTTATGGTATGGAGACAATGTAAGCTTTAAAAGAAGGGGGAAATCTATAACAGGCCTGGTGTATAAAGCACTGCCCTTCGGCGCAGTGCCGGTGGGGTACGAGCAGATCGTGGAATTGGATGGTGTGGAATATGAAACTGTTGTCTATGATATGGATCGCGTTGGCTGCAAATTCCAACCGGTTGCAGGGTTTCAGATGAATGAGCTTAGCGTTGAGGATGTCGATATATTGAATGTGGTTATTGCGGAAGTTGGTCATTTAAGCACTCAAGAGATCATAGCCAGAACGCATGCCGAAGATGCTTATCAATGCACTGAAAGCAATTGTATTATTCCTTTTTCTTTTGCAGAGAAGCTTTCAATTCATTGAATCGAAAGGAGCGCTCATGGATTACATCGTGAAAGAAGTAGGCGGTTTTTACAAAGTGATCAAACTGAAGGAGTTCCGGCGCACGGAAGGGGTATCCTTCGACATCATGGATCCGTCCATGATCCCAAAGATCGACGCCATCGACCGGGTCATCCATAAAAGCGACGCCTTGTCTCCGGGCACCGTGGGCGCCGTTTTGCGGCCCTGGTATATGCACCCGCATCAGGAGGACAACCTGTTTGTTCTGCACGGGAAGCGGCATGTGGAGCTGTATCGCCCGGGGCATGATAAAATCGAAAGCTTCGTGATTACGCCGGACTATATCGAGCACAATGGGGAGCGGATCGTAGAAGGCGGCGGGCTGATCACCTGGGATGTGAACGTGTTTCACCGGATCCAAAGCGGACAGGCCGGCTCGGCAAGCGTCAATTTGGCGACCCATCACGACGGATTTGACATCAGGACAAACTTCAACATTTATGACTTGAATACAGAAACGGGAGAATATAGATTAATAAGAGAAGGCTTTAAAGATCAAAAATGACAAGCTTCGGAGCCTCTCGGCATCGGGCACTGCGGTAGTGGTGGAATAGAAAGCATAGACGGACAAGCACGTGTCAGGTGCTTGTCCGTCTATAGGTTAGTGTGCTGAATGTTTAGGCTTTAGTATAGTGTTCTGAATGCTTAGGCTTTTTTACCCGGAATTACGGAAGAAGCAATCGGCGGTGCGACCTTCTTGTCAGCCTTTTTCTTCTTCTTTTCTTTATTCTTAGGACTCTTGTCTCCCATGGCTTTCACATCCTTTCCTGTTACATCTTAGTTATACTCCCTTTTGAACTTTATGCAACAGAAATCGCCGCCGGGGCAGCGGTGGCCGTGCTGTAAAAGAAGTTATACAGGAACCTCTATTTTCAATCAATTCCTGTATAACTTTTCACGCTATTTAATCGGCTTTGCACCGATACAGGCCTTTCGCGGCGCGAGCGGTGCAGAATCGGCCGCCGGCTGGCCTCAAGGGCACTTTTCAGTGCCCTTGCTCCTTCTATTTGAGCAGTTTTGCACCGATACAGGCCTTTCGCGGCGCGATCGGTGCAGAATCGGCCGCCGGCTGGCCTCAAGGGCACTTCCAAGTGCCCTTGCTCCTTCTATATAAGCGGCTTTGCACCGATGCAGGCCTTTCGCGGCGCGGGCGGTGCGGCCGGATCTCAATGCCCGGAGGGCATCCGGCCGGGATTCTAACGCCTTCGGCGGCGGTCAGCCTTTCTTCCGGCTAAAGTACCGCACATTGCTCCACAGAATAAACCCAAAGAGCAGGAACCCGGCATAGCCGTTGATGGTGAGCACCAGGTTCACCAGGCGATTGAAGGGAATTTTCAGGGCGGTAAAGATCCCGGCCGCTGTCAGGAGGACTGCGGCGGTGTTGTATGTCTTGGAGTGCTCGGGGGCGATGCGGTTGCTCAGGGTCCAGAGCAACGGCGTCGCGGTGCTGAAGATCCCAAGGAAGATGACGATGGAATAAAGTGATGCAAAGGTGTGGTTGATGTCGTCGAGCATGAGCAGGACAGGCACTTGGGACAGCCCCACCAATTCGATGTTGGCCAGCAGCGCCAGGGTGACGCAGCTGACTGCCAGAGAGAAGCCGATCACGCCGACGGCTGTTCCGATCCGGGCGTCCCACTTGTTCTTTTCCGTTCTGCCGATGGCGCTGAAAAAGCCTGCCAGCATCAGCATGTTGAAGCCGCAGTAGGTGGCGGCGGCGAAAAGCCAGTTCCTGCCCGCCGCCATCACGCCGATTTCGCCCACGATCCGATGGCCTTCCGGGATGCCGGTCTTCCCGTACTTCAGCCCCAGGAAAGAGGCGCCGATGGCCATCACGGCGATGAGGGGGCCGATGGAGCCCAGAACGTCCACCATTTTCTTGAGGCCCAGCAGCACGGTGAGGCAGGCCAGCAGGCCCACGACGGTGGCGCCCAGGGCTTCGCTGAGCCCGTACTGCTGCCGGATGGTGGCGCCGGCCCCTGCCAGCATCAGGATGAAGGCGGAGAAGCAGAATACTGTGGCAAAGAAATCAAAATAGACGCCGAAGAATCTGCCGCTGAAGTAGCGGAAGACGTGGGCGTCTTTTTCAAATTGGCCGATGCGGCCCGCTTCCACGAAGTTCACGTTTACATAGATGTTGAACAGCATAAAAAACAGGATGCCCAGCAGGCCTTTCAGACCAAAGGCTGCGTAGAACTGCAGCGTCTCCTGCCCTGTGGCAAAGGCAGCTCCGATACAAAAGGAAATAAAGGAACCGCCCACGAGAAAGATTCTTTTCGCGCTGAGATCCGACCGTTTCATAGAACACCTCGCCTCTAATATATCACCGGGGCAGGAAATTTCAAGGGGGGACAGTCAACAAATGTCAGCGCAGACTTGACAAGTACAAATGTTTGACTTTTTGCCTTGAAAAGCACATAATGTCATTACAGATAAGTGCGGCATGGTGAGCTTTTATGTAACAGAGAGGCGCCCATATGGAAATAAAGCGTAACTTATATTTAGATCAATTGGCGCTCAAAAGGCATAATGGTCTGATTAAGGTTATTACCGGTATTCGCAGATGTGGTAAATCATATCTGTTGTTCACTTTGTTTAAAAGCTTTCTGCGAAACAATAGTGTGAATCAATCTCATATCATCGAAATGGCGTTTGATTCATACGAAAACAAGAAGTACAGGGATCCTGATGTGCTCTATCCATACATCAAAAGCCTCATTGTTGATGATGATATGTACTATGTGTTACTGGATGAGGTTCAACTTCTCGGAGAATTTGAATCCGTTCTCAATGGACTGATGCGAATCAGCAATGTGGATGTTTACGTTACCGGCAGCAACGCAAAATTTCTTTCCAAAGACATCATAACAGAATTCCGTGGACGCGGTGACGAATTGCATATGGCACCCTTAAGTTTTGACGAGTTTATGTCGATCTACGATGGAAACAAGTATGATGGATGGAACGAATATATGCTTTACGGAGGCCTGCCGTCTGTTGTGCTTCTAAATACACCGGAACAGAAAATCGACTATCTTAAAAAATTGTTTACCGAAACCTACATCAACGATATTGTCGGAAGACATCAGGTGAAACATAAAGACGAATTGGAGGATCTAATCAATATATTATCTTCCTGTATAGGCTCCCTGACAAATCCCAACAAGCTTTCCAACACATTCAAAAGCGTAAAAAATGTTACGATCAGTCCGAAAACGATCAAAAATTATATAGACTATTTGAGCGATGCGTTTATCATCGACAGCGCAGTCCGATTTGATATCAAAGGCAGGAAATATATCGGCACACCGCTGAAATATTACTTCAGTGACATCGGGCTTCGAAACGCGCGGATCAATTTTCGGCAGATCGAAGAAACACACACAATGGAAAACATAATTTACAATGAACTTAAAAAAAGAGGCTTCAATGTTGACGTAGGGGTAGTAGTGGTCAACACAAGAAACGAACAGAGCAAAAAAGTGCGAACGCAATATGAAGTGGATTTTGTCTGCAGCAAAGGTTCAAAGCGGTACTATTTGCAATCTGCTTTTGCCTTGCCGGACAATATGAAAGTTCAACAGGAACAAAGACCTTTTTCTTATATCGATGATTCTTTTAAAAAGATTATTGTCGTTAAGGATACGCCTTCGTCATGGTATAGCGAAGAAGGTATCCTTGTGATGAGTATTTTTGATTTTTTATTGGATCCGGATAGTCTGCAGATCTAAGGGATCGAAAATGGACATGGATTGAATACCTTCCGCTTTATCTTGCACGGAAAACCAAAGAATTACTTTGATGGTATGAAAGGACAAACAGCAATGGACAAATCAGCAATGTTTACCCTCACCTACGGCCTCTTTGCGGCCGGCGTCGAGGAAGGTGGAAAGAAGAACGCCTGCATCATCAACACGGCGATCCAGGCGACCTCCGATCCCATGCGCATGCACGTGACGATGATGAAGAGCAATCTCACCACGCAATTGATTCGGAAAAAAGGCAGTCTTACGGTTTCGGTGCTGTCCCTGGACTGCCCGCTGGAGGTGGTCGCCTCCTTCGGCATGCGCAGCGGCCGGGACTGCAACAAGTGCGAAGGGGGCGACTTCGAGAAAGACACCAACGGGAACCCCTATCTGACCCGGAACACCATCGCCTACATGAGCCTGAACGTGGCCTCCATGATCGACCTGGGGACGCATAACCTGTTTATTTGCGATGTGATCGAAGCGGAAAAACTGGGCGCCGGGCAGCCCATGACCTACGCGGACTACCGGGCGCTGAAAACCGGCGGGTCCGTTGCCAAGGCTGCGGACAAGAAGACGGACGCGCCCAAGAAAAAGACCTGGGTCTGCTCCGTATGCCACTATGTCTACGACGGCGACATCCCCTTCGAAGATCTGCCCGACGACTACAAGTGTCCCGTGTGCGGACAGCCGAAGTCGGTGTTCGTGGAGGAAGTATAGGGAACCGCAATGAGTACCGAACAGTACATGATATTTTCATTGATCGCCGTCATGCTGCTCTTTTTCGTATGGGGAAAGTGGCCCTGATGATGCCCGTAGCGCTGAAGATGGCCAGAAAAAACAACCGCCCGCCTTCCTTATTCTTGATGCCCTTGGCGTTTGGTTCGCTCCTCGGAGGCATGACGACCCTCGTGGGGACGCCTCCGAATATCATTATTTCCATGTATCGCGCCGAAGCGACGGGGCGGGGTGCCTTTCGCATGTTTGACTTTCTGCCCGTTGGCGGCGGCGTCGCCCTCGCGGGGGTGCTTTTCATTTTACTGATCGGCTGGCGTCTGATCCCCAAGCGGAAGGGCGGAAAATCCCCGGAGGACTTGTTTGAGATCAAGGACTACATCACGGAAGTTCTGGTTGCCGAAGATTCTGAGTTTGTCGGGAAAACCGTGGCCGAATTGGAGGGCGCTATCGAGGGAGAGCTCAAAGTTGTTTCGGTGATCCGCAAGGAGAAAAAATTTCCGGCTCCTTCTCTAACGCTCAAATTCAAGGCGGGAGACTCTATCGTGGTGGAGGCTGCGGCGGAAGAATTCCAGGAGCTTTTGGATGCTACGGATCTGGTTTTGGCGGAAACCGGAAAACTATCCAAAGCGGACATCAGCTCGGACGAAGTGGAAATCGTGGAAGCAGTGGTGATGAACGATTCCTTTGCCATCGGCAGAAGTGCGAAATCCATGAAGTTTCGATCAAGATACGGCATCAATCTGCTGGGAATCGCCCGGGAAGGCGTCCGGATCAAAGATACCCCGGATTCGGTCAACTTCCGAATCGGGGATATCCTCCTTTTGCAGGGAGATCCGGACACGCTGAGCGACATGCTTTCGCAGTGGGGGTGCCTGCCTTTGGCGGGAAGAGGCTTGTCTTTGGGCAAGCCCAGGAAGCTCTTGCGAGGGGTTGCCATTTTTGCCGCGGCGATCCTCTTGACAGCCCTGGGCATCATTCCGGTGCAAATGGCTTT
>Ga0123335_1008112_pt1 | contig 11410 bp, 7 predicted proteins | sample BiotimSIPDNA_2_FD_89707 | JGI IMG/M metagenome (GOLD analysis project Ga0123335, IMG submission 89707) | Anaerobic biogas reactor microbial communites from Washington, USA - Biogas_R2 time_0 SIP DNA | ecosystem: Engineered > Bioreactor > Anaerobic > Unclassified | place: Washington, USA... | reverse complement strand
TGCAAGATCGGGGCACACTGTCGCCGCATTCGGGATTGCCCATCCGCATCCCCTGTAGGGGCAGCCCCCTGTGGCTGCCCATCCGGTTCGAACGGGGACACGTTGTCGCGCCGCAGACGGCGCTTGGAACATGTCCCCGTTCTGGTCCGGGGTAGATTCTTGCGCCGTCTTGTGTCCCCCGCGACGGGGGTGGCCGCCGAAGGCGGCCGGGGGTGGATTTGAACCCCGCAATTTTGGGCAAGGGATGCAGATTTGTTCAACTCCATTCGGGGTTGGGCCGTTGGGGTTGTCCGGAATCCCGTGTTCACCGTCTACGGGGCTGCCCTCCAGTTCGAACGGGGACACGTTGTCGCGCCGCAGACGGCGCTTGGAACATGTCTCCGTTCTGGCCCGGTGTGGGACCCCGCGGGCGCGCGCCGGTTACCTTTCTTCTTTCCGCACACCTTTGCCGTTTGAATGACCGGCGAATGGCCCGGTTTGCTGTTTGGTCGGGCGGAAAAAACCGCTTCCCCGGCCGGGGGGGCCAGCCGGGGAAGCGGCAATGTGACTCGCGCATTCGAAAGGACGGAACTCAGGACCCCAGGATCGCGACGAGGATCGCCGTCGCGGCGTTGGCCGGAGCCTCGCCCAGTTCATCGTAGCGCAGGAATTCGACGTGGCCGTCCATATACAGGACATTCGCGCCGCCGGGCACGTGGTTCATCAGCGACACTTCCGTCGAGACCAGGTCCGCCATGACCCAGATCGAGCTCTGGGCCTGGGCGCTGCCCGCCGGATTGTTGAGGTCGGTGATCATAAACCGCTCGATGCCTTCGCGCAGGCGGTAGACGGCATCGCCGCCGGCGTTGCCCAGGGGCTGGCCGACGCTGGCGTCGGAATCGGGCGCGGCGAAGTTGAAGTTCTCGGTCAGTTCCGTGCCCACCCAGGCCAGCGCGGCGCACATCTGTCCGGAGATGTTCTCGGGAACGGCCTCCACTGGCAGGGGGTCGCCGCCCAGGAACACGTCCTGAAGGACCGCCAGATCCGCGAGATCCGCCGGGGGATTGTTGGTGCCGAGGTCGAAGGCATACCCCAGATACCAGTAACTCGAATCCACAATGGCCCAGCCCCGGTCGGCATCATCGCAGGGATACCCGAAATCGGGCTCGTTGGTGAGCTTGTTGATCAGGTCATCCTTGGTGTGCGAACCGTCCGACGGACAGATGATCACGCTCGGATCCGTCAGGTACTCCGGATACATGGCCGGCACGCTCGGGCCCGCCGCGATGATCCCGCGAATGTCGCCCGTCAGCGGGAATCCCGCGGCGTCGCAATCCACGGTCGCGGCCGGGGCCGCCATGAACGGAGGCCACTTCTCGCCGTTGCTCTCGTTGGCATACATCTTGAAGATGATGCCCATCTGTTTCAGGTTGTTGGCGCAACTCGCACGGCGGGCCGCTTCGCGGGCCCGGGCAAGCGCCGGCAGCAGAATCGCCGCCAGGATGCCGATAATGGCAATCACCACCAACAACTCGATCAACGTGAACCCTTTCTTCATAGACACGTCTCCTACGTCGCTTCGTTCAAAGCGGGATTCAGGAATGGCACGGGCGCCCGCAGCCACACACCGCAGGCCAGACCCCAGAGTTTCAGCACAGCGCCATGCGACACCGCCGCCCCCTTCCCGGCACTTTGCCGGTGCGCCCTCCCAGCACAGTCGCCCTGGGTGTTCCGGGGACCGGTCCAGCCCGGATCCGGCGCAATTCTGACAACGATGTCTCCCAAAACGTACCATATACACCGTCATGCTGTCAAATAGCGTTGTAGCGCAGTTATCTATCGCGCGCAGATCGGAAGAACGGGCAGTCACCTATCCGGAAAATGCAGGCAGTCACCTAGTGTAATGGTCTGAACGGAAATAGGTGGCCGCGGACCGGCTGGCTCTTTCAGGAAGAGGGTGGCCACAGAGGGCGTCGATCCCACACCCGATCCGGCCGCAACCCATGCCGAGCTGGCGCTCGGCGATCCCGGGGCGCCGCCCCGGCGCGACAACGTGTCCCCGTTCGGATGAGCGGCGAGGGCGTCGATCCCACACGAGAATCACGAAAGCAGGCGCGTGGCGCTCCCGGGTATTCCGTCGTTTCTCCGCGAAACGAGAACCTCCCCGCCGGCTCAAGGCCCGCGGGGAGGTTGAAGATGTCTCGACTGGTTACTCCGGTTGGCGCGCCGCCAGTGCGGCCCGCAACCCCGAAGATGGTCGTGATCACGGGGTGGCGGTGATTCCGCCCGTGAACGCCGCGAAGCGCTCGTTCACCGGAGGCTCGCCCGGGTAGCGGATGAACTCGACGTGGCCGTCCATGAACAGCACGTTGGCGCCGCCGGGCACGTGGTTGTAGTCGGCGACATCGGTCGAGGTCGCGTCATACGCCACGAAGATCTCGGACTGGGCCTGCGCCGAGCCGGACGGATTGTTGATGTCGGTCACCATGAAGCGCTCGATGCCTTCACGGAGCCGGTAGACGGCGTTGCCGCCGCCATTGCCGTTGCCCGCCGCGACCGTCGCGTCGACGTTCGTCGCGTTGTTGACGGCATTAATGTCACCACCTGTGTACGCCGTCGCCACGAGGCCCAGGAAGTATTCCCACGTCTCGACGACCTGGGCCGGTCCGACGACCGTGGGGTCAATGACGACACCCAGGTCATCCAGAATGGCGGCCACGCCCGCTGTCGTCTTCGTCGCGTAGTCATCGCCGGCACGGTCATACACGTAGCCGTTGTAGCGGTAGCTCATGTCGACCGACTTGATGCACGAGCCGCCGTAGTTGCAGCCATGCCCGTCCACGACGATGTCGGTTCTCTCGCCGCTACCGAAGAAGTTCTCGCCGTTCATGCCGGTGTAGGCGTCCTTGGTCTCCTTGGAGTCCGAGGGGCAGAAGAAGATCGCCGGGTCGGTGAGGTATTCGGGGTAGATGGCAGTCACCAGGGGACCGAAGTCCATGGCGAACGTGGGCTGGGTCCGGACGACCGGGGGTTGCGTGAAATACTGCAGCTGCATGGGGGGCCACTGTTCGCCCTTGGACTCGTTGGAGAACATCTTGAACACCAGCGCCTGCTGCTTGAGGTTATTGGCGCAACTTGCGCGGCGGGCCGCTTCGCGTGCGCGGGCGAGTGCGGGGAGCAGGATAGCCGCCAGAATGCCGATGATAGCAATGACGACCAACAGCTCGATCAGCGTAAACCCTTTCTTCATTGTTTCTATCTCCTTATGTTGCTCTATGAAGCCTTCCGTGAGGCTGCCCACAAACCCGCAGCGACACACCGCGGGCATATCCACATCACCACGTCCTGGCGAGCAGGAGCGCCACGTGCGCAGCGTCCAGCCCGGAACGGCCATGCAAAGGGAAAAAACGACGAATCCTGAGAGTGGGAAGGGCGCGCGCAAACCGCTTCAACTGACGACACCGTCAGCCCCGCAATGACAACGATGTCATATGAAGCGCATCACAGATAGTGCGGGCTGTCAATAGGGTTTTTCCGGAGCAGTCTCCCCCGGATAATTGGATAAAAACACGGATTTGTCTGGACAGGCGGCCTCCCTTCGTGTATAGTAACGGGGTAGGGTATTTCGGATCCGCTTGAGGTAATCGATGTCATAACGTGACGTGATGTTTCGTATTAGCAGCACGGTGCAGGCAAACGGCTCTCATGGACAAGGCAACCCGACAGAACGGCCCGTGGACCATCCACGACATTGCGCGGGAGGCGGGCGTCTCGGCGAAAACCGTCAGCCGGGTGGTCAATCAGGAACGGGGCGTCGCGGAAGCCACGCGGCGCCGCGTTGCGACGATTATCGAGGAAGTGGCGTATTTTCCGCATACGGGGGCGCGGAGCCTGCGCACGACCACGCGCGACTGCATCGGTGTGACGCTTCCGGCGCCGCGCACGCGCGTTCCCCTGAGCCCGACGATGCTGAACTGGCTGTTTTTCGAGCTGGACCGGGTGTTCGGGTCGAAAGGGGATTTCGTCGTATTCGACCTCAATCCGTACGCGTTGGCGAACCACCATGACTATGCCCGCGGCCTGTGGGAACAGCGCTATTCGGGCCTGGTCATCGCCGGGGTGCTGGACGAGGACGATTCCGTAGTCCGCCGGGTGCACAACGCCGGGGTGCCTTACATGACGTCCTGCCGGATGGACACCTTCCCCGAGTGCAGCAGCGCGACCATCGACATCGAGGAAGGGGCGTATCTGAGCACCGACTACCTGATACGGCGCGGGCATAAACGCATCGGCATGCTCAAACCGTTCAAGAATACGCAGCCCGGCAACGCGCGCCGCCGGGGCTATGCGCGGGCCTGCGAGGCCCACGGCATCGAGTTCGACGAAGACCTTGTCCGCCCCATCACCCTGGAATCGGCGGACGTGATCAACGCGGTGTTCCGTCTGGTCTCCGACCCGACCGTGACCGCCCTGATCGACAGCAGCGGCGGGGAAGACTCGGCGAGCATCCGCGAGGGCGTGCGGCGCGCCGGCCGGATTCTCGGCAAGAACATCGAGGTCCTGCCGTGGACCTATTCCCACAAGGCCACCGTGCTGAATGAGGCCTGCGCGCATCTGTGGCTGCCCTTGCGCGAGGCCATGGCCGAAGGGTTCGAACGCCTGGAAAAATGGTTCCGGAACGAGGCCGAAGGGCCCGTTCAGGTGCTTTACCGCACCATCCTGCGCGAAACTCCCGGCGAGGAAGAATTCCGCGAAAAGCAGACGGTGTTCCAGTTGATCACCTGAGCGGCCGAGCGCCTGCCCGGCGTTTTTCTTTCAAAAGAGACCGGCCACAGAGAACGGGGACCTATTCCAAGCGCCGCCCCGGCGCGACTACGTGTCCCCGTTCGATTCAAAACGCGCGACTGCAGGCGAGACGCCTGCGCTCCGAGAAAAAGCCTGCCGGACCGGCGCCCGGCACTCCCGGGACCCGATTCCGTGTCCCCGTCCGCATGAAAACACCGGCCGTGGCCGCTTAACCCCCGATCTATTGCAAAGTTGGCGATTTTCACAGTTCACACACCCATTTATTGATATTGACAGTTTTTGTTAACTTCGTTAGACTTTATATAGGAAAACGATTTCCTGGGAGCGGATCGTGAATGGCATAGGACATCGGCAAAGGCAAAATGCAATTCGGAACGCACAGGGAGGTTACGAGAACATGAAGACGAAAGGCTTCACGCTGATCGAGCTGCTGGTCGTCATCGCAATTATCGGGATCCTGGCGGCCATCTTGCTCCCCGCACTCTCACGCGCGCGCGAAGCGGCGCGCCGTGCGAGCTGCGCCAATAACCTGAAACAACTGGGTCTTGTAATGAAGATGTATGCCAACGAAAGTAAAGGCGAGAAGTACCCCGTAATCTGCGAAGCGGATGGGTATCCCGGGGTGAATTGCGATCCCGTGCCCGGGGTGCGCAACGCGCTTCTGCCCGCGGGCGGCGACGCCGCTACGGCATACGCGATGTTCCCGCCGTCGATCATGCCCGAGTACCTGACGGACGGCAATGTGCTGGTCTGCCCGTCGGAAGCGGATCCCGGGATAATCGATAACCCGGCCTCGGGTGAGCCGTGGCTGCATGTCCCGTGCGATGAATACGGGCTGGACAACTACGGCGACTCCCCCGGCGGCTGGGCGGCGGCCGACGAGAGCTATTATTATCTCGGCTACGCGCTCGACCGCGCCGACGAGGGGAATCTGCCGGCGGCAGTGCTGCTGGCCCTGGATGACGAAGCGGTGATCCCGGCCGGGAAGTTCATCTCCGGCCAGGTCCTGGCGGCCCTGGGCTACATCGAGGCGGTCCACATGCTTTATGAAGCTAGCGGGGTGGATCTGCCGGCCTTCGAAACCCAGATGGCCAAGCTGGATTCCGACATCGATCTCACCGGCACCGAAATCAGCACGCTGGCCGGGCTTCTGGGCATCCCGCTGACGGGCTATGGCAACGGCGGCACCAACACCATCTACCGCCTGCGCGAGGGCATCGAACGGTTCATGATCACCGACATCAATAACCCCGGCAGCAGCGCCCTGGCCCAAAGCGAGCTGCCCGTCATGTCGGACCTGGTGGCCACGGCCGTGGCCCTCTACAACCACGTCCCCGGCGGCGCCAATGTACTGTACATGGACGGTCATGTCGAGTTCATCCGCTACCCGGGCAAGGACCTCGTGTCCGAAGCCATGGCGGTGGTCGTGGGTGTGGCTGGTCAGTAACACAATACGCATGCGAATACGAACGGCATACTGATCCGCTCCAAAAAAGATACCCTCGGAACCCGATTCAGGGTTCCGGGGGTTTTCGTTTTGCGCCGTGGACTAAGTGGACGGGGTGGACGGGAACGGCCCGGGCATAGCGGAACCCCGGGACAGACGGGCTGGCGGCGCCCCGGTCAACGGGCGCGCGCGCGTTATTGGTCCAGCTCGCGCAGGGCCTCTTCCTGTTGGAGATTGTGCTGGCCGACGGCCTCGCCGGAGCGGCTGCGCAGGTGCTGCCGGGCCGCGCTGCTGGCCCCGCCGCCGCTGAGCGAGCGGTTGAGCTGGTTCTGAATGCCGATGCCGGTCAAGGCTTCGCCCATGGGACCGCCCGCGCCGGCAGGGGTGCGCGACGGCGCCGGGGGAACCTGGCCGTAGGCACCCGGGGAAGCCGCCGTGGGCGCCGGGGCGCCGAGCGGCTGCGGCAGCGGCGGCGGCGGCGGCGTGGACACAATCCCCGTCGCGGGGTCGTACGTGAAGTCCTGACCGTCCCGGGTCTTGATGGTCTGGGTCAGATACTGGGGCACCAGCGCCTGCAGTGACTCCGGGTATTTGCGCTGCTCAATGGTATATCTGGAAATGGCTTCGTGAATGCGAATCAGCCGTTCCTGGTTCGACTCCTGCAGGGGTTGCGTGTCGAGGAGGCCCGGTGGCGGCGCGGATTCCGGGGCCCCACCGGCCGATACGGGCGGCGGCGCATCGAGCAACGCGCCGGTCGCGGTATCGTAACCGAACGCGGTGCCGTCGGCTTGTACGGGAATGCTGGGCAACCACTCGGGCACCAGCGCCTCGAGAGATGCCGGATACGTGCCATTCTCGGCCGCGTAGGCGTTGATGGCCTGTTCAAGGGTCATGCGGGCGCTGGAATCCTTCGTGTAGTCGAGGGTCTGTTTCGCCCCGCTGAGCGCCTCTTTCTGCAGTGTTCCCTGGATGGCGGTGCCCGCGAGCAGTTCGAGCCCGCAGCCGCCGGACAGGAACATGAGCAGTATGGGTATGAGGTATCGCATCTCCGTACCTCCTTGAAAGCGCGCCACTACCGGCTTTGGCAACCAGTATACCACAGAGACGCCGCGGCGAAGCGGCAGCCACGCCGGGAGCCAACGCACACACTTCGCCCTCGCCGGACTGTCCCTGCCTTCGCTCAGCTTTGGGGAAGGGTCGCGATGGACTCCGCGATGGTGGGCCAGTCGAGGGTCTGAGGCAGGCGGCGCTGTTTGGAGGCCAGCGCAGCCGCTACGCCGGCCGCCTCACCCATAGGAACGGCGTTGCCCGTTACCCGGTAGCTGGAGTGGGCGATGAAATCGCCGCTGATACACCGGCCCGCAAGAAGGAGACCGTCGATGTCGCGCGCGAGCAGCGCGCGGAACGGAATGTCGTAAGGTTTCGCCCGAACGGATTCATCCATGATGGCTCGATTCTGCCTGGGATCGGTCGAGTGCACGTCTATCGGAAACCGCACCTTGCAGACGGCATCTTCGTGGGTCGCGCCCCTGATGAGGTCTTGGGCCGTAATGGTGTATCGCCCGTGGATTCGGCGACCCTCGCGGATGCCGATGTGTTCGGGCGAGGCGACGAGCTGCATGTCTTTCCAGGGCCCGCCAAGGGCCTTCAAATGGTTCACGAGGGAATGCACCTCGGCGCGCGCGCGGATCGTCGCCTGGGTTAACGCGTCCGCATCCGTGGCCAGCACGCCATACTCGTGGTTAGCCATCATGCAGTAGAAGTCGTCACGGATATGAAAAATGCTGGGATGGGCGTACGATGGCTCGATGCCTGCCCGCGCCATTTCATCGAACAGGCGCTTTTTGGCTTTGGCGTGGCTCTCGGATTCAGGCAAGCCGCACACGAAGGGGCCAATGCCTTCGCGCGTGACGCCGGTCAACAGCACGATCATGCTCAGGGGCTGGACCTCGCCCGTTTCCGGGCGGCCCATGTCAAACCCGCACCCCGCCAGGGCCGCCAGGTCGCCGTCGCCGGTCGCGTCGACAAATACCGACCCGCCAAAGGCCTGCCGGCCTGACTTGGATTCCGTGACGGCAAGCGAAAGCCGGTTCGAGTCATCGCGGACGGCCGCCACCACGCGCGTGTGGAGACGGATCTTCACCCCGGCATCGAGACACAACTCCTCGAGCAACAGTTTCATCACCTCGGGGTCGTAAGCGAGCTTGGTAGCCCGGAACAGGGCCCCGCGGGCATCGAGCCTCTCGGTCAATTCACGCATCAGGCCGGGCTTGTCCTGGGCATCGAGGATCCAGCAGAGCAAACCGGCGGTCCAAATGCCGCCCAGACACCCATTCACGTCGATCAGCCGGACTTTCGCACCCATGCGCCCTGCCGCAATGGCGGCGGACACGCCGGCGGGCCCGGCCCCGCACACCACGACATCCACCGGTTCCTCGATGGGCACGTCTCGCGCGGGTTCGTGGTAAAGGCGAGGGTCAGGCGCCTCAGGGAGCGCCCCAGACGCCGCCGCACCCGGCAGGAGTGTCGCGGCATGACCGCATTTACGCAAGAAATCGCGCCGTTTCAGCATGTGATCCCCCTTCGGTTCTTCCACCAACCCTCCCTTGGTACCACGGATCGCGGTGCGGAAGCAATCTGGTTGGCGAAGTGGACCGACAAGGGTGTCGAGCAGCGATCTGGGTCTTCGGAATCTCCTGTTCGCAACTCGCGATTCCCCCCGCTACAATGGCGCCGGCAAGCGGATGCCGAAGAATCCTGAGATTAACGCAAGGAGACTGTGGAATGAATCGCGTCTGTCCGGCGGCGGTGGTGTTTTTTGTGTTGTTTCTGGCCGGTGCACGGGCCGGCGAACCGGGGCCGGATATCCTCATCGCCGATTTCGAGGGCGCGGATTACGGCGCCTGGACGGTTGAGGGGGAGGCGTTCGGGCCGGGTCCGGCACGGGGGACGCTGCCGAACCAGATGGAGGTGTCGGGCTTCGAGGGCCAGGGGCTGGTCAATTCGTTTTTCAACGGCGACGGCGCCACGGGCATGCTGACTTCGCCGCCGTTCCGGCTCGAGCGCGATTACCTCGCGTTTCTCATCGGCGGCGGCATGCATCCGGGGGAGACGTGCATTAACCTGCTGGTCAACGGCGAGGTGGTGCGCACGGCGACCGGTCCCAACGACAAAGCGGGCGGCACGGAGCGGCTGGACTGGTTTTCGTGGGACGTGTCGGGCCTGCGGGGCCAGACGGCGATCATCCGGATTGTGGATGCGCACACGGGCGGCTGGGGTCATATCAACATCGACCACATTGTTCAATCGGAGCGCAGCATCGGCACCGAGGAGACCACGCGGGAACTCGCCATCACGGAGGACTATCTGAGCATAGAGTTCGGGGCGGAACAGGGCGGGCGATGCCAGGCCAGCCTGCGCGTGGACGGCCAGCTGGTGCGCCACGCGGTGGGCCAGAACCGCAACGAACCGTATTGGCTGACGTGGGACGTGTCGCGCCTGAAAGGCCAGAACGGCACGCTCAGCATCATCGAGGTCACACGAGGCGCGCACCGCATCGCGGACACGGTGCGCCATGACGGGGAGGTGCGAGGCGTGTTGTATGTCACCGATCGGTTGTATGAGGAATCGTACCGGCCGCAGTTTCATTTCACGCCGAAGACCAACTGGACCAACGACCCGAACGGCCTGGTCCATTACGACGGCGAATACCACCTGTTCTTCCAGCACAACCCGGAAGGGATCAACTGGGGCAACATGACCTGGGGCCATGCGGTCAGCCCCGATCTGATGCACTGGACCCAGCTCGACCACGCGATCCATCCCGACGAATACGGGACGATTTTCAGCGGGTCGGCTGTAGTTGATGCGGAAAACACGTCGGGATTCCAGGCGGGGCCGCATCCGCCGCTGGTCGCCGTTTTCACGTACGCGGGCGAGTTCGGCACGCCGAAACGGCCGTATACGCAGGCCATCGCGTATTCGAACGACCGGGGCCGCACATTCACCAAGTATGCCGGCAACCCCGTGGTGGAAAACCTGGGTCCCGGCAACCGCGATCCGAAAGTGTTCTGGCACGCGCCGGCCGCCAAGTGGGTCATGGTGCTGTATGCGGGCACGCGGAACGATTTCGTGCTCCTGGGTTCGCCCGATCTGAAGACCTGGGAGCGCTTGAGCAACATCACGTTCCCGGAGGGGCACGAGTGCCCCGAACTGTTTGAACTGCCGGTCGACGGCGACCCCGCCAACACGCGCTGGGTGCTGTGGGAAGCCGCCGGGCGGCACCTGATCGGCCGCTTCGATGGCGTCACGTTCACCCCCGAAACCGAAGTCCTGACGAGCGAATGGGGCCGCAATTGCTATGCGGGACAGACCTACAACAACGCGCCCGGCGGCCGCCGCATCTTCATCGCGTGGATGAGCGGAGGAAACTACCCGGGCATGCCGTTCAACCAGCAGATGACCTTTCCGCGGGAGTTCACGCTGCGCAGCACGGGGGACGGTCCGCGCCTGTTCGCCCGCCCCATCGCGGAGATCGAAACCATCCGTGAAGCGCGCGGCCATTGGGCGGACGCGGCGCTCGAACCCGGCGCGAACCCGCTGAAGGAACTGAAGGGCGACTTGTGGGACGTCGACGCGGTGCTCCGGCCCGCGGACGGCGCGCGGGTCGCGCTGACGGTGCGCGGCACGCCCATCGTATACGACGCGGCGAAGGCAACCCTGTCGTGCCTGGACACGTCGGCGGACGTGCCGCTTCAGGATGGGGCGCTGTCGCTGCGGGTTCTGGTGGATCGCACATCCATCGAGATCTTCGCCAACGACGGGCGCGTGGTGATGTCGTACTGCTTCCTTCCCGACCTGCTGGACTCGTCCCTGGCCCTGACCTGTGAGGAAGGTTCGGCGCGCATCGGCCGGATGGACGTCTACGCGGTGCGCCCGACATGGCCCCGGACTCCATGACGGCGGCCACCGGCCACTGAAACTGACGGAAACGAAACGGGCTCCCGGCCGATGGACATCGGCCGGGAGCCCGCGGTATTGAGGCTCTACGGTGATTTAGGCGAACAAGGGCGCCAGCACCAGCGCGATCACGCACATGAGCTTGATCAGGATGTTGATCGAGGGGCCGACCGTGTCCTTGAGCGGGTCGCCGACGGTGTCGCCCACCACGGCGGCTTT
>Ga0123335_1008106_pt1 | contig 11423 bp, 8 predicted proteins | sample BiotimSIPDNA_2_FD_89707 | JGI IMG/M metagenome (GOLD analysis project Ga0123335, IMG submission 89707) | Anaerobic biogas reactor microbial communites from Washington, USA - Biogas_R2 time_0 SIP DNA | ecosystem: Engineered > Bioreactor > Anaerobic > Unclassified | place: Washington, USA... | reverse complement strand
TATGGGCCCATATGCGCCTGTACCTGTGGGTGATTATGCATCCGGTACAAACCATGTGCTGCCAACAGGCCAGTGTGCCAGGATGTTTTCAGGGCTGTCTGTTGATGATTTTATAAAGAAACCGACATTCCAGTACCTGAGTAAAGAGGGGCTTGAGGGGCTTAAAGATACTGTGATTACACTGGCGGAAGAGGAGGGGCTGCCGCTGCATGCGAGGACAGTCAAGGCTAGGTTTGAATAAATAAAAAATTGTTTTGACAAAGGGAATTTTATTCTCTATATAAAATGATTCTTTTTCACGGGTCGTTAGCTCAGCTGGTAGAGCAGCGGACTTTTAATCCGTTGGTCGTGGGTTCGATTCCCGCACGACCCACCAGAAACTGCCTCTGGTGAGAATAAAAGGTGGTTTTTAACACATCAGAATATGTGTTAAAAATACAAAAATCAGGTCAATAACGCAAAATTGATCTTGATTAATCTGAAAAAGATAATTAGAATTGCGTTTTACTGCGTCCCCATCGTCTAGCCCGGTCCAGGACACAGGCCTTTCACGCCTGCGACAGGGGTTCGAATCCCCTTGGGGACGCCAACTTAAATAACAGGGAGTTAATCCTAAGATGGGTTGACTCCCTTTTTATTTCCGGTCCAGTACACCCCGTTTATGTGAAAAACAATTATTGTCTGTGAAATATAGTTAATTTTATAACTTTTCATGAAAAACAAGTATGCAAAAAAGGCAGGTAATAATCAAAAAGAGCTTACGCCGTTTCAGAGTAAGCCCTTGAATTTTTTATTGGTAGCGGGGGACGGATTCGAACCATCGACCTTCGGGTTATGAGCCCGACGAGCTGCCTGACTGCTCCACCCCGCGTCATGTAAGCGGGTGTTTATAGCACTACTGACCCAGCTAGTCAATGATATTATTTTGTCCGCTTCCAAAAACTGTTGTTTTTTGATGCTAGCTGTCAGCCATCAGCGTTCAGCTTTCAGCAAAAGGCATATAAAACAAAGAGTTAGCTGACAGGTGATAGCCAAAAGCTTCACTGAAATAACCTTTTCTGGATGGATACTATTTAACGCCCTTTTTACCCCGGGATCTGGATGGTAAAGGTGGTGCCCCTCCTCGGGGCGCTTACTGCCCATATATCACCATTATGTGCCTGCACTATCTTATATGAAATGGCCAGGCCAAGGCCTGTCCCCTTTTCTCTAGTTGTATAAAAAGGTTCAAAGATATGTTTCATCTCTTCACTGGTCATGCCCTTTCCATCATCACCTATGGATATCTCAACCCCTCCCTCAATTTTTACTGTCTTTACCCTGATAACACCCCCTTCAGGCATAGCCTCTATACCGTTTGATATGATATTTATAAACACCTGCTTCAGTTTGTCCGGGTCACAGTTGATCTCACATAACCCATCCGCCTGATATCGCTCAAAATAATATTTTTCATTACTGTATACCCCTGCAATGATATTCAAGACATCCTCAACAACAGAGTTTATTTCAGCCGGTCTCATAACCAGCTTGTATTCCTTTGTAAAATCGCCAAGATTTGCTACAAGCCTTTCCAGCCTTGCAACCTCATCAAGCACCATGTCTATTTTATTGATATCCTTTTTATTTTCAAGAACCGACCTTATCTGGCTGGTAAAGCCCCCTATAATCATGAGGGGATTTTTGATCTCATGCGCAACACGCCCCACTGCCTGCCCCACAGAGGCAAGCCGTTCGGCCTGCAGCATCTTCCTTTCCATCTGCTGCTGATGGGTTATATCACGTATTATAGCGGTAAAGGTCCTTTTGCCGCCCATATTCAGGACTGAAAAACTTAGATCAGCAGGAAAAAACTCACCGTTTTTCCTCATTGCGTTAAGGGAGATATTTCTACCTGTTATACCCGGTTCCTGGTTTTCCATGAGATGATCCAGGTAGATTTGATAGTGTTCTGAGTTCTGGGGGATAATGGTATCAAGGCTCTTCCCTGTAACCTCGCTCCCTGCATAACCGAATATCTTCTGGGCTGCATTATTAAAGAGTATTATGCGCTGGTTTTCATCTATGCTTATAATGGCATCTGTTGCTGTATCCAGGATGGCCTTAAACCTCTTTTCAGAACGCTGAAGTTTGAGTATAAGATGGCGGAATTCGGTAACATCCCTTGTGATCTCAAGATAATACCTTCTGCTCTCATCCTCTGCCATGAGCGGGTACATGATAACAATATATTCACGTGATTCCCCATTTTCATCTTTATAGGTAACTGTTATCTCAACCGGTTCCCCGGTTGCGGCCTTTTCTACCGGGCACCTCTCCTCTCCTGCCAGACAGGGCCGCCATGCCCTTTTGATCTCATAACATCTCCTGCCCGCTACATCCTTTTTTTCAAGCCCTGCCTTTGTAAGAAATGCCCTGTTCGCATCAACAATATAAAAATCCTGGTCAATTACGATTATCTCTTCGCTTATGCCGTCATAAAGTGATGAGAGAAACATATTGGTTTTTTTAAGGGCCTTTATCTCACGGTTAAGCTTTTCAAGACGGGAATCCCGGCTCTCTTCCTTAGGGATTCGTGATTTTTTCACGACCATAGCACCCCTCTTTTTTAAAAGGCAGGATCATTAAATCATAAATAATCAACCGACACAGGCCATTTCCTACGGCCAGAAAGAGATCAGGTTACGGCCTGGGATGGTATTTTTCGTGTATTCTCTTAAGCCTTTCCCTGCTCACATGGGTATAAATCTGTGTTGTCGAAATATCAGAGTGCCCGAGCATTATCTGTACAGATCTCAGGTCTGCACCCCCTTCAAGCAGATGTGTTGCAAATGAGTGTCTCAGGCTGTGGGGAGTGATCCTTTTTGTAATGCCCGCCATTATGCCATACTTTTTTATTATTTTCCAGAAACCCTGCCTGGACATTGAAGAGCCCTTAGCGTTGAGGAATAGAAAGGGGTTGTTTTTCTCCCTGATGAGCTCCCTGCGCCCATAAGAAAGGTAAAGCCTGAGTGCATCCCTTGCCTTATCACCCATAGGGACAATCCTCTCCTTAACTCCCTTGCCAATGGTCCTGATATACCCCGGTTCAAGATTGAGATTAACAAGATGAAGACCGACAAGCTCTGATACCCTTAAACCTGTTGCGTATAGCAGCTCAAGCATTGCGCTGTCCCTCTGGCCAAGGTCTGTTTTTGTGTCAGGGGCTGCCAGCAGGCTATCCACCTCTTCATGGCTTAGAGTGCCCGGAAGCCTGCCAGGGAGTTTTATCGGGTCAAGGAGCCTTGCCGGGTTTTCAGTAAGTTTACCCTCTGTAATAAGAAACCTGTAGAACATCTTAATCGCAGAGAGGTTTCTTGCTATTGTGCGGGCGGAATAGCCATTGTTCTTTTTTAACGCCCCTGTGTATTCGGCAATATCCTCCCTCTTTACCATGAGGGGATTCTTTTTTATCATGGAAAGATAACCGAAATACTTGATCAGGTCACCGCTGTATGAAGAGACTGTATTTTCTGAGAGCCCCCGCTCTACCCTCAGATGGCTCAGGAACTGGTCAAGGAGCTCATTACTATCCGCATCATTAATCTTCATAAATATGATTACCCTTAAAAATCATAATACCTGCTGTTTCTGGTTAAGATCCTCGGCCCACTCTTTTCTATAACAACCATCTCTTCAAGACGCACACCACCTGTGCCGGGGAGGTAAATACCCGGTTCAACAGTAACCACCATGCCCTCGACAAGTTTAACAGGGTTTCTGGGGCTTAATCTCGGCGCCTCATGGGTGGCAAGACCAACCCCGTGCCCCAGGGAGTGGCCGAAAAAACTGCCATAACCGGCCTTGCCAATAATATCCCTTGCTATGGAATCGGGTTTAGAACTTATCTCTCCAGGCTTCACAAATTCGAGCGCTGCAAGCTGGGCCTCCCTGACTATTTTATATATCTCTTTGATCTTTCTTTCAGGGGGGCCAATAAATACTGTCCGAGTCATATCACAGCAGTACCCATTCACCCTGAGCCCCACATCAAAGGTGATGTGATCCCTCTTTTTTATCCTTCTATCTGTAGGCACCGCATGGGGAAGGGCCGCATTCGGGCCTGAAGCCACGATTGATTCAAAGGCCATACCATCTGCCCCTGCCTCAATGGAGAGCTCTTCAATCCTTCGGGCGATCTCCTTTTCAGTCTGCCCCGGTTTAACAGAGTCAATAACCCTGTCAAGCACCCCTGACATCATTTTAGAAGCCCTTTCCATTAGGGCTATCTCATGTGCATCCTTGATCTCCCTCATTTTTTCTATCATGCCGGAGATATTTTTCATCTTTACAGGGTTTTTCATTCTTTTAATTCTGGCTGAAAGGTCGCTGTAAAGGCTGAAGGTTACATGATCCCCTTCAAACCCGAGGCTCTTACCCCCGGCCTTTTCCACCTGTTTTACAAATTCATCCTGAAAGACCCCCTTCTGGGTAATTACCCTGAAGTCAGTAGCCTCCTTTTCCGCCACCAACGTGTACCTTGAATCGGTAATAAGCTGTGCCTTTTTTTGAGTAATAAGGAGTGAGCCGGATGATTCATTCAACTGTGTATCATGTGCCATGAACCCGGAAAGATATCGCCTGTTTTCAGGCTGAACAATCCATAGCATATCAATATTTTTATCCTCAATGCCTTTTGTAAGGCCTTTAAGCCTTTTTTTAAAGGGCGAATCCTTCATCATGTCCCTCCGGTAGTAAGTATTAAAACTAAGTAATGAACAGCAGGAAATATGTCAAGCTTTGTTGACATATAGCATATCCCTTGCTAAACATAGCGGGTTGATTAGTTAATAAACCTGATCACTACCCCGGTCTTTTACGCAGGTAAAGAGCTGCTCTTCTGTAATGGGGAGATATGCCGGTTAAAAATCAGGGATCCGATAATCTCATAGATAGAAAGTATTTTTAACCCATGTCTGAGGGCAAAATAATAGAATATATTGATCAGGGAGGGTTTGTCTGCGCCCTCTGCATCCAGGATAAGGGGCAGAGACTCCATCTCCTTACCCTTTCAAACAGGCTTGTAAACCTCTCTGAAAAACGGGCAACCCATATATCTGTTTCACGACTTCCAACAGAGAGGCCAAGAGAAGAGCTTATCCACCGTTTGAAGGAAATAGATACAAAGAGGGAATCACTCAAGGCGGAAATCAACATAAAAGAACTCTGGGAGCTTATAAAAGACGAAAACGAAAGCTTTGATTACAAATACCTTGCCCAGCTTTGTTTTGGCGAAGAGGTTACTGACGATCATGTTGCGGCCCTTGTCAGGGCGTTATTTGAAGACCAGCTCTTTTTCAAGATGAAAGATGGCCAGTTTCTCCCTAATCATGAGGAAAAGATAGCATTAACCATCCTCCAAAAGGAGGAAGAGAGACAAAAGGAAAAAAAACTCATTTCAGGGAGTGACTGGCTTAAAAGATCATTAAGGGATGGCGCCCTGATAACGAATGACTCGGAAAGATACATAGTCGATAATCTTATAGACCTTGCCCTTAACCAGAGGGAGGCAAAGGAATATAATTTTGTAAAGGATCTGCTCGAAAGGGCAGGGTTTACCGATACGGACGAGGCAAGAAATATCCTTATAAAGATGGGGATATGGGAAAGGGATGAGCATGTTGACCTGATCCGGTACAATATACCACAGGCATTCAGCAATGAGCAGATTGACCAGGCCGTTTTACTGAATAAAAAAACAGTCTCATATAACGGTTATGAAGACCTGCGCCATCTTGATATCTTTACGGTTGACGGGGCTAATACCCTTGACTTTGATGATGCCCTGAGCATTGAGAGGGATGGGGATCACATGCAGGTCGGGATACATATAACCGATGTCTCATCAGTCATAGATGCCGGGAATACCCTTGATAAGGAGGCCCTTTTCAGGGCATCATCGCTATATTTACCCGGAAGAGAGATACCCATGTTTCCGCCTCAGCTTTCACACGACAGGCTGAGCCTTGTAAAAGATTGTGAAAGGCAGGCACTCTCTTTAATTGTGAATTTTGACATGAACGGAGAGATATTTGACTACAGGTTCGTCCCGACCATTATTTGTATCAAAAGGCATCTCACCTATGACAATGTGAATAATATCTATGAAACAGAAAAGGATACCATCTTCCACTGGCTTTACAGTCTTGCCCTTAAAAGGCAGAGATACAGGGTCGAACAGGGCGGGGCACTTATACTTTCGTTGCCTGAATTGAGTATCACGGTAGAAAAGGATGATACCATAAAAATGGGGCTTGTTAGCCAGGAGACACCATCGCGCATGATGATAGCCGAGATGATGATCCTTTACAACTGGCTTGCAGCCAGGTTCTGCCGCGATAACCGTCTCCCCACAATATACAGGGCACAGAAGGAGCCCTCTGAAAAACTGGGGCTTGAAGACGGGAACTATACCTATTACGTATTCAGGCAGAGGAGAAAACTTCAACCCCTTAATATTGATGTGGAGCCTCAACCCCACTCAGGAATTGGCCTTGACAGCTACATCAATGTGACGTCACCCATAAGAAGATATTTTGACCTTGTAAGCCAGCGTCAGATGCTGAACTTCATGTTCAGGGGGACACCCTTTTATAACAGGGAAGAGCTGGATAAAGTCATCACACAGGTGACAGCGGTACTCAAAGACCTCAACACTGTGAAGCGAAACAGGTACAACTACTTGATCATAAGATACCTTGAGACCCGGAAAGGAAAGCCTCTCCCAGCCATAGTCCTGGATCTGCTAAAGGGGAGATACAGGGTTATCCTGACCGATTTTTACATAACCGCGGAGATAAAGCGTGAAAAGGAGAGCAGCCTAAAAGCAGGAGAAGAGATATTTGTAAGGGTGACAAAGGCAGATCCATGGAATAATATACTTGACCTGGAGCATGTTAAAAGCTGAAATGGTTTTGCACTTGCTATCTTGCAATATCAATAAATACCCTCGATATGACAAGGGCTCCCTTTCTTACGATAACCTCATTCCTCTTGGCGCTGCATATCTCACCTGTTATGCCTGACCCGCCTTTACCTATCTTCTTACCGTTTATAACAATATAAACCGGGTTATTATCAGTAAGGTTAGTTGCAACCGCCTCAAAAAACAGGGTGTCCTGCACAGACAAAGAAATTGATTCATCAGGCCGGAGTAGGGCGTGCCTGTTACTGTTTATCCTTAAAACAAGGTATTCCATTTGAGGCTGTATAAGCCTGATATCAAGGTGGCCTATCTCCTTTTCATCCCTTGTCACGACTATCTGGTAAATGTTACCCTTGCTGCCTGTTGCATATCTCTCAAGAAGGCCTTTCCCGGTGTCAATATCATATCCCCTGTCTTCACCTGTATTATTTAACCTGTCACCCACAAAGCCCTTGAAATTGACCACGCAGTCAGTTAATGACCTCGGGTATACCTCCAGTATCTTCAGCACCTCACCCCTGACAACATCATATTGCCCCCCTTCCGACACCAAAACTCTCTTTCCTGCGACAGAAAGAGAAAAAGACTCAACCTTTTCAGGAGGCAATACAGCCTGTTTTTCCTTTGAAGCAGGTACTTTATCTTTGCTAGCCTTTATGGGTATTTCACCAAACTTTTCATTATCCTTCCTGACAATCATGGATGTCTCTTTTGTGATTGTTATATCCTTTCTGTAATCGTTGAGATCCCCGAACCCCAGGATGTCAAGGCTCAAACCCCTCTCATAGTTGGATTCAATATGTGAGACATTTATTGTGTCGCCCCTTGCAATATTCAGCTTTTCACCCTTTTTTATAACAATGGGGATTTCATTGTTTATTGACACAACCACATATTTAAGTGACGGGGCATCAAGTGAAAAACCGGGTGACTGGGGGACAATCCCGAACTCCTCCATAAATGCGTTTATGACAAGATTATGAAACTGTACCTTAAGGTCAATGGTAGGGAGAAACTTGGATGTCTCAACACCAAACGAAGGGATATTATGTGCTGTCAGGGCATAGTATGTGGCCGATTTTCTCTGCTCCTTGTGTCGGCTGTCATTAGCGTCTGTGCGGGTATTCATGAAATGAAACCTGTAGAGCTCGTTTTCTATGTGCGGGTTTACTTTGCTAATAACCTTTTCCGCTATTTCACCAAGGGGTATAACCCTTTCTGTGCCCGGCACTGTGTATTTATCACAGTCGGCAATAATCGACTGCCCGAAGCGGTCAGGGTTACGCCATTTGCTGATATATGTGGGGTGATAGTAGCCTGAGCCGTCATGGAGGTTCAGGAGATAATCACTCTCGCTTATTAATTTTTTAAGTATGGTGACTATCCTGTCCTCCATGCTAAGGTCCTTGTCTTCGTGAGTGAACTTTCTGTTCATGTCACCGTTCGGGCCCCTGTCATTCATGATTATTGAATAAAAATTGGCCCTTGGTACAACTATCAGGTTGCCCTTTTTAAGGCTCATGTCTGCATAGGAGTCGGCAGATAAAAAACCGCCAGGTTCATTCCCCTGTATGCCGCCTATGAGCATAAGGGTTTTTCCTGGCTCCTTTCCGTATATTCTGTAGATGTTCAGCTCGTAGGGGGAGTTTTGAAAATGGACAGAATGCTCTCTCTGGGCATAAATGTTCGATGAGCATATAATGAAAAGAGATAATAGGGTTGATAGAAAAATTTTAATCATTTGCAGGCACATCAATGACTGGTATCTCCTTTTCAAGGATATTCCTGCCTGACCTGTCATACACAAGTATCCTTATAAAAGAGGGCAGTTCGAAATCAGCAAGCATCTTATATTGCCGATGGTATGTTTTGAATCTCTGTATCAAGAATTCCTGTCCGGTTTTGTAATCTGAGGGTATGCCGTTCTTTAGCCTTTCCGGATATTTATTCCATTCAGGGGGGTACTCACCGTTTTTATCAATTGCATAGATATGTATATACCCCTCTGCCTGACCCTGCGCAGCTAAATTATTTGCCAGTTTAAATTCTACTGTCAACCCCTGTTGATCCATTCTGAATTTTATATCCTGTATATCTGCAGAAGTGGTCTGTATCTTCTTTTCAGGGCTGGCACCACCCTTTACATCCTTATTATCCTGGGCGACAGAGGCTGCCTCCTGTTTTGTATCTATCTCCTTTGCCTGCCCTGTTTTAATACTGCCATCAGCCTCTTTGGGAAGATTTTTTATATAATCCTCCAGACCCTCTGTATAAAGTTGATTTTGATCCAGAGTTCTCTTCTTTTCACTGAGCTCCGATTCAAGCCTTTTTATAACCGAAATCCTTTCCCTGTTTTCTCTAAATAAACCGAAATAGAGATAAATGATAATGATGGAGATTAAGATATATAGAAAGAGAAATACAAGCGTCCAAATTAGAAGCCTCCGGGATATCTTGAAAGAGTGTATTTTCCCGATGCTCCCGATCAGCATTATTGTATACCCCTTACAGTCGGGATGCCTTCCTTTTGACTGAGAAGCGGCTACCTGGTCGGCTGCCAATCCTCTTCCATTATCCTCCACTCTTTTCCCTCCCGTACGAGAAGAATTGTCTTTTTCCCATTATCCCTGTAATTGTCTGCCCTGTATTTCTGAACAAAGGTAACCTTTGCCTTTCCGCCTGATGCAAGGGACTGTATTTTAAGTTTGCTGATGTCAACTGTGATCTTATCATATCTTTTATTCAGTTTGTCCCGGTGTTTTTCCCACTCATCAATGTTCATGCCCCGGGATTTGAAACCCTTATCATAGCAGGCCATGTAGGCTGAGATATCCTTTTTCTCCCATGCTGTTTTCCATGATGTCAGAAATGCCTTGATATCCACTTCGCTGAAATCATCTTTCTTTTGTGGGGTTACAGATGCCACCTTTGGCCTTGCTTTCTGATCAAAGGTCTCCGCGATAATCTTCCAGTCTTTGCTGTTCTGGGTGAGGTAAAGTTTTTTATGGCCCACACTATCAAAGCCGGAGGTCCGGTATCTCTGCTCAAATGCTGCCACTATAACGCCATTATATGAAAAGAGGTTCATATCATTCACCTCTACATCTATCTTTTTATACTGTTTTGCCAGCTGTTTCTTGTAATCCCTCCATGCCTCCCAGCCCTTTGAACCGGACTTGAATTTCCTGCTGTAAAAAGACATGTATTTATCTATCTCTTTTCCTGCCCAGGCGCTCCGCCACGACTCAACAATATTCTCTATCTCCCTTTTCTGATCCATGATCTTTTCTTCCGGGATATACTCTATGGTTTCGCCTATTATCACCGGTGTATCATAAAGGGTTACTATATCTGCGAGTTCTTCAATATCTTTATTATTAAGGGCTACACACCCCTTTGTGTCATTAGGCTTGATCTCCTTGTTTGTGCCATGAAACCATATGCCATACCCCCCTTTACCTTCTCTCTCGTCTATTATGTTCGGGTAATTCAGGGGGAGAACCTTTGCCCCGTAAATGGGGCCATAGGATGCGCCTTCATGCTTCTGAGTAAAAAAATATATTCCTTCAGGGGTTTTTTTATCATCCTTTTTCTGCTTGGGGCCATTATTTTCACCGGTGGAGCAGTCATATACCCGATAAGGGTTATAGAGGTCATCCCTTTTGTAGATCATCACCTTGTGTTTTGATTTATCAACAAGCACGGCATAGTCTGCTCCGCTGTTCCATCCAAGAAGGCTGGCAGGGATATCTTTTTTCACATTGAGGGGTCGTGACACCTTGTCTGCAAAGGTATGATTTACTGTAAAAAAAGTAATTAATATGAAAAATAGGAGCCCTGTTTTTTTAAAAATCTCAGATTGAATTTTCATAGATGTAATCTGCATTATATTCATTTAAATCCAGGTTAATAAATTGATGCTAAATAACCAGATAGGGAAAGAAAAATCAACAAAAATTAACCCTATGGCACTATTCGTATAAATTGGTAAAAGCCCGGCACATTGCTGCGGAAAAGAAGACATCATTCAATGCTATCATCAGAGAAAAAATTACAGGGTTTCATTTTCTGACCAAACAAATGAATCTTACCCCCGGATGAACGGCTTGCTTTTTATCAGCAGAACAGCAAGACCATTATGGATGGGTTAAGCAAGTGGTTCAAATCCATGATCGAGGATAAAAAGGTGGAGCCAAACCCTGGTCTGGGTAAGGCCATCAACTACATGAAAAAGAATTGGAATGAACTGACACTTTTTCTGCGTGTAGCGGGCGCTCCCCTGGATAACAATATATGTAAACGGGCCTTGAAGAAGGCTATCCTGCACAGAAATAACTCTTTGTTTTACAAGAATGAGCGAGGCGCCTATGTGGGTCATCAGCTTTTCATACCGCGATGCGTTCAAAACATATCAAAATGGTTAATGACCAATGGTAATTAATCGGGGTGATATTTATTG
>Ga0123335_1008104_pt1 | contig 11427 bp, 8 predicted proteins | sample BiotimSIPDNA_2_FD_89707 | JGI IMG/M metagenome (GOLD analysis project Ga0123335, IMG submission 89707) | Anaerobic biogas reactor microbial communites from Washington, USA - Biogas_R2 time_0 SIP DNA | ecosystem: Engineered > Bioreactor > Anaerobic > Unclassified | place: Washington, USA... | reverse complement strand
CTTGACGTCATAGCCTTCCACAACTTCCTCGCCCGGTCTTATTTAATTCTAACCGACAGCGGCGGCATACAGGAGGAAGCTCCGTCGCTGGGTAAGCCGGTGCTCGTAATGAGAGATACGACCGAGCGTCCGGAGGGCATTAAGGCAGGTACCCTCAGGCTCGTCGGCACAGACGAGCGGGTCATATACGAAAATTTCAAGCTGCTTTTGGAGTCGCACGAGGATTATGAGACGATGAGCAAGGCTTCAAACCCCTATGGCGACGGCTTCGCGTCCCGCCGCATAGCGGACATACTTGAATTTGGAAGGACGGATATCTGAAATGGCTTATTCTTATGAGCTAAAACTCACGCGAGACGCTTTCAATCTTCAAAGTTCGACCGTGGGCGAGTTCACCGACGCGGAAAACGCGGACTTCAGATGCCGGATCGTCCTTTCCGACGAAATGGTTCTGAATCTCGGCATGCGTGAGCTTGCCTGCGAAGCTTCCGACAATCCGGCAGAAACTCCTCACAGTATCTATGTAACGCAAATGACTCTGCTCAGGCTGCAAAAGGGAACGCCGGAAGATCTATTCCCGCTTTATCACGAGCTCGGACATATCCATCATGGCCACTCAGGCCGCTATTCGTCGCAGGCTGAACTGGAAAGTGCCCGCGCCGCGGCGGTACGCCGGGGCGAGGCTCTTGATACGGAGCTTGAGGCAGACAGCTTCGCCGCAGCTATACTCGGCCGTGATGCCGCCGTGACAGCACTCAGGGCGATGTGGTTGGCGCGCCTTGATTACAACAGGCGCATTAACAACGCGGGAACGCCAAACGGCATTCTTGAAAACCGGGAGTATCGCAACAGGATAAAAGCGGCCGAGGCCCTGTGAATCAAAACAAAAAGTCAGTCCGCGGGATATTTACCGCGGACTACTTTATATTGATATCCGCCAAATATGTGATCCGTATTATTTCCGGATCCGGCGCGGATGAAAAATATTAATTTATCTCCCGACAAATTAGAATATTTGTACTAATATTGCATTTACCTGTCACACTCGCTATGGTTCACTCGCGCGTGCGCAGGTAAAAATTTTTATAAACCGTAAAACAGCACCGACAGTTAAGCAAATTGCGTCAAATGCGTGTGTCGGGTTCAATGTACGCCCGTTCTCGGCCTTTCCGCTTTTCCGTAAGCCTCACAATGCCGCGATATCACCTATAAGCTCATCAACATCGGAAGGTTTTGTGGCCCAACTTGTGCAAAATCGTACGACACTGTGTGTTTCGTCCGTTTTTGTCCAATGGCTGTAAGCGTATTTCTTCGAGAGCTTTTCGGCGGCGGCATCCGGCAAAATCGGAAACTGCTGATTTGTCGGCGAGTCGCATATGAACTCAAACCCCTTTGCCGCGAAGGCATCCCGTATGCGCAAAGCCTGACTTACCGCGTGCCCGGCGAGCTCGAGGTACAGCCCGTCCTCAAGCAGCGCGCAAAACTGCAGCCCGAGCAGCCTGCCCTTCGCGAGCATCCCGCCGTGCTGCTTAATTATATAACGGAAGTCGCGATCAAGCGCTTCGTTCGTGATTACAACAGCCTCTCCGAACAGTGCGCCGAGCTTCGTTCCGCCAATATAAAACACATCGCATAAAGCCGCGATATCCGCGAAACCGAGACCGCATCCCCGGTCGGCGACGGCATAGCCAAGGCGCGCTCCGTCAACGAACAGGTAAAGGCCGTATCGGCGGCATACCGAAGACAACGCCGTCAGTTCTTCCCTTGAATACAGCGTGCCCAGCTCTGTCGCCTGGGATATGTATACCATACCGGGCTGCACGGTGTGTTCTCTCGAATTGTCCGCCAGATGCGCGCGGCACATCTCCTCCACCTGTCCGGCCGTTATCTTTCCGTTAAGCGAGGGAATCGTCAGCACCTTGTGGCCGTACGCCTCTACGGCGCCTGTTTCATGGACCGCGATATGGCCGGTATCGGGTGACACGACTCCCTGATACGGCCGTAATCCGGCAGATATGACGGCCGCGTTCGCCTGCGTGCCGCCCACGAGGAAGTGTACTCCGGCTCTTTCGTTTTTACATAAACCGCGTATGATTTCCCTTGCTCTTTCGCAGTAGGCGTCCATACCGTAGCCGGGTGTCTGTTCCGCGTTGGTCTTCGTGAGCATTTCAAGTATCTTCGGATGCGCGCCCTCGGCGTAATCATTTTCAAATCGTATCATAGCTTTACCTCCATGGATCCCGTGCCGGCTTACGGGAAAACCGATGCCGGTCGACTCGGCCTCATATTATAGCACCGCCCCGGCTTATTGTCATCGTGTTTTTCACCGTATACGCGGTGTATCGTCTTTAGGCGGACCGGCCTTCGGCTCCGGAAGACGCGGGTTTTGCCGCCCGGCGAAAAAGTTCATTGCGTTTCGTGTCCGATGATACTAAAATAGTCATTAAACATGTTTTAACGGGAGAAATACCGGTGAAAGTAAAAGCAGCGTATATTAAGCACATAGCGTCTCTGCTCATGTTCGGAATGAACGGCATAGTAGCGAGCTTTATCTCCCTTAGCAGCTATGAGATCGTACTTACCAGAACTTTTATAGGAAGCGCTCTGCTTATTGCCATATTTGCTCTTTCAAGGCAGAAGCTTCATTTTTTTAAAGACAGGAAATATACGCTCTGCCTCATCGCTTCCGGTATCGCTATGGGAATGAGCTGGATGTTTCTGTATGAAGCCTATACACAGCTCGGAGTCGGCGTAGCTTCCCTGGCTTATTACTGCGGCCCTGTCATAGTTATGATATCTGCCCCCCTGCTCTTCCGGGAAAAGCTGACCTGGGCGAAGGCAGCCGCTTTTCTCGCGGTTCTCGCCGGTATGTATTGCGTGAACATGCAGGCCTCGGGTGGCGGGAGTTCGGCATGGGGCCTGTTTTGCGGAGCGATGTCCGCCCTCACATACGCCATAATGGTCATTTTCAATAAAAAAGCCGGCGGGAAATCGGGCCTTGAAAACTCAATGTGGCAGCTGCTGACTGCCTTTTTGACGGTAGCGGCTTTCGTCGTTATAAAACAGGGTTTTGTCATAAACATAGAGCCAGGGGACTGGATACCGATTTTAATACTCGGCATTATCAACACCGGCGTCGGATGCTATTTTTATTTTTCGTCTATAGGGAAGCTGCCTATCCAGACCGTCGCCGTATGCGGTTATCTGGAGGCGTTGTCGGCCGTTGTTTTCTCTGCCGCCTTCCTGCGGGAAAGGATGACTCTCATACAGATCGCGGGTGCGGTCCTTATTATCGGAGGCGCGGCCTTCGGAGAGTTGTATTGTCCGGGGCGCATAAAACACGCATAAAACAAGCTAACCCCAAATGTTGAAAAATTAACAAATTAATTGTAAAATATAATTTTAGAAACGTTGGGATATAATGCCTTATATATCCGTCTCTCACGGAGCAGAGATCTTCTTTGAGGAAACCGGAAGCGGGCACCCTCTACTTCTTCTGCACGGTAACGGCGAAGACTCATCGTGCTTCGCCGCTCAGATTCCCGCTTATTCGCAAAAATTCCGTGTCATATCGGTAGACAGCCGGGGACACGGCCGCTCGACACACGGTGACGCTCCGCTTTCTATTGAACTGATGGCCGAAGACGCCGCGGCCGTTATCGGCGCGCCGGGATCGGGACAGGCGGCGGTCCTGGGCTTTTCAGACGGGGGAAACATCGCTCTCGAGCTTGCCTCCCGCTTCCCGGAGCTTGTTTCGGCACTTGTCATATCCGGCGCCAACACCGAACCCCACGGGCTGCGTCTTAAGATACTAAGAGAAATGGAAAAACAAGCCCTCGCGGAAACCGACCCGATCAAAAAAGAGCTTTTTGCCCTCATGACCGAGCAGCCGCACATATCAAAGGCGCAGCTTCGGGCGATACGATGCCCGACACTTGTGACCGCCGGAAGCAGCGATATGATACGCGTCACACACACACGTTATATCCGCGCCAATATTGCCCGAAGCCGGCTGTATGTTTTTGCGAGCTCCTCGCATTTCACTAACACCGAGATGCCGGAGCTTTATAATAAAATCACATTAGACTTTTTGGAGGAATGCTTCTATGGCAAAAAAACAGTTTAAGGCAGAGTCCAAGCGTCTATTGGGGCTTATGATTGATTCAATCTACACTCACAAGGAAATTTTCCTTCGTGAGATTATATCAAACGCCTCAGATGCTATAGACAAGCTCTGCTACAAGGCGCTTACCGAGCCGGAAATCGGCCTGACTCGCGGCGACTTTTTTATCGCCGTCAGTATTGACAAGGCCGGCCGCACGGTCACCGTCGAAGACAACGGCATAGGCATGACGGCCGAGGAAATGGACAGCAACCTGGGCGTTATCGCCAGATCCGGTTCGCTCAAATTCCGCAGCGACATGGCCGAAGACAAGCTCCAAGAGAGCGATATCGACATAATCGGCCAGTTCGGCGTGGGATTTTATTCCGCGTTTATGGTGTCCGACAAAGTGCAGGTAATTTCAAAAGCCTACGGCTCAAACGAGGCCAACAAGTGGGAATCCGCCGGCGCGGACGGCTATACGATTACGCCCTGTGAAAAAGAGAGCCACGGCACCAAGGTTATCATGCACATCAAGGAAAATACTGCCGAGGAAGATTACGACGAGTTTCTTGAGGATTACAGGCTTCAGGCGCTTATACGAAAATACAGCGACTATATCCGCTATCCCATAAAGATGGACGAGGAGAAATCCCGTCCCGTGGAAACCGACGAGCTCGATGAAAAGGGCAACAAAAAAACCCGTTATGAAATATATACGGAAAATATAACTGTAAACAGCATGGTGCCGATCTGGCAGCGCTCGAAAAGCGAGGTCAGCGACGACGACTGCCGCAAATTTTACCGTGAAAAGTATTACGACACCGAGGATCCCGTATGCGTTATCCGCGTGAACGCGGAGGGATCGGTAAGCTACAGGGCTTTGCTTTTTGTCCCGAAAAATGCGCCTTTCAACTATTACACACGCGACTATGAGGCGGGTCTGCAGCTTTACGCCAGCGGCGTCATGATTATGGAGCACTGCGCCGACCTTCTTCCCGAGTGCTTCCGGTTTGTGCGCGGCGTTGTTGATTCACCCGATCTTTCCTTGAACATATCCCGTGAAATGCTCCAGCATGACAGACAGCTCAAGGTCATCGCCGGCAACCTCGAAAAGCGTATAAAGAGCGAACTGAAAAAGCTCATGGGCGAAAATCCCGACGCCTACGCCGATTTCTACAAAGCCTTCGCCCGGCAGCTCAAGTACGGCATGCTCGCGGGATACGGAGAGAAGCGCGACACCGTAAAGGATCTTTTGCTGTTCACGGCCTCCGGTTTCGACAAGCCGATCTCTCTTGACACTTACGTATCCGCCATGCCTGAGGCGCAAAAATATATTTACTATGCAAAGGGCGACAGCATAGCCATGCTAGACCGCCTGCCGCAGACCGAGATAGTCAAGGACGCCGGTTATTCCGTGCTTTACCTTACAGACGATGTGGACGAGTTTGTTATGAACATCCTCGGCTCTTATAAAGACAAGCAGCTCAAATCCGTCACCGAGGACGATCTCGGTCTTGAGAGCGAAGATAAAAAAGAAGAGACAGAAAAGCAGGAAGAAGAAAACAAGGAGCTGCTTGAGTTTATAAAGGAAACACTTGACGGGGCCGTTTCGGCGGTTAAGCTTTCAACAAAGCTCAAGAGTTCTCCCGCCTGTCTCGGTACACAAGGTCCGGTATCTTTAGAGATGGAAAAATACTTCAGCAGTATTCCCGGAACCGGGGAACATATGAAAGCGGAACGCGTACTTGAGCTGAACGCTTCCCATCCCGTATTCGGTGTCTTGAAAACAGCTTTCGCCGAAGACAAAGAAAAGGCGGCATCTTACGCGAAACTACTTCATTTCGAGTCGCTGCTTACTTCCGGTATGGAAATAGCCGACCCCGGAGCCTTCGCCGATCTTGTAAACTCTCTTATCGTATAAACCGCGCCCGTGTGCATAAATAAGCGCCGCCCCCCGAAAACCGGAGGGCGGCGCGAAACTTTTAGCCGTTATATTTCCCGGACCCCGATATTACCTTTTTTACCGCACGTCAACCTGCTCAGCCGCCTACGCGCAGGGTTACTACGGGAACTTCGCGCGGATTGAAAAGCCTCGGGAAAAAGTACACCCCGGTCAGTCCACGCGAAAGAATCATATCCGAATCACCGCTGCGGAACACACCGCCGTCATATTCGGGGAAAAAGTTCATGCCCGGAGAGAAAAGTCCGCCGATAATCGGAATGCGCACCATTCCGCCGTGTACATGACCGGATACCACAAGATCTGCGCCGAGCGCGGCATAGTCCTCAAAGTGATCCGGCCTGTGAGACAGGAACACGGTAAATCGTCCTTTTGCGTCAAAACCCGTGAGCAGTTCCTTCGGCGTCATCATGTCGTAAGGGCCGTTAGGGTCATGTACTCCCGCGATAATAATGCTTTCGGTACCTACGGTCATTTCTTCCCACTCGTTGGATAACACTGTCGCGCCGGCCGCCTCAACTCGCTCAATGAGCTCATAAGCCTCGCCCGTCGCCCATTCATGGTTGCCCGTAACGTAATATACCGGAGCTATTCGGGTAAGACCGGAAATAAAACCGACCGCTCTGTCAAACTGCTGCGCATCGTACTTGTTTTTAAGGCTGTCTACCAGATCTCCTGCAACAGCTATCAGATCGGGATCGGCCGATTTCACGGCCTGCGTTATACGCTCATCATAGTTGCCGTGAGTGTCCGCTACAACCGCTATCCGCATACCGTCAAAGCTTACGGGCAAATACGGGCTTGTTACAGTGCTCTCGGGAGTTACCACTCTTCCGTTGCTTCTGACCAGTGCCCAGACAAAAAGTGCAATGAGTATCAATAAAAACAGCGATCGGCGCGCTCTTTTGCGCCTTCTTTTACTCATGACTGTTGTTCATCCATGCTTTCCTTGTCTCTTAGATAAATGTGCTTGGTATGGGCGTCTCCGCTTTGCCGCACATCGATTTCAAATCGTCCGAGTGAACTTATGAGTTTCGTAAGCTTTGAAAATCCGAAGTTTCTCGGGTCGAAATCAGGCTGTTTTTTTAAAAGCAGGTTCCCCAGCTCTCCCATAAAGGCGTAGCCGTCCTCGTCTGCGATATCAATAACGGACTGCACAATCAGCTGCACGATGTTTTCAGGCACCTTACCGCTTCTTGTTTCCTGACGCGGTTTCTCCGTCGGCGTTTCCGGCGCGGGCTCAACGGCCTCAGGCAGCTTTTCCGCGGGCTTCTTAAGCGGTGACGACTTTTTTTGCTGCTGCTTTTTAGGCTGCCTGGACTTGTCGTTTTCCTTGGCTTTATCGCCGTCACGTATAACTTCAATATAAATGAATTTATCGCAGGCAACTATGAAGGGGCCGGGAGTCTTTTTCTCACCGATGCCTATAACCTTCATACCGGCCTCCCGAAGCCTTATCGCCAGCCTTGTAAAATCGCTGTCGCTCGATACTATGCAGAAACCGTCAGTGTTTCCCGTGTAAAGGATGTCCATCGCATCGATTATCATAGCCGAGTCCGTGCTGTTTTTTCCCGTCGTATAACCGTATTGTTGTATGGGGGTTATTGCGTTTTCAAGCAGCGCCATTTTCCAGCCGCCGATGTTGGGCGAGGTCCAGTCTCCGTATATGCGTTTTATGGTGGGAGTGCCGTATATGGCTATCTCCTCCATCACAGCCTTTATACAGTCGCGCGGAATGTTGTCGGCGTCAATCAGCACGGCAAGCCTGAGATCCTTAAAATCTGTTTTATCTGTCACTTATCCACCTCCCTTCGTTTCTGTTACCAGGACAGTATAGCACTTTAAGCTCCGTCTGACAACCTGACAACGGAATAATTCCCAAATACCCCCAGCACATTTAAACCCTCCGCGTCCTTTGTTTCAAGTACGCAGACGGCATCCCCTTCGGGCGGGCTTCCGTAGAAGCTGTACCTGCCGAAACCGGAGACCGCACGGAATGCCGCCGAATCATCGTAATATTCAACTGAAGCCAGAAAATCCTCCGGGGGTATCTTAAGCGCGAAGAGAACATATATGTACGGCGCGTTCACGTCTCCCGTTACCCATACTTTTTCGGCTTCCAGAGAGTCCGCGTACTCTATGGCAGGGCACAGGCCGCTGAAAAACGCAGAGGATATGCGCTTCTGCCATGAGGTAAAATAGCTGCGGCAAAACAACGTACATGCGATGACCGCACATAAAACCGCAGGGATACTGGCGCGCCCCCGCGTCAGGCCGATGAGCCGATATACCGCGAGTGCCTGCAGCCAAACGAGCGGCAAAAAGAGCATATTTGCCCTGTTCACGTTAACGTCGATAAACGCGCAGGCGGCCAGAGCGCAGATAAGCCATAATAAAATAAGAACTCCCGCGCAGGACATTTTCTTGCCGAATAAATCCGCTGCCGCGAATACCGCGCCCGCGACAATGAGCACATGCCCGGGAATACCGTAGAACATACCCCAGCCTCTTATGCTGTTCCAAGGCAGGCCGTCTCCCTGCCGCCAAATCAAACGGAAGACACCGTCCAGGTTTAAAGCGGCCGCCCTGATCCCGCCGCCCGCAAGTATCGTAGTGGCAGACTGGCGTGTCTGCGTAAGCTGCGGCAGCGTCAGGCCCAGAAGCTTCATTTCGGGCATACCGAGCGCATTGCGCAGGTTGCACAGCGCTATGGGAAATGAAATTATTACGAAAAGCGCTAAAGCAGGCAGAAAGCTTGCTATATGAAGCTTTTTGGTTTTAATAAGGAATATAAGCGAAGAAACCAGAAAAAGAGGAAGGAAAATAAACGCCGTACCGTATGCGTAGAGCGATAAGCCGAAAAAAACTGCCGCGCCGTACATGGAGCGCGGCTTTTGTGCAGACCGTGCCAGAAAATAAACGCCTGCCAGCAGGGTAAACGGCAAAAGATTCGATTCCAGAGCCCAGCGGCTGAGCATAATGTGCCATGGGTTTATCGCGAGCGCAGCCAGTGCCGTGAGCGCGAAAGCCCCGCCCCGTGCTTTTTTTGCCAGCGCGTAAAATAAAGGCAAAGAGGCGCTGCCTGCCAGCGCCGATACCAAACGCAGCGAAGCGCCGCTGAGCCCGAAGAGAGCTATGAAAGGCATGGATAAATACGAATAGAGCACATTTTGCCCGCTGCCCCAAGATATGAATAGCACAGGCCTGACGCAGCCGTTTCGATCCATTCCGGAAGTAAGCATCGCCCATGCCTCATATCCGGCGGACGCTTCATCCTGATTGAGGCCCGCCGGATAGCGACCTATCAACAGCAGACGCAGCAAAGCACCCACGGCGACGATAAGCGCCGTGAAGAGCAGTTCATGCTTTACAATGCAGTTATCTCTTCTTTCCATGGCGCTCCCCCCTGTTATAATAGTACTCAGCGGCATAAAGATTAAGCGGCGGCGAACTGAATTATAAATGAAGCTCCGCCTGTTTCGGTCATTATAGCATCCTGACGGACTCCTGAAAAGAGGCCTCGTGCAGGAGCAGAAAGATGTTGACAACCAAATACCGATACTTTATAATAACATGGCTTTGGAGCGGCAAAATGTCTTAAACCGCCTGTCCAAACGTGGAGAAGTCGCCTAGTTTGGTCGAGGGCGCACGATTGGAAATCGTGTAGGCGTCAAAAGCGTCTCGAGGGTTCGAATCCCTCCTTCTCCGCCACAAAACCCCGATTTTGTTAGTGAAATCGGGGTTTTTTCATGCTTTTCATACCATTTAATCACTGTATTTTTTCATGCTTAAATACGGTTTATTACGGTTCGTTTCGCCGCTATCCTACAAAGGTTTATTGAAGTAATCGTAAAATAAGTCGTATATAGTCAAAGGAAGTGCCTCGATCGAGACGCTTCCTTTTTTTATGTAACATAGGCTGTCTATGTATCAGTTTGACTTGATTTATCTGAACGCAACTAAATAGGACGTATGGTGTATAGGGCTTTAGCCCAGCTGTTGTTGACAATGCGACACGCCGGAATATAATGTTTTTACAATGTTAACCAGTGAGGGAAGGGGAAAAATGGCAAAATTTGTTATAACATCCTCCGTTCTTATCATCGCGCTTATTATATTGAGGCATATCTTTAAGGGCAAAATCAGCCCGCGCCTGCAATACGCCCTTTGGTTGCCGGTGCTTTTGCGTTTGATCATACCCTTTACTTTGTTTGAAAGCCCGATCAGCGTAATGAACGCGGTCGAACGGTCTTCAGCATACAAGAAGGCAGAGCAAAGGCTTTCGGAAATAGAGGTTTACTCCGATATAATCCGCGACAGTGAAATGACGCCGGATGAGGCGAGTGAAGCGGGAAAGGGCACGCTGCACGAAATTCGGGGTTATCCTTCAAACGGCGATTACGGACACCTGAGAACGTATCTTTTTACGGATTCACTCGGCGTGGTGCTGGTCCGGGTATTAAGAATTATTTGGATTTCGGGAGCCGCGGTTACCGGACTGATCCTGCTTATATCAAACCTCGGCTTCGGCAGGAAACTGAAAAAAACCGGAATTGAATATCATAAAGGCAATTGTAAACTGCCGGTCTATTTGGTTGAGGATCTGCCGTCTCCCTGTCTGTTCGGGTTATTCCGCCCGGCGATTTATATTACCTGGGGGGTTGCGGGGGACGAAACAAAACTATTCAGCGTACTGGCCCACGAAGAGACTCATTACAGGCACGGCGACCACATTTGGTCGGCGATACGCGGCCTTGTCCTCGCCGCGCACTGGTACAATCCTTTTGTCTGGTCGGCGGCGAAGCTTTCGCGCCGCGACTCCGAGACGGCCTGCGACGAGGGAACCATAAAGCGCATCGGCGAGGAGAGCCGCCCGGAATACGTACAGGCGCTCACAGGACTTATACGTGAAAAAAGCACAGCAGGGGATCTTCTTTGCTGCGCTACCATTATGACAGACGGGAAGAAGGGTATAAAAGAGCGGACAAGGCTGGTTGCCGAAAAACCGAAAATCCTTCTGTCGGTGCTGCTCACGGTCATTCTCGCCGCGGCTGTCGCCGTCGGCTGCACCTTCACGGGCGCGGGGAAAGAGGCGGAAACCGTTCCGCTGACAGCCGAAGAGGCAGAGCAGTATAATAAACTTTTCGAGCAAATACTGTACGACGAGCAAGGAAGCCCATACCTTAATCCGCTCAGCCACTTCCTCACTTCTTTTTACGACAAACCGGAGGACATTAAACTATCGAGATTTCTGCGTCACTTATCCTCGGAGGACGTCGCGGATTCAGCCGAGTTTGATTTGCTCAAAGCCGACATAAACTGGCCGCACGGCGACGTGACTTTGGAAAAAATGCCTGTTCCG
>Ga0123335_1008101_pt1 | contig 11431 bp, 9 predicted proteins | sample BiotimSIPDNA_2_FD_89707 | JGI IMG/M metagenome (GOLD analysis project Ga0123335, IMG submission 89707) | Anaerobic biogas reactor microbial communites from Washington, USA - Biogas_R2 time_0 SIP DNA | ecosystem: Engineered > Bioreactor > Anaerobic > Unclassified | place: Washington, USA... | reverse complement strand
GGCCCCGATGCGGTCGATGCGATTCCCGTCTTGACCCCAGCCGACTTCTTGCCGATCAACATGGCCATTTTGCCCAACTCCTGTAAAAGAGACCCGGACACCGGTTCAACAACGGCTTGACTCAACAACGTCGGAAGCACGCCGACGCCCAGCCAAACGCCTTTTCGCTCCAGCGCGCCTCGCAGCGAGTCAGTACCCGCTTCGAGCCTTCGCGATACGGTGGACTGCGCCGCGCCAAGCTCCGCAGCCAGAACCGACTGCGTCTTGCCCTCAAGGAAATGCGCGATCAGCAGCCGGCGCGCATCTTCCGGCAGCTCCACCAAGGCTTCATCAACATAGGGCGATATCTCCTCCCACCGGGACTTAGGCTCAGCGGACACCGTCCGCGACTCCATCTCACGCCGTCGCCGCGCCTGATCCTGACGCAGCATCTTCAGCGATACCCACGTCGCCGTCTGATGGAGCCAACACGGCAGGGAACCCTTCACGCTGGGGTTTTTCCAGCAGGCGAAAGAAAGTGTCCTGACAGGCGTCTTCCGCCGCGGTCGGGCTGCCGACGACTCGCCGGCAAACGGCGTTGACCATGGCTGAGTACCGCTGAACGATCTCGGTAAACGCCTCAGCGTCGCCCTGCCGGGCGAATCGTTCCACCAGGATGTTGTCCGCGTCCGCCATCGAACGTCCTCCGAATGGGATCATCTACCAATATACACCGGCAGGACGAGGGACTATCCACCGAAACCGCCAACTCCCCAGGCGAGAAAAGAAAAAGGCTAAGCCATTGGTTACCAACAGCTTAGCCCAAATGGAGCCGATGAGAGTCGAACTCACGACCTCTTGCATGCCATGCAAGCGCTCTCCCAACTGAGCTACGGCCCCAGTCGGCGGCGTGCCGCCGATGTCCTTTTTGGGACAAGTACCATATAATATCGGCTTCGGGTACGACGGTCAACAGCGTTGTCGAGCCAATATGAATTTGAAGACGTTCAGCCGACAATTCGACGTGGCGGTGATCGGGGCCGGTCATGCCGGGGCCGAGGCGGCCCATGCCACGGCCCGGATGGGGCTGCGGACCGCGCTGGTGACGCTGTCGCGCGAGAAGATCGCTGAGATGTCGTGCAACCCCGCCATCGGCGGGCTGGCCAAGGGGCATATCGTCTGCGAAATCGACGCCCTCGGCGGCTTGATGGCCCAGGCGATCGACGCGACGGGGATCCAGTTTCGCCTGCTGAACCGCAGCAAGGGCCCAGCCGTCTGGGGCCTGCGGGCCCAGGCCGACAAGCTCCAGTACAGCCAATACGTCCGCCAATGGCTGGAAGACACAGCGAATATCAGCATTATTGAAGGTGAAGCAGCGGAAGTGCTGGTTGAGGGCGGCGCGGTATGCGGCGTGGAGTTGGCGGACGGCCAGCGGATCGGGGTTGGGGCGGTGGTCATCACGACCGGCACGTTCCTGAACGGTGAGATTCATATCGGCGAGCGGCGCTGCCCAGCCGGGCGGGTGGGCGAGCCGGCGGCGCAGCGGCTTTCAGGATGTCTGGAGCGGCTGGGGTTGCGGCTGGGTCGGCTCAAGACGGGCACGTGTCCGCGGCTGGCCAAAGACAGCATCGACTATGATCGGTGCGAGGAGCAGCCGGGCGACGCCGAGCCGATGCCGTTCTCGACGATGACCGATCGGATCGACCGGCGGCAGACGCCGTGCCACATCACCTACACGAACGAGGCGACGCACGAGCTTTTGCGGGCGAACCTGGGCCGGGCGCCGCTGTATACCGGGCAGATCCAATCGACCGGGCCGCGCTACTGCCCGAGCATCGAGGTCAAGATCGTCCGTTTCGCGAACAAGGGGCGGCATCAGCTATTTCTGGAGCCCGAGAGCCTGGAGTACGACTGGGTGTACTGCAACGGCTTGGCGACGTCGGTGCCGCAGGACGTGCAGGAGGCGATGGTCCACTCGATTTGCGGCTTGGAGCGGGCCCGGATCGTGCAGTACGGCTATGCCATCGAGTACGACTATATTCCGCCCGATCAGCTTGGCCCGACGCTGGAGACGCGGGCGGTGCGGGGGTTGTTTCTGGCGGGTCAGATCAACGGCACCAGCGGCTATGAGGAGGCGGGGGGGCAGGGCCTGCTGGCCGGGATCAACGCGGCGCGGGCGGTCCAGGGCAAAGAGCCGGTGATCCTGGGGCGCGACCAGGCGTACATCGGCGTGATGATCGACGACCTGGTGACCAAGGGGGTGGATGAGCCGTACCGGATGTTCACCTCGCGGGCGGAGTTCCGTCTGCTGCTGCGGTGGGACACCGCCGAGCGGCGGTTGACGCCTCTGGGCCGGGAGGTGGGAATCGTCGATAACGAGCGTTGGTACCGGTACTGCCGCCGATCGGAGCAGGCGGAGGCTTTGCGGGCGGCGCTGGCGACGCTGCGGGTGGACGGCGCGCCGGCTGAGGCGTGGCTCCGCCGTCCGACCGCGAGTTGGAACGAGTTTGTTGGCAAGAGCGGCCTGCGGGACGCCGCCGCCCTCGATCCGCGGGTGGTCCATCAGGTCCTGACCGATCTGCGGTACGAGGGCTACGAGGAGCGTGAGCTCCGGGCGGCCAGGAAGCTGCGGGAACTGGACAAGGTCCGTTTGCCCGCTGAGCTGGACTACCAGGCCGTTCGGGGCCTGAAGACCGAGAGCCGCGAGAAGTTCATCCGCCACCGCCCGATGACCCTCGGCCAAGCGTCCCGGATCACCGGTGTGACCCCATCCGACATCATGGTCCTGATGGTGTACCTGAATTCACAGGGCCGGGCGGCGAACCGGTCTGGCTAGCCACCAATTGGCAGGAGCAGCGGCACATGCACATCGTTAACAAGAGCAACTCTCGCCGTTACCAGCGGGACAATATCACGTCGTATCTGCTGGCGGCTGAGAGTTCAACCGGGGCGAAGCATATCACCACGTCGCTGGTTGAGATGGATGCGGGCGGCCGGCAGCACGTCCATTCTCACCCGACCGAGCAGTGCTACTTCATTATCGAGGGCGCGGGCGAGATGACCGTGGGCGGCCAAACCCAGCCGGTGACGGCGGGGGACACCGTTTTTATCCCCTCAAACGCGCCACACGGCTTGGTTAACACCGGCGGCGGCGTGCTTCGGTACCTCAGTGCCGGTTCGCCGCCCTTCGGTGCGAAGGCGGAATTGGAGCTGTGGCCGCTGGGGCCGGTCGAATAGGGGCGGCACGGAGCACGCGGACCACGCGGAGAAGGCCCGGGAAATGGAGAACAGGTAGATCAGGGCAGAGGGGGGTGTGCGTTTTGTACAAAACGTGCGATTTGTACAAGTCCCGGATTCCGGAGGGGGTGGTTGCAGGCCGTTGCCGGGGCGTGGGTTGCGCGGGTTTTGTACAATTTGTAAGATTTGCGCGGCCTTGTGGGTGGGAGGGCTGAGGGCGAATGCGGAATTCAAAATGCCAAGTGCAGAAATCAAAATGCGGAATGGGCCTGGGTAGGTTTTGTACAAATTGTAAGATTTGGCCGAGCCCCTTGTGGCTTGTCGGGGAAGTGGGCGTGGCCTGATCGGTCGGCTGGGCGGTATGGAGTTGTCAAACGTCGCGCGGGGCGACGCGCGGGCGGGGGAAGGCGGATGGTCCCCGCCGGATAAAGATAGCATGGGTTTTCCCTGGAGGCAAATGGGCGGTTTTGGGGGCGCAGGCAGAAACGCCGCTGGGGATTTCTGTGGAAGTGCGGGGAACAGGTTAGGAATGTGGGGGGATGGTTGGGAGAGGGATCGGAGGATGGTGCGTCGGGACGACGCACCCTACCCGTTCTCCGCGTGATCCGTGGCGGTCTTTTCGGGAGGTTTCGTTGAGGCGGGTTTGTGCCGATGCTTGCTTGCCTCGCGGTCGGTCCGGCGGTAATATTTCGGGTTTCCGTGCCGTCGGCAAACACTTGCAGTGACAAGAGGTAAGGAATAATGGATTTTCAGCCCGCGGAACGTCTCAGGAAGCTGCCGCCGTATCCTTTCGCCGACCTTCGCCGCAAGAAGGCGGAGGCGAGGAAGAAGGGCGTGAAGGTGATCGCGATCGACATCGGCGACCCGGACATGCCGACCCCCGATCCGGTGATCGACGAGTTGTGCCGGGCGGTTCGCGACGAGGGCGACCCGAACCGTCATCGCTACGGCTGCGACGTGCCGGTGGCGGACTTTCCGCAGGCGGTTCGCGATTTTTACCAGCGGCGGTGGGGGGTGGCGCTTCGGGAGGACCAGGTTGTCACCACCAGCGGCAGCAAGGACGCGATCGCCCAGATGGGCATGGCCCTGCTGAACCCCGGGGACGTGGGCATCGCTCCGACTCCGGGCTATCCGACGTACAATATCGCCCACGTGTTCGCCAGCGCGGTGACGTACTATGCGCCGCTGCTGCGGCAGAACGGTTTTCTGGTCGACTTTGACGCGATCCCGTTGGAGGTCCGCCGGCAGGCGAAGATCCTGTGGCTGAACTACCCGAACAATCCGACCACCGCGACGGCGGACCTGGAGTTTTTCAAGCGGGCGGTGGAGTTCGGGCGCAAGCACGATATTCTGATCGCTCACGACAGCGCCTACAGCGAGAACGTCTACGACGGCTACCGGTCGCCGAGCATTCTGCAGGTGGACGGGGCCGAGGATGTGGCGGTGGAGTTTTTCTCGTTGAGCAAGGGATTCAACATGACCGGCTGGCGGGTCGGCGCGGTGGCGGGCAACGCGTCGGCGGTCAAGGCCTTGGCGTCGGTCAAGGACAACGTGGATAACGGGACGCTGCGGGCGGTGCAGTTCGCCGCGGCCAAGGCGCTGAATGCGGCTGACGAGTTGACGCCGAAGATCAACGCGGTGTACCAGAAGCGTCGCGACATGGTGGTCGAGGCGTTGCGCAAGAACGGCTGGTCGGTCGATAAGCCAAAGGCGACGATTTACATCTGGGCCCCGGTGCCCGAGCGGTACAAGGGTTCGAGCGGGGCGTTCGCGGCTGAGCTGTTCGAGAAGACCGGCGTCTCGGTTACGCCGGGTTTGGTCTATGGGCAGTGGGGCGAAGGGTTCTATCGCATCTCGCTGACCTACAGCGAGGAGACGCTTCGAGAGGCCCTCGACCGGATCATGGAGCTTCGGGCCTGACGGTCGTGGTGCGGTTGCCTCTGGAAGAGTCGCGACCGTGAGGGAGCGGGGTCTTTGACAGGATGTAGGTCCGCCGCCCTCGGCGGACTCTTCTCCGGCGGTCGGAAGACGAATGAAGAGTGCAGAATGCAGATCTCGAAATGCAGAATGGAGAACGGCCGCCGAGGGCGGCGGCCCCACACGCGGGCTTTTGCCGCTGAGTTGTGCTAGAATTGCCAACCGGTCCGACGGTCCTGTCGGTCGGCCGAGGATAAGTGGGAGTTTTGTTGCATGGCGATGTCAAAGTTGAACGAAGATCGTTGTCGGAAGCTGGCGCGGATCCGCGAACTGGGCTTTGATCCTTACGGCGGGCGGTTCGAAGGCCACCTGCCGCTGCGCGAGGCCCGCGAGCGGTTCGAGGGCAAACCGGAGGGCGACGCTGCTCCGCGCTGCCTGATCGCCGGACGGATCGTCTTTCTTCGCGACATCGGCAAGCTCATCTTCCTGCGCCTGCGCGACTGGTCGGGCGAGCTGCAGGTGGGTTTGAGCAAGAAGCAGCTTGAGGAGTCGTGGGAGCTGATCAAGCAGTTCGAGGCCGGCGATATCATCGCGGCTGAGGGCGAGATGGGCTTGACCAAGACGGGCGAACTGACGGTCTGGGCCGAGAAGGTCCGGATTCTCAGCAAGGCCTTGAATCCGCCGCCGGAGAAGTGGCACGGCCTGACCGACGTCGAGATTCGCTATCGTCAGCGGTATGTCGATCTGTTCTCGAATCCGGAGGTGATGCGCACGTTCATTCTGCGATCGAAGATCGTCGATGCGATCCGGGCGTTCATGATCGGAAAGGGTTACGTCGAGGTCGAGACGCCGATGATGCAGGCGATCGCGGGCGGGGCGGCGGCCAAGCCGTTCGTCACGCACCACAACGCCCTCGATATCGACCTGTACCTACGGATCGCGCCGGAGCTCTACCTCAAGCGGCTGCTGGTCGGCGGGATGGAGAAGGTCTTCGAGTTGAACCGCAACTTCCGCAACGAGGGCATCAGCCCGCGGCACAATCCCGAATTCACGATGCTGGAAGCGTACGAGGCGTACGGCTCGTGGGAGACGATGGCCGACCTGGTCGAGGAGCTGGTCTGCCACGTGGCCCAGACGCTTCTGGGCACGCTGACCATCGAGCACAAGAACGACGAGGGCGAGACGGTCAAGACGATCAACCTGCAGCGTCCGTGGCGGCGGGTGCGGATGGATGAATTAGTGGCCGAGTTCAGCGGAACGAAGCTCAAGCACGAGTGGCGGTTCGACAAGCGGGACATCCGCGAGGCGGCGCCGGAGTTGTGGAGGTGGATGAACGAGGCGGCTGCGGGTTCCGGCGCGGAGGCATTGGAGCTTGTGCTCGGCGCAGCCGTGCTGCGGCCCTTGGTGGCTAAGCTCCCGCGGCTGACGCCGGCTGAGCAGTTGGTCGAGGTGTACGAGAAGCTGATCGAGCCGACGCTGATCGATCCGTGCTTCGTGACGCACGTGCCGTCGGTGACGATTCCGCTGGCCCGCGAGAACCGCGACGATCCGTATTTCGCCGACGTGTACGAACTGGCGATCAACGGGCAGGAGATCTCGCCCGGTTATTCGGAGCTCAACGATCCGGAGGTCCAGGCCCGCCACTTCCTTCACCAGGTGGGCGACGAGGAGGAGCGGCAGAAGATCGATGAGGACTTCCTCGAATCGCTGCGGTACGGGATGCCGCCGGCCGGCGGGATGGGTCTGGGCATCGACCGGCTGATCATGGTGCTGACCGGAGCGCAGAGCATCCGCGACGTGATCCTCTTTCCGCTGCAGCGCCCGCGGATCGAAAGGGAGCAGGGCGAGCCGGCCGAAACGCCTGAGGAGACGCAGGAGCCCCAGCCATGAAGTTCGCCTCGTATGGCAAGCCGCTGGTCACCATCTTTCTGCTTTCGCTGCTGGCCGACCTGGTGGCGATCGCGCTGATCGGGTTTTTTGTCTCGTATCTGTTTGCCGCCGTGTTCGCGATTTTGAGCCTGCCGCTGCACGCGTTTCTGCTGGCGTTCTTTCGCGATCCGCTGCGCGACGCGGATCAGCGGGAGCTTTCGGACCGACGGATGTACGCGCCAGCCGACGGCCGGATCACCGAGATCGCCGAGATCGACGATGCGCGGGTGGGCGGACCGGCCCTGAAGATCGGCATCTTCCTGAGCGTCTTCGACGTCCACATCAACCGCAGCCCGTGCCGCGCCGCGGTCGTCTCGGCCGAGCGGCACGAGGGCCGCTGCGTCGACGCCCGCAACCTCGAGTCGAGCAAGATCAACTCGTGCGTCGACGTGCTGCTGGCCCCGCACAGCGGATCGATCGTCGCGCTGCCCGAGCGGATCGTGGTCCGCCAGATCACGGGTGCGATCGCCCGCCGGATCGTCTGCGACGCCGGTCCGGGCGACGAACTGAAGGCCGGCGAACGATTCGGCATGATCATGTTCGGCTCGCGCACCGAGCTGATCGTCCCCAACACCCCGCACGCCAAGGTCCTGGTCACCCTCGGCCAGAAGGTCTACGCGGGTAAAGACCCGCTGATCGAATACGCCTGATTCGCTGTGTTGCGTGCCTGACGAACGGGTTAGTCGGCTTGGTGTGGCTTGTGCATTGCCTTGACGGCGATGGCGGCGGCTTTGGCCTTTCCAAGGATGCCGCTGAAGCGGGCGGTGCACATGGCGCGGTAGTCATCGGCTGACATGACGGGCTCAGCGATGGCGCTGGTCGTTTCGGGACTGATGGCGCCGGCGGCCAACTCAGAGCCGGCCTGGCGAACCAGGTCGAGTTTCCGATCGAAGAGCTTCGGCGCGTTGGCGGCGCCGGCGGCGGGCACGAGGATTTCTCCGGCCCGAACCCAGCCCATGCCGTCGCAGATCTTCCGGAAGAGGGCCCGCAGCAGGTCGAAGTTATCGAGTTCAGGAAATCCGCACGAGCTGATGAGCACGGTCTTGGGATGCCGGTCGCCGCGGATGGGGTGTTTGGTGCCGCCGTTTTCGGCCGGAAGCTGGGCCGGCTCGATGAAGGCGAAGAAGCGGTCGATCACGTTCTTGACCGGCGCGGGAAAGCTGAAGAAGTACAGCGGCGTCGCGAGCAGCAGATAATCCGCCCGCAGGTATGCCTCAGCGATCGGGCTGAAGTCGTCGTTTTGGGCGCAGCGGCCGGGGGTTTTTGTCCAGCAGGTCATGCAACTGTTGCACGGCCCGATGGTCATCCGGTGCAGCTGGAACTTGTGGATTTCCAGGTCTCCCCCCATCCCCTCGATGCACAGGTCCAGCATTTTGTCGCTGAAGGACTTGGGTCTCTGCGAACCGGAGATGGCCAACACCACCTTGCCCATGACGCCGCCTCCTTTTATTGTCGCCGCGAACAGAGCCCCGTTTTCGATCGCTGTGATTTGCGGATTCTACCGACCCGCCCGCGCCTGGACAAGATGGTCGTTCAGGTCGTGGCGATGGGAACTCGTGCGGCCCAGACGCTGCGAGGCGGCAGGTCGATGTCCTGGCCTTCGCGGATACGCAGCGGCTCGTCGGTCCAGAAATCGCGGGCGTTCACGGGATTGTCGCCCAGGCCGGCCCGCAACGTTTTGCGGCGTGGGGAGTCGGTGAGGTTGAAGACAACGACAATCCGCTGATCGTCCTGCTCAGCGGCGAGGACCGGGGTCTCTTCGCCGTCGGGTTCAAAGAGGTTCAGCCGGCGGGCGGGCCGATCCAGCGGCGGCAGGACCTGGCGCAGGATGGAGAGCCCCATCTCGTTGAGCTGCCCGATCGCGTCGCCGAAGATGATGTCGCCGCCGGTCAGGTACGCCGACAACGCCAGCACCCGGGCCTCCTGAACGTCGAAGGCGGCCCCGTCGCACCAGTGACCGCCCTTGCTGAACGGGTGCTGGGGCATCCGCGGGTACATGTGCGGATCGTCCGAGGTCTGCGTGCAGCGGACGATCACGAAATCGGGATCGGCGTTGCCGACCGCGCCGTGCATCCACATGTGGGCGAAGTTGGTCCGCGCGTTCTGGACGACGTGGCCCCAGAAGTGGTGAACGTCCTCCGAGGTGCGAATGGCGTCGACGATGCCGGTCACCGATTCGGCGGGCGAACCGCAGGCCAGCAGGTACGCATCGTCGCCGATGCTCTCGCGGATCAACCGGAAGAGAATCCGCAGCAGTTCGGCCCGGCCGACCTGCGGATCGTGGAAGGTCTCGCCTTTGAGGATCATGTGGGCGAAGTCGATCTTGAAGTACTCAAAGCCGTCGTCGCGCAGTCGGCGGTAGAGGCAGCGCAGGTGCTCCTGGACCTGCGGGTGCGTCACGTCGAGGGTCGCCATCTGGCCGTAACTGAGCTGCTCCCAGTAGACCTGTCCGCGGGCGTCCGAGACGAACCAGTCTGGGTGCAGCCGGTAGAGTGGCGTATAACGGTTGACGGTCAGCGGGGCCGTCCAGACCCCGGGCGCAAAACCCGCGTCCCTGACGTGGCGGCAGAAGTCGGTCAGGCCCTCGGTGAATTTCCAGCCGGCCTCCCAGACGCCCCACTGCTTTTCCCAGCCCTCGTCGATCACGATGTATTGCACCCGATCGCCGAACGTCTTGCGGCAGGCGGCGGCGTTCTCGTCCATATCCTCGCGGCGGACCGCACCGAGGTAGTAGTCCCACGAGTTCCAGCCGGTGACGGGCGGCCGCTTGGCCCGCGGATTGCGCGACGCGAACACCTTGCGATAGCGCTCCAGCAGGGCCTCGCCCGGTCCACGGCCGAGGATCAGCAGCGGCGAGGTGCGGACCGTCGCGCCCGGCGCGATGGTCTGGCGGTGGTCGAAGGTGACGCAGAAGCCGAAATCGCCCTCCATGTGGAGCGAATCGTGCTCGGTGACGATCCGGACGAAGCCGCCGCCGAACGGCGGCAGCGCGCCGATCAGCAGGGCCTCACCGCTTGCGTCGTGGCTGTAGATGGTCATCAGCCCGCTGGGCGGGTTGACGTCGCACCACTCGGCCGGGCGGTGAACGGGCTTGACGCCGGTGGCGGGTTCGAAGTCGGCGGTGTGGACCAGGTGGCGATGCTCGCGTGCCGCCCGCGGCCAGTCGAAGCACGCGGGAGCGAAGGTCAGCGTCAGGTTCTCAAGCCGCACCGGATGATCGGCTTGGTTCGTCAGCTCGATCAGGGTCGCGCGGTCGTGGTCGCGACGGATGCGGACCTTCAAGTCATCATGCCGGGCGGCGGCGGCGTTGGCGCCGTCGGCGGAAAAATCGAGGCGATCCGAGCGCAGGACGAGATCGGCGGTGCGAATGGTCAGGACGATCCCACGGGCGGAGAACAGACCGGCTTCGAGTTCAAAGGCGCCCGTTGCTTCGACGAACCTGAACATGATGGCGGTTCCTTGATCGACTGATTGGGGCGATTGTACGCAGGCTCGGCTCTTGCGTAAATCGCGGCGGTATACCAGCCGGTGCGGGATCAGAACTTGCCGACAAACTCGACCAGACCCCAATTCGAGACGCTGCGGGCCGGGTCGGAAAACGATCCGAAACGAATCGTGCCGGCCGTATCGTCCGCTGCGTCGGGGCGGGAGAGGGTTTTGAGCACGACGTTGTCGGCGGCGATGCTGACCACCTCGGCGGCTGGGTCGTAGATCAGGCGGTATTCGCGGAAGACGCGCACGTCCAACTCGGCCAGTAGTACCGGTCCTTGCGGGCCCTCGTGGTAGAGGCCGTCTTCGCCGAAGCACAGCGACCAGCGGTCGCGGCCGTCGCTGATCTGCACGCCGACCGCGCAGCCGGGGCCTTCGGGCGGTTCGGCGACCGCCGCGCGGACCCGCACCTGCCAGCCGCCTTCGTGGGACAGGTCACGCTCGGTCAGGTTGCGCGTATACCAGGCGTGCCCGTCGCCCTTGTCGGCGATTGTCCAATAGGCCCAGCCGTCGGCGGCGCCGGGAGCCAGTTCGACGTCCGGTCCGCCGCCGTCGAGAATCCACGTTTCGGTCGGCGGGTCCAGGTCCCGCTGGTGGAGGATCACCACGGCGTTTTCGCTCTCCAGCGCCATCCGGATGAGCAGCAGGATCACGATCAGGGCCGCCACGCCCAGCGAGGCGAGGGCGATATTCCGTGTTTTTTCAGGCAGCGGCATGATGTTGCGCCTTTCGATCGGGTGTCTTTACCGGCTGGAGACGCCTTGAATGACGAGCAGAGCCAGAATGACGACGATGGCGATGATGCTCAGGACAAAGAAGATCATCCTCATGGCCTGCCCCCTGTACCGGTGTTCCTCGATGTTAGAAGTCTACAATGCTT
>Ga0123335_1008097_pt1 | contig 11436 bp, 10 predicted proteins | sample BiotimSIPDNA_2_FD_89707 | JGI IMG/M metagenome (GOLD analysis project Ga0123335, IMG submission 89707) | Anaerobic biogas reactor microbial communites from Washington, USA - Biogas_R2 time_0 SIP DNA | ecosystem: Engineered > Bioreactor > Anaerobic > Unclassified | place: Washington, USA... | reverse complement strand
TCTATTCTGCCATGCAGACTGCATTCTAGGGTGTAATCGGTGCCGGAAGCGACAGCTATTATGTGGCACACCGGCAAAGCATCTTTGGGAATGGGCAACTCATGAAAGTAGCCCTGAACCTGATCTTGCAAGCCTTCTCTGAGATATTTTCCCTGTATAAGATCATCCATGCGCGTGTTTATCAACTCATTTATTGAGCCGGCATTTTTCTCGATCTCTTTGTGATCGTCAAAATACATTTCAATCGCGCCTTCAAGCACCTGCTGACTGGCAAAGCACGATTTATAAGTAGCCTCAACCCTGCCAATCCTCATTTTTTTTAAAATAATCATGCTGCCAGCCAGGGCAAGCAGCAAAAGCACTATCAAAAATCGTCTCATCGCATGATCCTCCCTCGCAGACTTAAGCTAAAACCCCTGCTTTAATTGCCTTCTGGCAATCTGGCGACCTGGCCATGATAACAGAATAAACAAAACAAAAACAGACAGATGACATACCAGTTATCAAAACCGGCCTCTACAGCCAAAACCCTTGCCAGAGTAGATTATCTGCGAAGTGCTAACTCAGACGCATCATTCAACATGAAATAGCGGTAACCAATATTTTTTCAATCGAGCACAGAGTTCGGAAGCTGTTGGCAATTTTTAACTATCGGCTTTATTTATTTGCGAAAGCGTGGCAGAATTCGGTTGAGAGGTAAGATGCATTGAACAAAACCTGTTTGGTTAGAGTAATTTTGTTGATCGTCATGGCGGTGGCGGTGCCCTGCTTCGGGCAGGAAACGCATATCACCTTTTCAGGCAGCAAGGCTTTTTTCAGGTTTGAGGGGATCGAGGGCTGGGAGTTCAAACCAATACAGGTCGGTGATAAGTTCGGGTTCGATATTGGAACGGCTTCGGGGCCCTGGGGTTATTTCAAGCCTGACGGAAATTATGAAATTGACCCCTTATTCGACAAGGTTTGCCGCTTCATGCACGGTTACGCGCCGGTCAAGGAAAACGGACAATGGGGCATCATCGACACTTCGGCTGAGTATGTTATAAAGCCGGCTTTTGACCGGGTCTGGTCACCACCGGAACCGGGTCAGGGGCCTTATGGCCTTACCATGGTGTTCTATACAGACGGCATCGACCCCAAAGATCTTTACGAAGCCGACCCGCTCGATGACTGGACGAACGGCTTCAATCCGGGCATATTTCCGCTGAAGAAAGATGATCGCTGGCATCTGATCGGCAAAGATGGCGAGCAGATCGGCTACGTTACTTACGAACATATGCTGCCGGCATGCGACGGGCGCGTGGCGGTTTTTGCCGATGAACGCTGGGGTTTCGTCGATCTCGATGGCGAACTGGTCGTGCCCATGCAGTTCTATTCGGTCAATAGTTTCAAAGAAGGTCTGGCGGCAGTGTGCTACGAAAATTACTGGGGATATATCGATGTTTCCGGCGAATACGTCATTAAAGTGCAATACGACCAGGTCGAAGATTTCGCATCTGGAACAGCGATTGTAAGCCGAAATGAAAAAGTCGGTCTGATCGACAGAAAAGGTCGCTACCTGCTGAAGCCTGAATACGACGCAATCAAGGACGCACCGGGACAGAACCGCTTCAGAGTATGCAAAGGCTGGTCTTACGGCGTAGTCAGCCTAGAATCAGGCGAGATACTACCGATCGAATTCAGTGATATTACTTTTCTAGCCGACGGCAGTATGATCGCCTTTAAAGACGGCCAGGCCGGAATGTTCGACGAAAACGGCAAGCCTCTGCTGCAACAAGTATACACGCAGATGACAGATATTGGTGAAGGCTATCTGAGGCTTTCAGGTGAAGATTCAATTACCCTCTACAAACCCTCAGAGAAAGAAATCATTCCAACCCTGTATAAAAGCATCGGCAAATTCCATAACGAGCTGGCGCCTTTTGAGACGCAAGATGGAAAATGGGGATTTCTCGACCCTAAGCTGAAAGAGGTTATTCCAGCAAGCTACAACTGGGTCACCGGTTTTTCATGGTATCAGGCGGCAGTAGAAGATAAACACGGCATAAAAATAATAGACAACTACGGACGCATCCGCGAAAAACCAAGAGTCACCAAAGTCGGGCTTTATCCGGAAGGGTGCCTGCAAATCGCCAGCTTCAACGATCATTACGGCGTTCAGGACAATGCCGGAAAATGGCTGGTGCGCCCGGAATACGACGATTACAGAGAATTCTCAGGCAATACTGTGCTGCTGAAACGTGTCTATTCATGGCTGATCTACCCCAGCGAAAACTTTCCGGCAGGCAGCCCGGTTTTCGACCATGTCAGCTATCTCATAGATAAGCGCTGCCTGGTCAGATCGCGCGGAAAATATGGCTACCTGGATGAATTCGGTAAAATGATCATCCCGCTGCAATACGATAACGCAACCGATATGCGTAACGGCATGGCCGCCGTCATGAAAGACGGTCTCTGGGGCTTCATCGATAAAGACGGCCGGCAGCTGCAGCCGCATATTTACACTATGGTTCTCGCGCAGGGCGACGAGGGCTACGTTGTCTACCAAGACACTAAAACCGGCTTCATCAGTAAAACCGGTAAATATCTGCCAGTTGAAGCAGAAACCCTGCCGCCAGAAAAACCAGATCAGAAATAGTGCTTTGTCACATTTGAATTTGGGTGTTTTTTGTCATTGCGAGGAGCGTAGCGACAAAGCGGTATGCCGTAGGCATAAGCCAGCTCTGAGCTAATCCTTCTGTCTGTAAGATTGCTTCGCTGCGCTCGCAATGACGGTTTTCAATGAACCTGGTCAGTCGAGAATGGTTACGTATTCATCGATCTCTTTAAACAGCCTGCCGGTAAGCCTGAGCACGAAAAAATTGTCGGGCAGCGAATCGTTGGCGATAAAACCGCGTTCCTGAGCGGCCATTCTGAAAATCGACGGGTCTTTGTCTTTAAAAAAGTTCTGCGTCACGTCAAGAAACTTCTGGTAGCGTTCAGCGATAACGGTCGGACTGATCTCTTCGCTGTAAGCACGATTGGCATACAAAATACGGTTGATGTTGAACAACCGCCCCACCAGCAGGCGCTGGCGCTTCTGCAGATCGGCATGCCGCAGCTGTTTTTCGTAGCGTTCCGACAGCTTTAACAGGCAGTTCAGGAAAATGCGGCGGATCTGGCGATAATACAGGCCGCCGCGGGTAATGCGGCTTTCTGCGACAAATCTTCCTGGCAGTGAAAGGCTGGGTAGAAAGTTTATGCTGTCGTTCGCTTCCTTGATATGCGGCTGCAGACTCATCATCAGATGCAGCAGATCACGAGCCATATCAAAATAGAGCTGCGAACACAACGAATACTCATCAGAATCTGTCTGGGTACTGGCTTCAAGATTTTCAGCCTGTTGCAGTCTCTGCTTGAAATCAGGTGAGCGCAGGCAGTCGATGCAGGAATAAAAAATATGACCGATATGCACCAGCATATTCTGAGCACCGATGCTGCTTACCTTGGCGCCAAGATTCGCACCGGGCGCATTAAAAATATCTGCAACCAGTCGGTCTTTAACCTGATCGTCGGTCATTTCCCAGGTAGTCAGCACTTCCTTTTCACCGGTGAAAGACAACACCCGACTGCTCGACAGAATCTCGCCCCTGCCGCTTTCAGCCTTCCATTTGAAGCTGGCCTCAACCTCGTAAAAACCGTCTTTTTTTTCGGTTTCGATGTTCAGCACATAGTTGTCTTTCAGCACATGATGCAGGTCTGGCGTGCGCGTCTCGGTTATGCCAGGATTTGAAAAGAACACCGTCTCTTTATCGGTGATGCCTGTCGAAACCTCGTAAGGCGCGCCATCGGCATCGGCAAGACCGATTGCCTTCATACCGTGCGGGTTGAGCTGTGATTCCTGATAGCACTGTTCAAGCACCTTTTCGACCAACGACGAGGCCAGGTAATTCTCGGAATTGAAGGTGCTTTCCTTGCGAAAACGATTCATGGCCTGAAAGAACATCACCGAAACTCCGGCCACCAGAAAAAATCCGATAACCAGTTCGAGCAGAGTAAATCCCTGTCGCGGGTTGCGCGTCATTGAATCCCTCCGGTGTTCTGGAGACCGACTTCGAACATGGTTTGAAAATCCCTTTTCTCTGTGGCAAAACTGGCTGTTACATTAACTGAGTTTGCACTGGTTACCAGAAAATTGATGTTTCTTACATGATCTGCGACCAGGACACTCTTATCTGGGTCATATACAGGATTGCTGATATTAAAAACATCAACATCTACCTTGTAATGCATGAGCTTATACAATTCTTTGCCGGTGCTGCTCGACAGATCCGCATCCTTCAGCTGATAGAGAACCTGAACATCACCCTTGAAATCTGCGAAAAACAAAGCGGAAGAAGACTCACCGACCTCAGGAAGAAGAAAATCGGTGCCTTCTCTGATAAGACGGGTAATACGATTCTGTAAGGTTAACACCTTGGACTGCATGTTCAAGTCAACCATTGCATTCTTCTGGCCGGTAGTAGATCCGGAGAACATTCTAAAAACCACGATCGAAAAAAGCGAAGCCAGAGCAATGACAACAATCAGTTCAACCATGGTGAAGGCGCGTCGCCTATTTGTGCCGCCGTTAATCTCCATCAGGGGTCTTCTTTCAGAACGAATTCGACGCGGCGGTTTTTGGCCTTGCCTGCATCAGTGTCGTTGCTGGCGATCGGCTGGGTTTCTCCGTAGCCTCGAACCATCATGCGGCTGGAAGAAATGCCTTCGCCGCTCAGGTAGTCGGCCACGCTTTGTGCGCGTTCGATAGAAAGCTGCATATTGTAATCAGACGCACCGACCGCATCGGTGTGGCCACGAAGCACAATACGTGTATCAGTGCGTTCGCGCAGAATTTCGGCAAGCGCATTGAGATGCTCTTTCTGTGCTTCGGTCAGAGCTGAAACTTCGATGCCGAATTGAAAAGCTTTTATTACATGGTTTGCCGCAGGATCTACTGCCGACACAAGTCCGCTGACTGGCTTCAATGGAAGGTTGATCGGCGGCATGGTGATTGTCTCGATTCCGGGCCGCGGCAGATCAGCCTGATTGACGCCACCCGGATCGATACCGACAACTTCGAGAGCCTCTTTTATTGAGTCGGTTGGGCGCAATCTGTCGGCAATTTCTTCGACTTTAGGCAGATTATCATTGCGCCGCTGCATGATCTCATCGACCTTACTGTCGATATCTGAGGGCGCATTGGCCGGATCGCCATATTCTTCGTAATAAACCGGTATGAACAGATTGGTAAAATCGAGCAGACTCGGGTTGTATTGCATACGCCAGTAAAAGAGATGACTCTTTTCCTTGAATTTTACGCGGACTTTGACATTGAACATGAATTCGATTGAGGTATGGTCTTCGACACGAAGGTTGTAACTGCCGCCGAACAGGTTTGCCGAGCGGTCTTTCGGCCCGGACTTGAAGGAACGGTTACTCCACTGCCGCGACTGAATATCGGCAAGAACCTCTACCAACGCCGAATAAGCAATGTTAAAAGCAGCCTGATAGTCATTGAGATGCTGGTATTTCTGACGGTTGGAAGACTGAAACTGCGTGAGCGTGAGCACCAGCAACCCTACTGCCAGCGACGCAAACAGAATCATCGGAAATATGTATCCGGCTCTTCCCTTCATCTCTGATGCCTTCTTGTTTATTTTTAAGTCTATCTGTACTATTATAACCTTTGCCGATTCCTTATACAATGCCACGCATAATCGAACAGTAACAAGCCAACTTCCTGATCAGAAAGGCTTTACAAGTCGTTCGCGGATAGTCTAATAAAACCATCTGCGCAATCTGCAAAATCTGTGTGGAGCTAGTCGAGAACGTTCACATACTCGTCGATTTCTTTGAACAGCTTTCCGGTGAGATCAAGAACAAAAAAGTTTTCGACCAGCTTGCTCGCTGCAATAAAGCTGCGCTCCTGATCTGCCATGCGACAGATTGAAGCATCACGGTCTTTGAAGAATGCCTGAACGGCATCGAGAAAATCGATGTATCGCTCTTCGATGGTAATGGCACTGACTTCTTCGCTGAAGGCTCGATTCGCGTAAAGAATGCGATTGATATTGAACAGCCGGACCACCATCTGCCGCTGGCTTCGCTGAAAATCGGCACATTTGAGCTGCTGCTCATACCTTTCTGACAGCTTGAGAATGCAGTTAAAAAAGATCCGGCGCAACTGCCTGTAATAGAGACCTGACCGATTAATGCGGCCTTCGACAACAAATCTTTCAGGCAACGGTATGCTGGTAAGAAAGCTGATATTGTCGGTGGCACCTTTGGTATGCGGTTGCAGGCTGAGCATAAGGTGCAGCAGGTCGCGCGCCATTTCAAAATACAGTTGCGAACAGCGCGCATATTCATCTGACCCCGGCTGAGTAAAGACTTCAAGGCTTGCCGCCCGCTGCAGTTTTTCGGCGAAATCAGGGTCATTAAGCCAGTCAAGGCTGGAATACAACACATGCCCGACATGAACAAGCATGGTCTGAGCCCCGGCACTGCTGAGTTCTGCCCCGAGACTCGATCCGGGGGCATTGAATACATCTTTGACCAGTCGCTCTTCAACCGCATCATCGGTAAGTTCAAAAGTAGTGAGAACTTCTTTTTTGCCGGTAAACGACAGCACCCGCGAGCTTGAAAAAAGCTCACCCCTGCCGGATTGCGCGTTCCATTTGAGGCCGGCAACCATCTCGTAAAAGCCTGCTTTTTTTTCAGTTTCAACCGTCAGAGCGTAGTTATCTTTCAGCAGATGGTAAAGCTCGGGCGTCCGGTCTTCAGTTATCGCCGGATGCGAGAAAAACACGGTTTCCTTATCGGTAATGCTGGTCGAGATTTCGTATGGGCTGCCACTTGCATCGGCAAGTCCGATTGCCTTCATTCCGTGCGGGTTCAGCTGTGTCTCCTGATAGCACTGTTCCAGAACCTTTTCGACAAGGGAAGAAGCAAGATAATTCTCTGAGGTAAATGTAGTTTCTTTTCTGAAACGATGCATCGTCTGCAGAAAAATGACAGATACTGACGCGAGAAGAAAAAAACCGATCAGTAATTCAAGCAGCGAAAACCCCTTGCGGCCCTGTCTCATTCAGTCTCTCCGGAGTTCTGCAGCCCGACTTCGAACATTACCTGAAAGTCTTTCTTTTCGGTAGCGAAGCCGGCAGTTATGTTTACAGTGTTTGCATTCGTCATTAGAAAACTTACTTCTTTAACATAATCAGCGATCATTGAGCTCTCTTTCGGGTCATAAACAGGATTGCTGATGTCGAAATTCCTGACGGCCACCTTGTAATGCATCAGCTTGTAGAGGTCTTTGCCAGTGCTTTTCGAAAGCTCGGCGTCTTTGATCTGGTAAAGAACCTGCACATTACCCTCGTAGTCCGCGAAAAACAAAGCTGACGACGATTCGCCAATTTCTGGCATAAGAAAATCAGTGCCTTCTCTGATCATTCTTACAATGCGGTTCTGGGTGGTTAAAACCCTCGACTGCATGCTCAAATCGACCATTGCACTCTTCTGACTCGAGGTCGAGCTCGAAAACATGCGAAAAACCACTGTCGAAAGTAACCCGACCAGTCCAACGACAACAACAAGCTCGACTACGGTAAATGCGCGTCTGGTATTGGTCATGGCGCTTCATTCAGCACAAACTCGACTCTGCGATTTTTTGCCTGCCCTTCGAGAGTTTCATTACTGGCGATTGGCTGGGTCATGCCAAAGCCTTTAACCGTCATGCGATCTGCTGCAATGCCAACGCTCTGCAGATAATCGGCGACATTCTGAGCGCGTAGAATCGAAAAGGTCATGTTGCTTTCCGGTGTTCCGACAATGCCGGTTGCATGGCCGCGCAATTCGATTTTGCTGGCTGGCCGGTCATTCAAGAGCTCGGCGAGGTTATCGAGCAAAAGCTTCTGATCAGCGTCAAGTTCTGCCACATCGCCACCAAATCGCAGGTCTTTTATCACATACTTCGCCCTGGGCTCAATATCGGCGACCAGCCTGGCAACAGGCTTTAACGGCAATCCGGCCACCGGCAGACTGATCGCGCCAGCTGCCGGACGTAGCGCATCACCTTTTTTGACGTCACCGGCTTCTATTCCTACAACTTTAAGAGCGTCTTTAACTGTTTCAGCAGGTTTCAGCGCATCGGCAATTTCAGTAACTTTCGGCCGGTTTTCTTCGCGCCGGGTGATGATTTCATCGACGATAGCATCGATACCGTCAGGATCGGCTATATCTGCGGGATCCTGGAAATCCTTGTAAAAAGCCGGAACAAAAAGCCTGGTAAAATCCAGCAGATTCGGGTTGTAAATCATGCGCCAGTAAAAAAGATGACTCTTTTCCTTGTATTTGACCCTGACTTTGACGTTGAAGACATAGTCGTTCGCAGCATGGTCTTCGACCTGCAGATTATAGGTTCCACCAAAAATGGCAGCGTTCCGGTACTGGGGCCCGGCTTTAAAAGACCGATTACTCCATTGCCTCGACTGGATATCGGCCAGAACCTCAACGAGAGCAGAATATCCGATGTTGAAAGCCGCCTGATAATCATTCAGGTGTCGGTATTTCATGCGATTGGATGTTTGGAACTGGGTCAGAGTAAGAATAAACAACCCGACTGCCAGCGAAGCAAACAGAATCATCGGAAAAATATACCCGCGTTTTGCGGGCAGGAACAAACGGCCGTCTATAGCTATTTTTTGACGCATACCTTAGCGAATCCAGAATCAACAGAACTTTGCAAAATGTATATTTTGTCACATTATACGATGAATTCGGCTCACAAACAACCCGACAACGAAAAATCACAGCAGTTCCCCTATAATCTAACCGCTCTGCTTCAGCAGCTAAACCGACAATTACACTTAACTTATTGAATGTTTTTATTCGCCCTCCCCCTTTTGCAAAATCTGGATATATTTGTATAAAGAAGATTTTTTACAAAATCAGATAGCACGAGAGGCCAGCTTCCAGAATAGATAGCCAGCTGGGGTTTTGTCATTTTCAGATTGCGAGGAGGGCTTATGAAAGAAAAGATTGGTGTGTGGATTGACCATCGAAAGGCGTGGATAGTTATTCCTGCCGGGAAGAAAGGGGTGAATTCCAGTATAATGCAGATAGAGTCTGGCATCGAGGATCACACCCACATAGCAAAAGGCATGCGCACCGACATTACGCCGGGATCAAACGACAGAACATCCGAAGACAACCATCAGCGCAACATTCAGGAACAACTTGCCAGATACTATGACCGGGTCATCGGCAACATGACTGAAGCGCAGTATATTCTGATTTTCGGACCGGGGCAGGCAAAGGTAGAACTGAAGAACCGTATCAAATCGCAAAAACCGACCTGGAGCACACCGGAGGTTGAGCCTGCCGACAGAATGACTTCGCAGGAAATCGTGGCACGTATTATGCAATATCAGCCGTACAAGACCATGACGGCATAGTATCTGTTAATCGAAAGGGCTGCCCGCAGACGGGGCAGCCCCTTTTTTATGTCGCGCGATAATGCACTCAGATTTCGAGATTTGTGGGCAGCAGAATGTCGTCGCCACTGGCATTGTCGTCAACTTTGTTGGGCCCGACGCTGTAGAATACTGTAGAATTTTCCCTCTTAACTGATTTCAGCGTCTCGCCGGTCCAAGGATCAAATGTATCGCCAGCAAGACCAAGACGGGCCTCCAGGGTTGCGATCATGATCGATTTCTGGCTCGCCTTTTCCCTGGCCTGAAAATTCGCCTTGCGGAAATTCGGAAAGGCGATCATCAGAACCGGGTTATGCGACACCAGATCCATATCGAATTTGAATTCGGGATTGTCAAAGGTTTCGCGGCTCAGCTTCTGATACTGATCGAAGGGTTCGCCGTAGTATCGTTCGAGAATCCACATCGCCAGGGGAGCCCGTGAAAACAAGCGACCATAGGCGTGTTTGAAGAAGATGAACTCGTCTTCCATGGCTGTTTTCATCGGCTTGTCAGTTGCCAGAGAAGTTTTCAGTTCATCGATGCAGTCTGCGGTTTCAGCATCGCTGAGTAGACCATCATTATGCAGTCCGGTGATTTGCCTCATCGCTATACCATCGATGGCGACCGTAATCATTTTGCCGATCAGGAAGGGGCTGGTCAGATCGTTCAAACGCGCCAGCTTTACCTGCGCCGCAAAGATGAAGGAGCTGTTTTCTTCGGGATAAAGCTGTTTGTAGCGACGGTGATAAAGAGCGATGAAACGCGAGACCGAGCGGACTTTTCGGAAGCTTTCGGCAAGTTCATCAGACAGCGGGTCTAATTGCGGGCTGGCAAAGATGATCAGGTATTTCCAGTCAAGAGTGCCAAAATTCTTCAGGGCTGTGATTATTTCCTGATCATGTTCGGCAACTTTTTCGTCAAGCCGGTTCGGCTGGGCGCCATAAGACTTGATCATGACAGTCTCTGAAAACCCCGCCAGCGCTTTCCAGCCGGCCAGAGCATTTTTCAAAGGTTCATCGATAAAGGCGTAACCCTTGCTCGCCGGGATATTTTCGAAACCGGTTTCTTTGAACGAACTCGCTTCATTGAAGGCCTTGAGTTGAGTGGCTAGATTGTAAAAGCTGTAAACTGTCGAGGCTAACGAGATAACCAGCAACCAGGCAACAATAGTGAACACACGTTTACCAGGGCTTTTGGCATAGAATTTTTCCATCAGGCTACGCATGGCGAACCTCCTGTATTTTCATTAGAGCGGCTGACGGGCATTGCTGCTGCAGTCAGAATGAAAGTCAGCACCGCAAGCAAGATAAAACCGCGCATGACGCCGCGGATAAACCACAAACTAACCAGTGTCGTGTTGTCAATAATATCTCGATTATGCATCACACTGGCCTGAGCCATATCCAGCCCGGCATCTATTTCGGGCAGACTGGTAGAAACATCTATCTGCACCATTGAGACGGCAAGATAGACAATCAAGGCCGGCACAATGATTACCAGAAACTGCCGTAACAGTGCCTTTAAAGCCGCTCTCGGAACAGCAATCTTCTCGGAGCCAACCCGACTGGCGACAGCCTGTCTGAGAGTTTCATCCTTGCCGGCTTCTTCGGCGATGCTGGCAAAGGCGTTTTTCATCTGTTGAGGTTTCATGGTTCTTCCTCCTCGAACTCGAGGCCGAGACGTTCTTTAAGACGCGACAGGCGCGACATGACTGTACCGACTTTGATCTGCATTTCGTCGGCGATCTGCTGATAGCTCATTTCGGCGCTGAAGCGCAGGGTTATGATCTGGCGTTCATCATCGTCGAGCTTCGCCAGCAGCTCACGCAGACGCGCGACATCTTCGGCGCGGATCAGCCGGTTTTCGAGCTCGCGCGCTTCGCTGGCCCCTTCCAGCCCACAAAAACGGGCGAGATAACGCAGACGGCTTCTCAGGCTGCGCCGGTATT
>Ga0123335_1008090_pt1 | contig 11446 bp, 11 predicted proteins | sample BiotimSIPDNA_2_FD_89707 | JGI IMG/M metagenome (GOLD analysis project Ga0123335, IMG submission 89707) | Anaerobic biogas reactor microbial communites from Washington, USA - Biogas_R2 time_0 SIP DNA | ecosystem: Engineered > Bioreactor > Anaerobic > Unclassified | place: Washington, USA... | reverse complement strand
TTTGGTTAGGTTGCCTTGGGCTGATTATTTGTCATCGGTAGTCCACTGTGTGTTCTTGTGGCTTGCGACTTCAAGGCTTGCTCCGTCGCCGCCAGAGCCTAGGAGTTCTTCGATGCCGAAGTAACCATTGAGTACCCACCAGTTAACGTCGCTTTTCGCCCCGACCTGATGCTTTTCGACGTGTCCGTCACCGTATAGGACCATGCCGAGCTTCTTGTGGCAGTTGCCCTTGTCACGCGCGATGCCTTCTTCTGCGGAGACATCATCGGTGCTGAACCCACCGTAGTAGAGGTAGCTGGTTCTTTCGGTTGCCGCACCGTTGTTTTTGTCCGTGAAGGTTATTGAATCACTAGTGGGATCTGTATTGAAATTATCGAAGGGCTTTTGCTTGGCTGATCTGCAGACGAGGATTTTGGTGGTTTTGAGGTAGTCGTAGTAGCCGAGCGTGTAGAGTCCGCCTGAGTTGTGGGTTTTGTCCCAATTGACGCTGTCGCCGGACGAGACGGCTGGATAGCTGCTACGGTTGTCTGACGCATACATGTTAAGCGCGAGACCGATTTGCTTTAGGTTGTTTGTGCAGTCTGATTGGTTTGCGGATTCACGCGCCTTTCCGAGTGCTGGCATGAGCATGGATGCCAGGATGGCGATGATACCGATAACGACGAGAAGCTCGATGAGGGTAAAACTCTTTCGCATTTTTTCTTTCCTTAAGCTAACTAACTATGTTTATGGTATGAAAGTTAATGAAAATAAGCCTGATTAAATTAAAAAATCATAATAATAACGAATGATTTCTCTGAGTTATTGAAAAAAACTCAGGAAATTGTGTTTTCATTTGTGTTTTTGGAGACTCTTCCTGATGTGATTCCTCGTTTTGTGGTTAGGAGAAAGTCGATGAATTCATCCAATTCCGGGCATGGCGTGCATGTATTTTTGATTTCTTCAATCGCTCCCATTCTTGCAAGTCCGTGGAAGAAGTAGATTTTGACGGCTTCTCGGATTGTATTTCTGGTTGCATCGTCCAGTTGGGCTCTTCTGAGCCCGACGGAATTAGGTCCTTGGATGCAATTGTCCTGGAGCAAGCAGAATGGAGGTATGTCCTGGGTGATGCCGTTGCCGCCGCCGATCATGGCGAGGCGTCCGATTCTGACGTACTGGTGGATCATCACCCCTGCGGAGATGAAGGCATTGTTGCCGACTTCTACGCGTCCGCCCAGGAGGGTTGCGTTGGCGATGACGACATTGTTGCCGATTTGGCAATTGTGCCCCAAGTGCGAGAATGCCATCAGGAGGACATTGTCTCCGACGACGGTGGTGCTGTTTTCCTCGGTTCCCCTGTGGACGGTCACGTATTCGCGGATCGTGCAGTTCTTGCCGATTTGAAGGAAGCTTTTTTCATTGTTGTAGTGGAGATCTTGCGGCGCATCTCCGAGTACGGCACCGGCGTGGATCTTTGTGTTTTCGCCGATGGTTGTGTGTCCTGTGATGTGGGCGTGAGGCCCGATTTGGCAGTTGTCTCCGATGACGACATTTTCGTCAATGATGGCGAATGGAGCGATGGAGACATTGGCGCCGATTTTCGCGCCTGGCGCGATAGCTGCTCGTTGGTCAATCATGGTTCCGAATGGTTTTTGGGTTGGGGTTAATGATGATCAATCGACAAGTCGAATACGTTTCCGGGATTTTTTGCCAGCCTTGAGTGTGAGTATGCCTTCGTCGTTGAAGTCTTTGGCTGTGACCCTGTATTTTTCATCGGTGATTTTCGTATCATCGATAGAGCAGCCGCCGCCTTTGACGAGTTGTCTTGCGGCTGAAGAAGACTGTGAGAGTCCTGCCTTTGCGAGCAGGATGAAGATTGGCAGGCCATCGTCTTCCAGTTCGTCTCTTTTGATTTCGAAGGTCGGGATATCGGCTTGGAGTCGGATCGTTTGCGTTTCAGCGATTCTGGACGAGGTCTTGATCTTGTTTTCGGGATCTGCGAAGCCGAATTCATTTCCTGCCGCCGCATATGCCTTGATCGCTTCCTCGTGGGAGTGTGCGAGTGCTGTCGCCTCGTACGCGAGGATTTCCTTTGCCCTGTTGATGCTTGGGGGCGTCAGGGCGCCCAGCCTGTTGACCTCGTCCATCGGCAGCGCCGTGAAGAGTCCGAGGAGCTTTGCGACTTCCGAGTCTTCGGTATTTCTCCAGAACTGGTAGTAGTCAAACGGGGATGTCCGATCGGGATCGAGCCAGACTGCGCCGCCTGCGGTTTTTCCGAATTTTGTTCCATCGGATTTAAGCAGCAGCGGGAATGTCGCCGCATTGACAGTTTTGTTTGCGAGCCTTCTTGTCAGTTCTGTTCCGGCGGTCATGTTTCCCCACTGGTCTTGGCCGCCGAATTGGAATTCGCAATCGTAGTCCCTGTTGAGGATGTAGAAGTCGTAACCTTGCATCAGCGGATATGAAAATTCAAGGAAGGAAAGTCCTGTTTCCAATCTCATTTTGACGGATTCTTGCGAGAGCATCCTTGGAACCGAGAAGAGTGAACCGATATCCCTGAGGAATTCAATGAAGTTAAGGTTCCGGAGCCAGTCCGCATTGTTCACCATTAGCGCTTTCCCTTCCGAAAAATCCAGGAACTTGGAAAGCTGTTTTTTGAGGCATGCGGCATTATGGTCGATGGTTTCGACGGTTGCGAGGGGGCGAGCCTCGGTTTTTCCCGAGGGGTCTCCGATCATGGCCGTTCCGCCGCCGACGAGTGCGATTGGTCTGTGTCCGCAAGCCTGGAGCCATCTCATTCCCATAATGGGGAGCAGATGCCCGATATGCAGGCTTGAGCCGGTGGGGTCGAAGCCCACGTAGAACGTCGCATTGGGCTTCTCAAGCCTTTCGCGCATGCCTGCTTCATCAGTCAATTGGTATAGGAATCCGCGTTCCTGGAGTATGTCGAGTGCGTTTGTCATAATGAATTGGAGTCTGGACTCTGCTTTCGGCGTGATCTGGCTATATTCCAGATAATGCAAAAGACGCATGAGCGGGGGTGCTTTGATTCTTCCCCTCTCATGCGTCAACGCGTGTAGTCAACGGATGGCGTCGCACACTTTTTATGCGACCGTGATGCCTTTGACGACAACCCTGGTCAACTCTTGGCGATGGCCTTTTTTGACGCGTGAGCGTTTGCGGCGCTTCATTTTAAAGACGATCAACTTGGGGCCCCTGTAGTGTTCGACGACTTCGAGGGTTATGGCCGCGCCTGGGACTGTAGGTTCGCCGAGGGTGATCTGGCCTTCGTTTGAGAGCATGAGGACATTGTCGTTCAGGACGATTTCTTCGCCTGCTTCGGCGGCAACTCGATCGATTTCAAAGGCAGTGCCGACTTCGACCTTGTATTGCCTGCCGCTGGTTTTGATGATGGCATACATTGTAGTGAACTCCAGAATTTACGCATGGTACGTGCCGTAAAGGCTAGTTAACAATAATGATAATGAAATCCTTAATTTAGCATGTAAAAGCTGAAGTTCAAACAATCGGATGGAATTTTCTTGTCCTATTTTAGAAAAGGTTAGTGATGCTAAAAATCTGGTTCCAGGATGGCGACCTTGTCAGAGACTTGAATGATAGCAGATTCTGCGATGTTTGGGTTTAGAATCGGTACGACTTCGAGGTGGAAGTTCGCCGAGATGGATGCCTCGAAGACCCCGTCTTGCTTGAGTTCCCAGTTGACGGTGATTGAGCCGTTGGGCGTTGGTATCGTCGCCTTGACCCAGGTCACGATCCCTGGCAGCGGGTTGAAGTAGACCATTTTCATGCCTGGTTGCGCCGGTCTGATGCCGACGAGTTCGGAGATGATGAATGCATTTGGCGAGACTCCGTATCCGTGGCATTTCGAGATGGTTCTTTGGCTGAGCGCCAGGTTGTCCGGGTCGAAGAGTTCCCACCATGTCGTTGCTCCCGCATCGGCCATTTTCCCCCAGTAGAATTTGATGAGGTCGAGTCCCCACGTTGCCTTTCCGAGCGCGAAGGCCGCTTCAAGCACGAAGTATTTGAAGTATGGGTTGTTGTATTCTCCGTTGGAGTAGAGTTCGAAGGGTTGGTTTGGCGTGAAGAGCTTGTTCCAGATGGTCTTGTAGTCTTCTGGCTGGGCGAATCCTCCGTAGATTGCGAGGACATTTGTTTGCCAGGAGTGGAAGGGCGATCGCTGTCCGTTTTGGTATGCATCGGCAAAGAGTCCTTCATCTGGGTTCCAGTTGAGGTTTTTGATCTGCGTTGCCACATGGTCGGCTCGTTTTCTGTAGGTATGCGCCAATGCGTTTTGCTGCGCGTAGTCCGCGAGCCAAGCTGCCGAGAGGAGTGCCCTGCAGTAGATTGCGTTTAGTCCTGTGACGATTCCGTCCCTGTCGATGGCGGGATCGTGATCGAGGAAGGCTACTGTGCCGAGCAGGTCTTTGAGCGAGCCGAGCGGTCCGTCTGGTGCGACTGCGATTTTATCGTAGTATGCGAGCAGTGCGATCAGGTTTGGGAGCAGCGTATTGAGGAGTTGCTCGTCGGCGGTATGCATGATATGCCTTTGCAGCCAGACTGGCCAGAGCAGCGAGTAGTCCGGCACGGCCTGGATGAATCCTGACGGCGAGATTGCGTTGAGTTCACCGGTTTCGATTTGCGACCTTGCGAATGACATCAGCGCGTTTTCGGCGTTTGCGTAGGCTCCATGCGTGTAGTATGCGGCCCAGGATTGGATCATTGCGTCCGGGATGCACTGCGCCTGGTCTTTCGTTGGCGAATCGAGGAAGGCATATTGGTTTGTGACATTGAGCGTATTTTCGCCGACTTTCCAGATTTGGTTGAACATCTGGTCCGAGCAGGTGAAGCGTCCATTGTTTTGGCTGTCCCTTGTGGGGATCCTTGCGATGACCGAATTGATCGTGATGGACGACTTCGCCCTTCTGACGATGATCATCAGGTATCTGAATCCATTGAGGTGACTATGGAGGCAGGGGACGGGTTCGTATCCGTCCTTGAGCACGAATGTAGTGATGTTTCTCCTGTTTCCATGTTCAAGTGCGATGATTTCGTCGTTGATGCGATGGTCTCCTGCGACCACGTCGACGATATCTCCTTCGGAGCCTGACATTCTGACTTCGGGGAGTCCGAGGATGGTTTTCCCGAAATCGAGGATGATGGTTTCAGCTACTCCGAGCGTATGGGGGAGTTTTAGCGAAGGGTCGTTTTTCTGTGTCGCCTTGAATTGGCAAGCGAAGTAGAACGGTGCGATGTCTCGGCTTTGGTCTTCGCTGCTTAAGAATGGGGTTTTGGGGAGGCTGTCAAGTGGAAAGTCCGGGTTTATGAGTGGGAACGGGGCGTTAAGTGGTCCTGCCAGGTTCCAGCCGTGTTGCGCGGCCTGGTCCGGTTTTCTGTGGATTGGGAACTGGTTGTCCTTGAGTCCTGCCCAGATGATGGTCATTCCCGAGGCTAGGTTGGAGCAATGCTGGAGAACCAGGATTCTGTTCCAGCCTTTTCTGAGTGTGATTTGCGTTTCCTGAGGTTCTAGTTCCTCGGATGTGAGTCTTCTGACAAGGTATGTGTTTGGATAGTTTCTTGCCTGTGGCCGCGGGGCGGCCTGTTCTTTGACGAGTTGGTTGTTGACGAAGATCTTGTAGGGCTCGTCGCAGATGCAGAGTGCGATTTGCGGCTCCATTCTCGTGGGGCAGTAGATGAATGCTTCCGCGGCATAGAGTCCGTTTGGAATCTTCCCCTTGAAGCAATCGGCAAAGGAAATCCAAAGGACCTCATTTCGTTGCTTGAAGGTGCCTTTGGCAACGAGTTCCGGAAGGAATGCAATGTCCCACGTGCGATTGAAATCGGGTTCCGACTCGATGACCGTTTGGGACTCCGTGATGGGAATTGCGGTTTTGGGTGGTTTCCAGGAGAGGGGAGACTGCGTGATAAGGCTGTTGGTCGATAGCGTCTGCCAATGGAGCGGGTAGTCCCTGAGGTCGAGAATCTCGGTGTACGGAGTCGTGGTGGAAGCCCTGACTCCGGACTCCTGGTAGCATTCTGCGTTCAGGCAGAGCCATGATTCGTCCGTGACGACGTGGACGTTGCCGTCACAGGTCAATTGCAACCAGATGGCGGGTGCGTCAGGCTTGTGTGCGACGCATGGGGTTTGGTCGCTGAATGCATGGATTGCCAAGTCGTTTTTCCCGACTTGCATGAGGTGCGTGATGTCCAGCCTGGTGGCATATGTTGCATTTGCCGGATGTGGCGTTGGGCCGGCTGAATAGAACCTGCCATTGACGAAGAGGATGTATTTAGCCTGTGAAGCGAGCCAAATTTCGGCTGTGCCGGGGATTTCGTCCAATGTAAATTCCTTGCGGAGCAGGACGTGCTGAGTTGCGTGATGATGTTTTCTCTCAGTCCAAATCCACTTCCCCTGTAGGTTGTCAGGGAGTTTGGCGATTTTCATAGGCTACCTCCTGTTTGGGAGTCGATATCAAACGTGATTCACAAACTCAATAGCCCTTTGATCTGTCCGAGCATCCAGGGCTTTATTTTTCGAAATCGAAATGCGAAGCGATAAGCGTTGCCAGCTTGTTGGCGATTGCTTCCTCGTCTGGGCCATCCACGGTAATGGTTACCCTGTCGCCACAGGTCAGTCCCAATGATAGCAAAGAAAGGACGGAAGCCGGATTGGCGACATTGCCGTCAGCTCCCTTGATTTCGATTTTTCCCTTGTAGCCTTGAACCGCCTTTGTGATGACGCCGGCCGGACGGCAGTGAATTCCGTACGCGTTTTGAACCGTTGATGTAATTGTGAACATAAGCAGTGCCAAAGAATATAAACTATTGCCCTTTTCCGTATTGATATAAAAATGACACAAAACTTGGAAAAAACAAGAGGGATAAGAGAGAAAATTAGAAAACAAGCGTTTTTTTTGTTTCTACAGCATTTTTTTTGCTTTTTTGTAGCGATGAACGATGAACCTGCATGGTCGCAAAGATAAAAAAACAGCCGTTCCTGTGAAATGGAAACGGCTGCTTGAAACATGGAACTTTGATTTTGCCTGGCAGCGTATTATTTCGCCTCTTCCGCTGGCTTGGCTTCCTCTGCTGGTTTTGCCTCTTCCGCTGGCTTGGCTTCCTCTGCTGGTTTTGCCTCAGCGGCAACGGGGGCGGGGGGTGCATCCATCACGCCATCCATGATTGACTTGCGTCCACTCCATCTGCTGGTGACTGCTGCGAGAAGGAGGGTCGAGACAAGGAAAACTGCTACGGTATATGCGGTAGCCTTGGAAAGGACGTTACCAGCGGAGGCGCCGAACATCGATTCGGTCATGCCGCCTGAAACGGCTCCGAGACCGCCACCGGCCTTGTTCTGCTGAATCAAGATGATGCCAATCAGGAAAATGGCTGACAAGAGCGAGATGATGGACAGAATGACGATGAGGAACGTGGTCATGACTTAAAGGCTCCAGGATGTTGAATGATCAAAAAACTCTCAATGCCAAAGGCAATGTTCATTGTGCGAGTAAATAAATTGCTAATATAAAACCGATTGCCAGAAAAACAACTTTTTTGCCAGTGTGTTTTATGGATAAGTCTTCAAAATATGGTTGTTGGGTAGTTTTCCCATGGGTTGTTCGGTGGGAGTTCGACGGGCTTGACGTTTGTCCTGTTGAGTGTTTTGAGGACGTTTTGCCATCGTTCCTGCATGTCGGGTTCGTACAGCCAAGGGAGCCATCCGATATTGAGGTATGTAGCGATGGCTGGGATTCTGAAGTCGTCTGTTGATAGGACGAGCTTGGCGTATCCTTCGACGATGAGTTTTCTGGTTACGGTTGTGCAGACGAGCTTTCCGAGTTTTTTGCCTCTGAAATCCGGGTGCGCAATGACCCATCCTAGGGAGGCGTCAAAAGGCGGATCCAGTGGCAGGATGCGCTTTTCTGCGGAGGCTGCCGCGACGAGCCTTCCGGATTCGATGTGCTTTACGAGAATCAGTCCGTTTGGAGTGAGTTTTGGTTCGTATTTCTTGAATGCCTCGTCGTCCCAGGGCGATGTGAAGCCGCCGTCGATTCTAAGCTGGTAGTACTGGGGGGCGAGTTCCATTGTGAATGGGACGAACGAGAAGCCTTCTGGGATCGGGAATTCGTCTGGGCAACCGAATTCCTTGAGATAGACCATTTTAAGTTGTGCCATTGGGAAGTTTCCTGTTGCCTTGGGGCGCCTAGATAGGTGAAGCTATGAAGGTGACTTCTCCGTCGGGATCCATTTCGTTAAGGCTTGCGTTTTTGTTGAGCATCCGCCTCGATGACAATGGCAGCACGAGAGTTGTGGCTTTTCCATCGAGCTCATTTGCATTGAGGTCGAGGCATCCTTCGGCAATGATTTTGGCGTTGACGGCTGCGAGCAATTGCTTTGAGGCGTACACGATGGGGAGTGTTGCGATTTCGTCGAGGAATGGTACTGGCACTGCGTCTTCCACTACATCGGCGCCCACGTCCAACGACTTCCCGGCCACGAATCTCAGGAGTTTCCGCAATTGCGTCCGCGAGAGCTTTTCGGTGATCGTGACATTGAGTCCGAAGTTGCCTTCCACGGTTTCCTTGAAGCAAATCTTATGGGTCCAAGGCCAGAGTTGCGTAGGGCAGCGTCCATTGACCAGTGGAATGGTCTTGGTGGTTGACTTGAGCGCAACGTTCGGCCTCGGGCAAACTAGGTCCATGGTCAAGGCGTGTTGGTTCTTGCCCGACTTGTCGAGTGACGGGACATGGATGTCAGCCAGAAGGATTTCCAGGTCGAACCGCTTGCGCTTGGTAGCCATGGGGGATGGTGTGGGTTTAGTTGTTGTTGCCCAGCGTCGCGTCCGCTAGGGATTCTAGGATTTTTGAGGAGGCGATTTCGACTTCTCGCTTGGTTGCGATTTCCTCTCCGTTGCTCTTGAGGAATTCCTCGATTTTGTCCTTGTGGATTTCGTTGATCTTGTGTCTTCTGACCTTGAGTGTCGCGGTCAGGGTTCCCTCGTCGATAGAGAAATCCGGAAGAACGAGGACATCCTTCGGCTTTTGGTATGCCGCCAGGTGTTTCGAGAGCTCCTGCACGTCGGCCTTGACCTTGGCGCGGACTTCGTCGTCCGGCAGTCCCTTGACGGCATCTTTGTTGACGTTGACGAGGGCATAGACGTTCTTGCATTTTTCGCCGATGACCATTGCTTCGGTGATGAGCGGCGATCCCTTGATTGCGTCTTCGACGTGTTCGGGATGGAGTTTTTCGCCTCCGATAAGCACGATCATGTTTCCTTTTCTTCCGTCAATGAACAGGAAGCCATCCTTTTCGTAGGCGACGTCGCCGGTGTTGAGCCACCCATCCTCGAAGGACTTTGCGGATGCGTCCGTATGGTGCCAGTATCCTTTCATCACGCAGTCGCCCTTGAGCATGAGCTGTCCGTGGAGGTTTTTGCCCATATTGCCGTTTTCGTCCTTGAAGGTATAGTCTCCACCGCCTTCCGGTGTAAGCCAATGGAAGACTTTGCCGATCGAGCCGAGGAGGTGGTCTTCCTCGGTGTTCGAGGATACGATAGGCGAAGCCTCTGTAAGTCCGTATCCTTGGAGGAGGGGGATTCCCAGGTACTTGAAGAAGATTTGGAGTTCCAGGTCCAAGGGTGCGCCTCCGGAGACGATGCATCTCAAGGCGCCGCCAAAGGGTGCGCGGAATTTCCTGAATACCAATGGATCGTAGAACAGGTGGTGGGTGAAGATCCTAAGGATGCCGCCGTCCAGCTTGGGACGTGCGGTGAAGATGCGGGATGCGTTGTAGATAGCCTTTTCGATTAGCACCCTCGCCTTTGGGGGCATCGTCTCGATCTTCTTGTCGATGCTCGTCTTTAGGAGTTCGATGACCCTGGGGACGACGATCATGAACGCGGGCTTGTAGGTGGCGATGTTCTTCTTGAAATCCTTCATGTCCCTTGCCACGGCGACGATGCCGCCGCCCATCGGCACGCAGGCGATTTCGCAGGTGAGCGCATAGGCATGCCAGTAGGGGAGGATTGAGATCAGGCGGTCTGTCGGCTTCAGCTGGAATACCCTAAGGGCATTGTCGGCGTTGACGAGGATTGCCTTGTGCGAGAGCATGACGCCCTTGGGCATCCCTGTCGAACCCGAGGTATAGATGAGTGCCGCAGTCTCGCCTTCCGAGGTTTCGGCAGCTTCCTGGGGCTTGAAGTCAGGAGTGGCCGGCGCTGTGGCGATGTCGTCTATGATGACGATCTTGATTTCCTGGGCGTTGCTTTCTACCTTTTTTAGGAATTGCTTGTCCGTGATGAGAATCTTCGGGGAAGAGTCCTTGATGATGAAGGACATTTCCTTGTCACCGAGGCTTTCGCAGATGGAGACTGCGATCGCGCCCATTGTCCAGCAGGCGTAGAAGAACCTGAAGTGCCCGGGGCATTTCGCCGCGACCATCGCGACTCTGTCGCCTGGTTCGACTCCGTTCTTGCGGAAATATTCGACCCATGCGTCAACATCGGCTTTCAGCTGCCAATAGGACGTTTGGATCATCTCATTGTATTCATTGAGCTGAATGAGCGCCGTGTTCTTGCTGAATTTTTCCGCCCAAATCTTGAAGTTCTGTCCTAGGTTCTTGTTCGGAGTTCTGAATTCCATGGGTACAGTTCCTAATTGGTGGCAGGTGAATGCTTTCAAAAACGGTTATTAAGCAAAACGGCACCAAGTGACGTGCACTTGATGCCGAGAAGCTCGGGCGAGTGTTGGTTCTGAAAAGGCCTATGCCATCGTGGAGACTCGTGCGTTCAAGCGTGCCTTCTTCCTGTCTGCCTTGTTCTTGTGGATAGTACCTTTCGAGGCAGCCCTGTCGAGTTCCGAGAAGCACTTTGCTAGGAGTGTCTTGACTTCTTCGTTCTTTCCTGCCTTGATGGCAGCGTTCAAGTTGCTTTCAGCGGTCTTGACGCGTGACTTGCGCATTTTGTTGATCATTCTGCGCTTGAGGCTCTGCTTGTGTCTTTTCAGTGCGGTAGGGACTTTTTTCTTCTGGTTTTCTTCCTTCGCCATCTCGATGAATTCCTGACTTTTGTTGCTGCTATGATTAATTAGGTAATAATAAAATGCGTATTCAACACAAAAAAAGTAAAATCATAATATGGCACATAATTACGTAAAGTCAATTCATCGGATATTTTTTTATGGTTTGGTTGTTGCGTTGTTGCCTTGTGAATTGATCTTGTGGTCGAGCCATCGCTCCCAGATGTCTTTCTTGACTCCGAGGAAGATGAATGTATTTGGTCTCAAGGCATGTGTATTCCAGGCATAATCATCCTTGACTTTGAGGTAGTCTTCTGTTTCCGGAGTTACGATGATGAACGCCGGGTTTTGTTCGGGCGGCCAGTGCTTGAGTCCCACGTCCCCGAATCGGACGTCATTTCGTTTCCTCAGGTACCACGGCGTGGGCCATGCGT
>Ga0123335_1008086_pt1 | contig 11447 bp, 7 predicted proteins | sample BiotimSIPDNA_2_FD_89707 | JGI IMG/M metagenome (GOLD analysis project Ga0123335, IMG submission 89707) | Anaerobic biogas reactor microbial communites from Washington, USA - Biogas_R2 time_0 SIP DNA | ecosystem: Engineered > Bioreactor > Anaerobic > Unclassified | place: Washington, USA... | reverse complement strand
ATGGTAATCATAAGCTGCACCTGAAGAATAAGCTCCACTTCTTTTACCTGTTGTTGGAATATAATCTATCCATCTTTCGTCAAATGATTTTTTTACGGTAGTTACATATTCTTCACCAAGTGGTTTAAAAACATCAAGTAATAGTTTTTGCCCGTCCTCAACATTGAATTTAAATTCAACGGATTCTACCAACGGAGTATAAAGATCATAATAATGAAGTTGGTCAACTCCAAGCATTCGTGCTTTTAACTTTAGGAAACGGTGAAGTGTAGGAAGATTTTTATGAATTTGGTTTATCAAATTTTCATATACAGAAACTGGTATGTTGTTAGCATTTAATGCACTCTCCAGAACTGTTTTATATTTTCTATTCTTAGCATAAAAATAATCGGCATGTAGTTTACCAACAAGGTTGGCGCCAATTGTGTTCTGGAATTTTTTATAGTTTTCGAATGTAGAACGCATAACCAATTCTCTATCTTGCCGGTTGGGAACAGTTCTATATTTGTTATAAGCTGCAGAAGTTAATTCTATTTCTTCACCGGTTGAAATTGTTACTTTTGCGTTTGGTTTTTCGGCATTATCAAAAATGCCATATACTTCGCTTGGAGTAGATGTAACCATCCCAGCGCTTGCAAGTAATTCTTCTTCTCGGGCAGTAAGCGTATGTTCTTTTAATCGTAGAATGTCATCAATGTAAAACTTGAATTCATTTAATTCTTTTTTTTCTTCAAAAAATTGTTTGATTTTCGCCGGATCAATGCTGAGAATTTCCGGACTTATAAATGAAGATGCTTCACTAAATTTTGTACCTAAAGTTGAAGCTTGTTGATTTAACGATTGGTTGGCGCTTATGCGTACATCTTCATCAGCAGTACGAAATGAATAATCTGTCAGTTTATAATAACTTTTGTAAATATCGAAATAGAGACGTAATAGATTATAGAAATTTTCGGAGCTTTCACCAAGTATTCCTTTGAAAGAACTGATTTTTTCAATTTCCTTTTCTATAGACTCTCGGTCTTTCTGCCACTCTTCAACATTTTTGTATAGAATTGAATTATCCCATTTAAATTTTTCTGGAACGTCTTTTCGTTCCGTATTTTGAGAATAAGTTAAAGATGTCATTAAAATCACCGTTAATAATGAATAAATAGAATGTTTAATAAACATTATTTCACCTAAAATGGTTTATGAATAAACAAAAATAAATAATTAATCATTACACCTTCCACTTTACATATAGTAAAGATGATATATAAAAAACCCTCGCAATTACGAGGGTATAATTCTTAAAACCCAATTTTTCTTGTTTTGTTTTCGGGCGGTTGAAGTAATTGTTTTATTACCTCGAATATTTTTACAATACTTTTGTCGTGTATATCAACTTTCATTTCTAATTCTTTTAATCTGTCTGCTAATTCTTTATGGGTTGCTATAATTTCCCTTAGCTTAACAAATGCACGCATAATCTCTATGTTTACAAGTATCGCTTTTTTGCTGTGAAGTACTGTAGACAGCATTGCAACACCTTGCTCTGTAAATGCAAAGGATAAATACTTTGAATGCTGTCCTCTTTTTAAGATCACATTTTGTGATCTTATAAATCGATACTCGGATCGAGTAAGATGAAACATAAAATCAGATGGAAATCTGTCTACGTTTCTTCTCACTGCTTGTTTAAGCACGCGTGTTTCAATTTCATAAAGTTGTGCAAGATCAAAATCTAGCATAACCTTTTGATTCCGTATAACAAATATTTTTGATTCAATACTTTCGGAAATTATTAATGATTTTCCCATTAATTATATCTGAACTACTCTTCTTTCTTAGCTTTCAGAGAATCCCAAATCATATAAATGGCAATTAAAGAAAACATAACTACTGCCAGAATTTCTGCCGAATGAGATTCCTGCCATTCCGTATGAACCCAATTATAGCCTGCATAACGTAAGATTGCACTAATTACTCCAAACAAAGCACCACCGGCAATAAATCCTGATGCGATTAAAGTTCCTCTTTCTCTTCTGGAATTATTCAATTCTTCATCTTTAGAACGTGTGGAAACAAAATGCGCAATTAATCCGCCTGCTAATAAAGGAGTATTCAATTCCATAGGAATATACATACCGAGAGCAAATGCCAATGCTGGTACTTTTAACCATGTTAAGATTAAGGCAAGTATTGCACCTGCAATATAAAGCATCCATGGTGCAGGTTGATTAGACATCAAAGGTTGAATAACAGCCGCCATTGCATTTGCCTGGGGAGCTACAAGAGCATCGGGACCTGTAAAACCATAGGTTTCATTTAATACCATAATTATCCAAGCAACTGTTGCAGCGGAAAAAATTGTACCTACAAATTTCCATCTTTCTTGTTTGTGAGGTGAAGAGCCAAGCCAATAACCGATCTTTAAATCTGTAATAAATGCCCCGGCTTGTGAAAGTGCCGTACATACAACACCGCCTATGATTAATGCTGAAACCATTCCTGCGGGTCCGGTTAACCCAACAGAAACCAATACTGCTGAAGAAACAATTAAAGTCATTAATGTCATTCCGGAAACAGGGTTTGTTCCTACAATAGCAATTGCGGTAGCGGCAACTGTTGTAAACAAGAAAGAAATAATAAGAACAATTAATAATCCAACAAGTGCTTGCGTTAAGTTATGAACAACACCGAAGAAGAAGAATAAAAATACCAAAACTGTAACAACAAGAATTCCACTAAAGATTATCTTCATAGAAAGATCTCTTTGTGTTCTAACTGTTTGAACATCGATCTTCTTACCAAATAATTCTTGGAATCCAAGAGTAAATGCTTTTTTGATTATACCTGATGAACGGATAATTCCAATTAAACCAGCCATTGCAATACCGCCAATACCTATATGACGCACATAATTTCTGAATATTTGTTCTGCCGACATATCTTTAATAAGTATAGAAATATTAGCACCAATAGGAGTTGCAACATAATCTCCTATGTATGCAACAATAGGTATAAAGACAAACCATGATAAAAAAGAACCGGCAGCAATAATTGCAGAATACTTTAATCCAATTATATAACCCAAACCAAGGATTGCCGAGCTTACGCTTAAACGGAATTCAAGTTTTATTTTATCTGATAGTGTCTGCCCAATAGCAAGTACTTTAGTAGTAAATACCTCACTCCACCATCCGAAAGCGGCAACAATAAAATCATAAATACCGCCTATTAAACCGGCAACAACAAGTACAAATGCCTGCTTACCGCCTTTTTCTCCAGCAACTAAAACTTCGGTTGTTGCAGTTGCTTCGGGGAATGGGAATTTTCCGTGCATTTCCGAAACAAAGTATTTTCTGAATGGAATTAAAAACAGTATACCCAGAAAACCACCAAGGACGGATGCAAAAAAGATTTGATAAAAATCTGCTTCAAGATTTAAAATATATAGAGCCGGAATTGTAAATATTGCACCGGCTACAATTGTACCGGATGTAGCGCCGATTGATTGAATAATTATATTTTGCCCAAGTGCACCTTTCTTCTTCATTACAGAAGAAAGACCTACTGCCAAAATTGCAATTGGAATAGCAGCTTCGAAAACTTGACCGATTTTTAAACCGAGATATGCTGCTGCAGCCGTAAATATGATTGCCATTATAATTCCAGTTACAACAGAATAAGGCGTAACTTCAGGATGTTCCTTTAAAGGCGACATAATCGGGATATATTCTTCTCCCGGTTTTAATTCCGAATAAGCATTTACCGGTAAACCACTTGTGGTTGGTTTTTCTTGTGAACTCATGAAAAGGTCTCCTTGCTATTCTTTATTATTAACTAATAAAAAAAACTTTAAATATGCTCTTGTTCTTTAATTTTATTCCAATGTGCTATAATCCAATTCCGAACCGAGTACACTATGTGGTATTAAATAAACAATAAACATTATTATTGCGGCAAACAACAACCACCTTTTGGGATGCTGTGATTTATTCATCCTATAATATGAAACAAACCACCCGATCATTGCGATTAATGTTTTATTATCTGTAAGATCATAGCCAAAGGGAAACCCGGTCCAAAATTCACCAAAAGCATATTTCTGCATTATTGGTCCAAGTATAAATCCACCTATGAAAAGAATTCCAATAGTCCAAAGTGAATAAAATTTTAATTTTGGATTGGAACTGAAATATTCAAATCCAGCTCTTGCTGCAAATAACATTGAAGCAAACATAGCAATTACATGCGGAATTAATATCCATGTTGGTACATCTCCTTTGAAACGGATTACAACGTTTTTTTTATAAGGCAGTTTTATTTCTTCATTGTTCGATTTAAGTGTTACAAAATATTCAAGTTTACCGGCAGGTGGTTGTTTGGGAAGTTCAGCGCGTAAAGTTTCAGTACCAGTCATTTCTATTTGATTAAATTCTTTATCAAATTTATATCTACGCCAATGAAGAGTTCCTGTGATATTTGCTTCTCCGGCTTTAATTTCAACCGGGCAGTCTTGCTTGATGCTATAGCTTCTTAAAAATTTATATGTGATTTGATTATTGTTAATAGATGTTTTCCCGTCTATCGGGTAAGTCGGACCAGTCATTCTTTGATATATTGCGGATGAAGCAGTTATAAGGAATGCAAGGAACCAGAAAAGAAAACTTTTACCTTTTGTCATATATTATAAATTTTAGTGAAAGATGGTTGCAACATATAAAATGTAATGATTTTGAACAATCAATTTCTATACATGAAACTACTATTTGATTATGAAATTTTACTTTGATATTTAATAAAGTTAATCGATTGCCTCGGTTTTGTTGTCAAGTGATAAAACATTAAAAATTTTACAAATTAGCATGAAAATGACCTGAGTAATAATTAGTGAAAATTTGTGTAATTAGTGGCTGAAAGAGATTCAAAGTTTTTATGAACGGAGATTTTGCATATTAATTGCAAGATTAAGAATAAGATTATGATTAAGGTCTAAAGCCAAAACATTTATTATGCTTGTTATTATAACGTTTGAAGTATTTACACCAAACCCCAAGTTCTTTTCGGCAAGCTCCTATTGCAGAAGGATCACTAAATGCGGCATGTTTGCATGAGTAATCACAAAAGAGGGGAAAATCAAAATCTTCTTTTTTTATTTTTTTCTTTTTAGACATAAGAAAATTATCCTATACGAGATTACATTCAAATTTACTATCTTTAAAGGAAATTTTGAGGCGTTAATGATTGACAAAGAGAAATTTTTTTCGGATTCGTTGAAAGAAAGCTCCGAAACGAAATTGAACATCGAAAAAACCTGCAAAGCCGATACATTAAAGGCAATAGATATTATTGCAAATGCATTCCGTAATGGCAAGAAAATGTTATTATGCGGCAACGGCGGAAGTGCTGCGGATTGCCAGCACATAGCTACGGAATTTATGATTCGTTTGAGTCATCACATACAACGTCCTGCATTGCCAGCAATTGCTTTAACTACCGATACATCAAATTTAACTGCGGGTGGAAATGATATCGGGTGGGAAAATGTTTTTGCCCGGAGCGTAGAAGGTCTTGGCAATGAGGGTGATCTACTTCTTGCAATTTCAACAAGTGGTAATTCTCCGAATATTATTAAAGCTGTAGAAAAAGCACACGAAAAAAAAATGGTTGTGATTGCATTACTTGGCGGAACCGGAGGTAAATTAAAAAATTTGGTGGACCTGCCTATTATAATTCCATCATCAAATGTTCAACGGATACAAGAAGGACATATAACAATTGCACATATAATTTGCGAATTAGTTGAAAGTGAATTGTATGGATAATTTTTCTTTAGCGACAAGTCTTGTTGTTTTACACTAAAAAGAAATTTGTAGATAAAACACAAAGATCATTTCTCTGAATTTTCCATATCTTGTCTAAAAGTCAAAAGTGTAATATAATTTACACTTTCTTTAAAATTATTAATGCATAATTTGTAAATGCATTTCAATAATAACATGAGGGCTAAATGGGAATAAGAAAATTCATTCCATGGATTATAATAATTATTGTTTTCTGCTCTTGTAAAGAAAAGGAAAACCCTGTTGAATCTTTTAATCCAATCGAAGAACACGTAGAATTATATGAAAGCGAAAAGCAAATTCTTAGTGAATTAAAAAAGTATGTAACTCCTTGTAATACATCTTTTCCATATGCTGAAGCATCTGACCTTAAAGTACTTGATGGATTCGCTGAAGCTACTATTCTTGGATTAGGCGAAGCAACACATGGAACACTTGAATTTTTTCAGATGAAACATAGAATCTTTAAATATTTTGTTGAACAGCATGGATTCAAAATATTTGGATTTGAAGCCGACATGGGTGAATGTATTTTTATAAATAGATTTATTACCCGAAACCAGGGAACAATTGAAGAGGTAATGAATAAAATGCATTTCTGGACGTGGAAAACTCAAGAAGTAAAAGAATTGATTTTATGGATGAACCAATATAATAAAGGAAAATCGGATGCAGAAAAAATTCATTTGTTGGGTGTTGATTGTCAATTTAAAGATTATAATAAACAACTCATTCTCGAATACCTAAATAAATATGATTTATCTTATCCGGTTTATGTCAATAATATTCTTGAAGAAATTGACAGGATTGAATATACAGAAATAAAAACAATGTCAGCTTCTGTAATTGAAAAGCTAAAATCAAAATGCGATTCCCTCTCAAGTTATTTTAATGATAATATGAATCGTTTGACTTCTCATTCAGGTCAGTTTGAATACGATTTAATAGAAAGATTAATTATTCAAACAAAACAATTTATCGACGTATACTCAAACTCTACTTATAATTATCGTGATAAGTATATGGCAGAAAATTCTGTTTGGCTAACAAAGCTTCTGGGTAATGATACGAAAGTAGTCCTCTGGGCACACAACGGACATGTTGCAAAAGATCCTTTTTATTCTGGTAGCGGTTCCCAGGGGTTTCATATAAGGATGGAGTTGGATTACAAATATAAAGTTATTGCATTTTCTTTTAGTAAAGGTTCTTTTAGAGCAGTTTATTATGACGATCAGAATAAGACATACTTAGATCTTACAAACCATACCATTAACAAATTACCCCCCCGTGAATCATCAAACTTCATTTTTCATTTCTCACAACCGGAAAATTTCATATTGATTAATGAAAATGTGAAACAATCGGCATCGCTTTTAAATTGGTTGAATACAACGCGTAAATTTCTAATGATTGGAGCAGTATATTCTAATCAATTATATGACCACTACTTCTATAACTATAATTTATTAGCATCTTTTGATGCAGTAATTCATTTTCAGTCAACTAATGCGGCAATAGCGTATAGGTAATATTATTAGAACTAGATTGGTTATGTGGTTCAATTTTAGATCAAGAAAAATATTTTTGATGTGGAATATTATGGTTGTTTCCTGTTCATTTACACTTCCAAAAATTTCAGGTAGATAATGAATATTACTAATGTAATCGCAAAAGAATTAAATATTCAAGAGAAACAAGTTTATGCAGTAATAAATTTATTCAATGAAGGCGCTACAATTCCTTTTATTGCCCGGTACAGGAAAGAACATACCGGCGGGTTGGATGAAGATTATTTGCGCAGCATAGAGGACAGACTTCAATATCTTACAATTCTTGAAGCAAGAAAAGAAACGGTTTTAAAAAGTATTGAAGAACAAGGTAAACTTACAGATGAACTACGAAATAAAATTCTTGCCTCAGAAAAATTACAAGAAGTTGAAGACCTTTATCTTCCTTACAAACCAAAAAGAAAAACACGCGGAACAATTGCCAAAGCAAAGGGACTTGAACCGCTTGCCTTTTTCATTCTTGATAATCTAAGCTATGAAGGTGATTTTGAAGAGATTCTTTCTCAGTATATAAACGAAGAACTTGGTGTACATTCTATTGATGAAGCATTACAGGGCGCAAAAGATATAATTGCTGAGATGATTAGTGAAAGTGCGGATGTTCGCCAGATTGTCCGCGAATATTTATTTGAAAATGCAAATATAAACTCAAACAAAACCGAAAATAAAAAAGATAATTTGCACTCAAACAAAAAAGATGTTTACGAAACATATCATAACTTTTCTTCTCCGGTTAATAAAATTAAACAATATCAAACATTAGCAATCAATCGTGGCGAAAGCGAAGGTTTTTTGAAAGTAATGTTGTCTTTTGATGAACCTGTAATTCTAAAGGATATTTACAGTAAATATTTTTCATTCAAGGAATCGATATTCGACGAAATTTTAATTGAGACTGTTGAAGATTCATTCAAAAGATTAATCTTACCATCAATTGAAAGAGAAGTAAGAAATAAATTAACAGAAGAAGCCGATTTACATGCTATAGAAATTTTTGCGGCAAATTTAAGACAACTTCTTTTACAACCACCAATTAATAACCGGGTGATTCTTGGGATAGACCCGGGGTATGTTTCGGGTTCTAAATTAGCAGTTATTGATACAACCGGAAAGTACATCGAAGGAAAAACTATTTATCCTCATCCTCCTCAAAATAAAGTTGAAGAATCAAAAAAGATTCTTTTAGATATTATAGGAAAGTACAAAGTTGAGTTAATTGCAATTGGCAACGGAACTGCAAGTCGCGAAACGGAATTGATGATTGCATGTTTAATAAAAGAGAATAAACTGAAATGTCATTACATAATTGTAAACGAAGCAGGTGCGTCTGTTTATTCAGCGAGCGAAGTTGCCAAAACGGAATTCCCGGATCTTGAAGCAAGTCAACGTGGTAATATTTCAATTGCCCGCCGTGTACTTGACCCTCTTGCAGAACTTGTAAAGATTGATCCTAAATCGATAGGTGTTGGTTTATACCAACACGATGTTGATCAAAAATATCTTGCAAAGAAACTTGATGACGTTGTTGAAAGCTGCGTAAACTACGTTGGCGTGGATGTTAATACCGCGTCTGCTTCTTTGTTGAATTATGTTTCCGGTTTGAATAAAAGAATAGCAAATAACCTAATTAAGTATAGAGAGAAAGTTGGAAGATTCGGAAAAAGAGAAGAGCTTCTGAAAGTAACAGGTATGGGCGCCAAAGCATTTGAGCAATGCGCCGGATTTTTGAAAATACCAAATGGCGATAACCCCCTTGATAATACTTTTATTCACCCGGAATCTTATGAAGCAACTTCAAAACTTTTTAAGTTATGTGAATTATCAACAGCTCATATAAATGAAAAAGGAAATCTGGTAGAATTATTTGTAAAGAAAAAAGGGATAGAAAAAGTTTCAAAGGAAATTGGTATTGGTGAACCGACTTTATTAGATATTCTTGAAAATCTTAAAAAACCCGGTAGAGATCCTCGTGAAGAATTACCTAAACCAATTTTACGAAGCGATGTTTTAAAAATTGAAGATTTAACGGAAGGTATGAATCTGAAAGGAACTGTTAGAAACGTAGTTGATTTCGGTGCATTTGTTGATATTGGTGTTAAACAAGATGGTTTATTACACATTTCTCAGATAGCAAATAAGTATGTTAAAAATCCTCTTGAATTATTGAAAGTTGGCGACATAATAGATGTAACCGTATTAAAAATAGATATTCCCAAACAAAGAATTTCATTAAGTATGTTACCGTAGGGTCGACGTCCCGTCGACCTAATTTTAGAAATTGTTACATAAGGGTCGAGTAGACCTCGACCATACACAGAGTAAAAATCCTTCATTTTTTTTATCTTTGCATCGTTATAAATCTAAAAGGAACAAGAAAATGACAGCCAACCTGGATATGATAGAAAAAGTATATGCAAGCATAAAAGATAAAATTAACTCCGCCCGTAAAACGGTCGGAAGACCATTAGCTTATGCGGAAAAAATTCTGTATGCTCATCTTTGGGACCCGGCAAAGAATGAATTAAAACGCGGAAAAGACTTTGCGGATTTTAAACTTGATAGAGTTGCAATGCAGGACGCAACCGCGCAAATGGCAATGCTTCAATTCATGCACGCCGGAAGAAAAACTTCTGCTGTTCCGGCAACAGCTCATGCGGATCATCTAATTGTTGCTCAAAGCGGTTCTAAAGAAGATCTCGAACGCGCCATTGATGAGAATAGAGAAGTGTATGAGTTTCTTGAAAGTATATGTCAAAAATATGGGGTTGGTTTTTGGAAACCCGGCGCCGGAATAATTCATCAAGTAATTCTTGAGAATTATGCATTCCCGGGTGGAATGATGATCGGTTCGGATTCTCATACTCCAAATGCGGGTGGATTGGGTATGATTGCCATTGGTGTTGGCGGTGCCGATGTTGTTGATGTTATGGCAGGAATGCCTTGGGAATTGAAATGGCCCAAACTTATCGGCGTTCATTTAACTGGAAAACTTTCCGGCTGGACTTCACCAAAAGATGTAATCCTAAAAGTTGCAGGAATTCTTACGGTTAAAGGAGGAACAGGCGCTATAGTTGAATATTTTGGTGAGGGTGCAAATTCAATTTCCTGTACGGGTAAAGGAACAATTTGTAATATGGGTGCCGAAGTTGGAGCTACTACTTCTATTTTTCCTTATGATGAAAAAATGGCAAATTATTTAATTAAAACTGATCGTGCAGATGTAGCAAAATTAGCTAATGAATTAGCTGACTTTTTGAAAGCAGACGATGAAGTTTATGCTAATCCTTCCAAGTACTATGATCAAATAATAGAAATTAATTTAAGTGAACTTGAACCGCATCTTAACGGTCCGTTTACACCAGATCTTGCTCACCCGGTTTCCAAAATGAAAGAAGCTGTAAAAGAAAATAATTACCCGGATAAAATTAGCGTAGCATTAATAGGAAGTTGTACTAATTCAAGTTATGAGGATATTGACCGTGCGTCGAATATTGCCAAGCAAGCTTTATCTAAAGGATTGAAAGCAAAATCGGAATTTAAAATTACACCAGGTTCGGAACAGGTCCGTGCAACAATTGAACGCGACGGTCAGTTGCAAATCTTAACAGAATTCGGTGGGCAGGTACTTGCTAATGCTTGCGGACCATGTATAGGAATGTGGAAGAGAATGGATATCAAAACCGGCGAAAGGAATACAATTGTAAATTCTTTCAATAGAAATTTTGCTAAGAGAAATGATAATAATCCGGAAACTCTCGCTTTTGTTGCAAGTCCGGAAATTACCACTGCACTTGCAATCTCGGGAAGTCTTTCGTTCAACCCTGAAACAGATTACTTAACAAATGAAAAAGGAGAAAAAGTAAAACTTGATCCTCCTTATGGAGATGAACTACCGTTAAAAGGATTTGAGAAAGATACAAAAGGATTTTTAGCGCCAACCCCGGATGGATTTAAAACTGAAATTAAAATGCCACCTGCAAGCGATCGTCTACAATTTATGGAACCATTTAAACCATGGGACGGCAAAGATATTATTGATGCACCGCTT